>Ga0187871_10001567_pt1 | contig 19633 bp, 13 predicted proteins | sample June2016WEW_16_1_FD_132988 | JGI IMG/M metagenome (GOLD analysis project Ga0187871, IMG submission 132988) | Peatland microbial communities from SPRUCE experiment site at the Marcell Experimental Forest, Minnesota, USA - June2016WEW_16_10 | ecosystem: Environmental > Terrestrial > Soil >...
CAAGGCCAGCTATCTGCAACAAGCCGTCGAAGTGCGTGATACGGTTTCCTTCGCCTATCAACATGGCGGAGCGTCGTTGCTCGACTTCCTGCAAGCCCAGCAGGACTACCGCAGCATTGAACTGAATTATCTGAACCTGGTCGGTTCCTATCTCACCGCCGCCAGTCAGTTAAATCTCGCGGTGGGACGCGAAGTTATCCAATGAACTGTCATTTCATGAAGTACACGCTTCCGATAGCAGCATCTCTGTGCGTGGCGGCTGTACTTGCGCTCACCGGCTGCGGCTCGAAAGTAGAGGCCGACGGTAGAGCCGAAGCCCCGCCCCCCGCTAAAGTGGAGCGCGAGTCGGATTCCAGCCTCGTCAAAGTGGACCATCCCCAGCAGTTCCCGCTGGCCACTGCCGCGGAACATGACAGCGCTCCGGAACTCAACGTCACCGGCTCCGTGAATCCGGACGTCTCGCGCAATATTCCAGTCATCTCGCTGGCATCCGGACGCGTGGTTGGAATTTATGCCCGTATCGGCGACGATGTCACCAAAGATCAGCTATTGATGCGCGTGCAAAGTTCCGATATTTCGCAGGCTTTCTCGGACCATCGCAGCGCCGTCGCCGATGAGGTGCTGGCGCGCGCCCAGCTCGATCGCTCCAAGCTCCTCTACGAGAAAGGCGCCATTGCGCAGAAGGACCTGGAAGTGGCCGAGGATACCGAGGTCAAGGCCAAAATCACAGTCGAGAATGCCGTCGAAAAGATACGCGTGCTGGGAGCCGACGTCGACCATCCGAGCGCCATCGTGGATATCCACGCTCCGGTTTCGGGTGTGATCATCGAACAGAATGTCACCGCCGCGGCCGGCGTGAAAACCCTGGACAATTCCCCCAACCTGTTCACTATCGCCGATCTTTCAAAAGTCTGGGTGGTCTGCGATGTTTATGAAAACGATCTTCCGTTTGTGCATCTCGACGAATACGCGGACATCCATCTGAACGCTTATCCAAACCTGATCGTGAAGGGCAGAATCGGAAATATCGGCCCCATACTCGATCCGAACATCCGCACCGCCAAGGTTCGCCTCGAAGTTTCGAATCCGGGCGTATTGCGCCTCGGAATGTTCGTCACTGCCACGTTCCACGGATTAAATAAAGAGGTCCGCGCCACCGTCCCCGCCAACGCAATTCTGCATCTGCACGACCGCGATTGGGTCTATGTACCGGCCGAAGGCGGCGGATTCCGTCGCGTGGAAGTGGTGGGCGGCAAAATGCTGCCCGGCAACCTTCAGGAAATTATCTCTGGCCTCCGCGCCGGCCAACAAGTGGTGGCTAATGCGCTGGTGCTGGAGAACACGGTAGAGCAGTAATGATCCGTGGCCTTGTCGATTTCGCTCTCAACAATCGTTTTCTGATTCTATTCGCAGCCCTTCTGCTGCTCATCTGGGGCGCCATCTCCTTTCACAATCTGCCAGTGGAAGCCTATCCCGACGTCGCCAATAATTACGTTCAGATCATCACGCAATGGCCCGGCCGGGCTGCCGAAGAGGTGGAACAGCAGGTGACCATTCCACTTGAAATCGTGATGAACGGCATTCCCCACTTGGAACATTTGCGCTCCACGTCGCTGTTCGGACTTTCCAGCATCACATTGATTTTTGACGATGAATCCGCCAACGATTCCAACCGCCAGAAGACCCTCGAGCGGCTAGCTCAGGTCACTCTTCCGGCAGGTCTCCAACCCCAAATGGGCACGGACTGGAGCCCAGTCGGTCAGATTTACTTTTACACTCTGCACAGCTCCAATCCGAAGTATGACGTCATGGATCTCAAGTCCATCGAGGATTGGACTCTCGAGAAACAGTTCAAATCCGTCCCGAATGTCGTGGATGTATCGAGCCTAGGCGGGATGACGCGCGAATATCAGGTGCGCGTCGATCCAAACAAACTGATCTCCTACGGATTAAGCATCGGCCAGGTGGAGCAGCAGCTCTCGAACAACAACGTCAACGCCGGCGGCAGCTTCATCGAAGCCGGATTGCAACAAGTGAATGTGCGCGCCATTGGTTTGGTGGATTCCGATGCCGACATCGAAAGAACTGTCATCAAAACTCAAAATGGCACGCCCATCCGCATCCGGGATATAGCCGACGTCACGCAAGGACCGAAAATCAGGCTGGGCCGGAACGGAAAGTCTATTCATCGCGCCGACGGCCGCATCATCGATAACGACGACGTGGTGGAAGGCATCGTGCTGCTGCGGAAAGGCGCCGAAGCCGAAGCCACGCTCAAGGCCATCGAGGCTAAAGTATACGAGCTCAACCACGGCATTCTCCCTCCCGGTGTCACCGTGGTGCCGTTTCTCGATCGTAGTGAGCTTGTTCACCACACCACTCGCACCGTGCTGCATAACTTGACGGTGGGCATCGCGCTGGTAACCGTCATCCTGTTCGTTTTCCTGGGCAACGCCCGCGGCGCGCTGATCGTCGCGTTGACCATTCCTTTTTCTCTGCTGTTCGCCTCCATCTGTCTCGATCTAAGAAACATTCCCGCCAATCTCCTCTCGCTGGGCGCCCTGGACTTCGGAATGGTGGTGGATGGCGCGGTGGTGATGGTGGAAAATATCGTCCGCCACATGAGTCATCGCGATCTCCGCCATCGAACCACTCTCGAAATCATCCGCGATGCCGCTCATGAAGTGCAACGGCCGGTGTTTTACGCCATCAGCATCATCATCACCGCGTATGTTCCCATCTTCACGCTGCAGCGCGTGGAGGGCCGCCTGTTTAAGCCCATGGCCTGGACCGTGGCCTTCGCACTGTTGGGCGCGCTCACGTTTTCCATGCTGATTGCGCCCGTACTGTCGAGCTTTTTCTTCCGCAAAGGCATCAAGGAATGGCGCAACCCTCTTATGACGGTGCTGACCACCGGCTACCGGCACGCGCTTCGCCTCGCCATCCAATTCCGCTGGGTGACAGCCGGAGTAGCAGTCGCCGCTCTGGCCGGCGCGGGCTATCTGGCCTTCAGCGGCGTCATCGGCTCCGAATTCCTCCCGCATCTCGACGAAGGCGACATCTGGGTGCGCGGCACTTTGGCGCCCAGCACCGGACCCACGGAAGGCATCCGGCTGGCCGACCAGGCTCGCGCGATCCTGGCCTCTTTTCCCGAAGTGCTGGATACCACCAGCCAAGTGGGCCGGCCCGACGACGGCACCGACACCACTGGCTTCTTCAATACCGAATATTTCGTTCATCTAAAACAGAAAGAGCAGTGGCGCCCAGTTTTTCGCGAGGACAAAGAGGAACTGATCGGCGCCATGAATCGCGAGCTTGCCAAACTGCCCGGCGTGATCTGGAATTTCTCGCAGCCCATCGCCGACAACATGGAGGAAGCCGTCAGCGGAGTGAAGGGCGAGCTCGCCGTGAAACTCTACGGCGACGATCTCCCGCTCCTCGAGAACAAAGCCGACCAGATGGTAAACATTATGCGCGGGATTAAGGGCATCGAAGATCTGGGACTCTTTCGTGTCCTCGGCCAGCCCAATTTGAACCTCGTAGTAGACCGCGAGCAGGCCGCCCGCTTCCAGATCAATGTCGCCGATATTCAGGATGCCATTCAAACCGCCGTCGGTGGGGGCGCCGTTAGCCAGGTTCTGCAGGGCGAGCAGCGCTACGACCTGGTGGTGCGATATCTCGAACCCTATCGCAACACCGAGGAGGCAATCCAGAATATTCGGCTGCTGTCCCCCTCCGGCGAACGCGTGGCTCTGGCGCAGCTCTGTCAGATCAAAGTGCATGACGGCGCTTCGGAAATTTATCGCGAAGCCAACACGCGCTATGTGGCCATTAAATACAGCGTGCGCGGGCGCGATCTGGGCAGCACTGTGGAAGAGGCCATCCGAAAAGTGAACCAGGAAGTGAAGCTCCCCACCGGATATCACATCGATTGGGCCGGCGAGTATGAAAGCCAGAAGCGATCACAAAAGCGCCTGATGATCGTGCTGCCAGTGACATTGCTCGTTATTTTCATGATTCTCTACACCATGTTCAATTCCTTCAAATGGTCGGCGCTGCTGCTGGCCAACGTCGCCATGGCGCCGGTGGGAGGATTGTTGGCCCTGCTCATCACTCAGACGCATTTGAGCGTATCGAGCGGCGTCGGATTCCTGGCGTTGTTCGGAGTATCGGTTCAAACCGGCGTCATCATGGTGGAATACATCAACCAGCTTCGCGTGCGTGGACACACCATCATCGACGCCGCCGTGGAAGGCGCCGTCCTGCGTCTGCGCCCCATCATGATGACCATGTTGGTTGCAACCTTGGGTCTTTTGCCGGCCGCGCTTTCTCACGGCATTGGTTCGGACTCCCAGCGCCCCTTCGCCATCGTCATCGTCGGCGGCCTGGTAGCAGCCATGCTTCTGAGCATCTTCCTTTTGCCCACGCTCTACGTTTGGATAGCCGGCAATCAGGATGTGCTCCCCTCGGCCGATACCGACTTCGAGGAAGACTAACCGCGACCACCCATGGTCACAAAAGTAAGATTTACAACCTATAGCTCGCCTGACCTGTCCCTTAGCGACTGATTCCAGGCGCTATAACGCTTAGCCACTATTGGCAGCTTAATTGCCATCCACTGGGCGAGGTCCTAACGATGCTTACTATGCCCGCGGCCGCCGTTCTATCGCTAATCGTTGTCGGAGTGGTTTTGTGGCTCATAAACGGTTACATTCCCGTCCCAGCCGGAAGACTCAAGACGCTCCTGAACGTTGTTCTTGGTCTGATTGTCGTCGGAATCGGTCTCTGGCTCATCAACGCTTACATTCCCATGGCTGGCGTCATCAAGGGAATTCTCAATATCGTTGTCGTGATCGCAACCTGCGTCGGAGTGCTCCAGGCATTTGGCCTCTGGGACTCGGTGCTGAACATGTGCCGTAAGATCAAAAACCATCGCTGGTCACACCCGGAGCACGACCAGCCACCGGCCACCGAGAGGGTCGCAACCGAGAAACCGGCAACCGAGAAAGCTCCAACCGAGAAAGCTCCAACCGTAAGAGTAGAGAGCACGAGAGTACCCATCGAGCAAGCTACCCCAGAAAAACCTGCCAGTGAGAAAGCGCGCCTCTCAGACCCTGCAGTCACTGTTATAGTGAAATAGCATTTCGAGGACGGGCTCCGCGTGCCCGGTGGTGACTCTCGCGGTGGTGACTCTCGAATGTGAATGCAATCGAGAACAGTTTTGGGACCTGAATGATTCGGGCGCTCGTCGACTACGCCCTCAATACTCGCTTTCTCGTTCTCGCGGCCGCGCTCTTGCTACTGATCTGGGGCGCCATTTCATTTCACAATCTGCCGGTCGAAGCCTATCCCGATGTAGCCAACAACTACGTTCAGATCATCACGCAATGGCCCGGGCGCGCCGCCGAGGAGGTGGAACAACAGGTCACCATCCCCATCGAAATCGTGATGAACGGCATTCCGCATCTGGAACACCTCAGATCCACGTCCCTCTTCGGACTCTCCAGCCTGATGCTGATATTCGACGATCAATCGAGTAACGATTGGAACCGCCAAAAAGTCCTCGAACGGCTTTCCCAGCTCACGCTCCCCAATAATCTGCAGCCTCAGATCGGAAGCGACTACAGTCCCGTTGGCCAGATCTATTGGTACACCCTGCACACCACCAATCCGAAGTTCGACCTGATGGAGCTGAAGACCTTAGAGGACTGGACTCTCGAGAAACAGTTCAAGTCGGTTCCGAACGTAGTAGACGTCGTCAGCTTCGGAGGCACCACCCGCGAATATCAGGTGCGCATCGACCCTGAGAAACTCGTCTCCTACGGCCTGAATCTCGGCCAGGTGGAACAAGCCCTGGCGGCCAACAACGTCAATGCCGGCGGCAGTTTTGTCGAGGCCGGCTTGCAACAGATCAACGTGCGTGCGCTGGGCCTTTTCCACAACGCGGATGACATCGGCGAGACCGTCGTCAAAACCCAGAACGGAACACCCCTTCGCGTCTCAGACCTTGCCACCGTGGCGCAAGGTTCCAGAATCCGGCTGGGGCAGATCGGCAAAGCCATCCACAGATCCGACGGCAAGATCCTCGACAACGACGATGTGGTGGAAGGTATTGTGCTCTTGCGCAAGGGCGCCGAAGCGGAGGTGACTCTCAAGGCCATTGAAGCCAAAACAGCGGAGCTCAACAAGAACATTCTGCCTCACGGAGTGGAGATCGTTCCATTTCTGGATCGTAGCGATCTGGTCCACTTGACCACCAAAACCGTCCTCAAGAATTTGACCGACGGCATCATCCTGGTGGCCGTCATCCTCTTCCTTTTTCTCGGGAACCTCCGCGGCGCATTCATCGTCGCGCTCACCATCCCCTTCTCGCTCTTATTCGCCGCCATTTGCCTCAGCCTGGCGGGCATTCCCGCGAATCTGCTGTCGCTGGGCGCGTTGGATTTCGGAATGGTGGTGGAAGGCGCGGTGGTGATGATAGAGAACATCATTCGGTATCAAAGCCGCCGCCCGCATCAGGATTCCACAGCCGCATTGACCTCCATCCGCGGAGCGGCGCATGAAGTGCAGCGGCCCGTGTTCTATTCCATCGGCATCATCATCACGGCCTACCTGCCTATCTTCACCCTGCAACGCGTGGAAGGCCGCTTGTTCAAGCCGATGGCTTGGACGGTTTCCTTCGCGTTGCTGGGTTCTCTTATCTTCTCCATGCTGGTCGCACCGGTACTGGCCAGTTATGTTCTCGGCAAGAACGTTCGCGAATGGCACAACCCGGTGATGACCTGGATCACCAAGATGTACCGCAGGACGCTCGAAATGGCCATCCGCTTTCGCTGGCTTACGGTAGGTGTGGCCGCGGCCGCTGTGGCAGCCTCGGCTTACCTCAGCTTCAGCGGGGCCATCGGCTCCGAATTCCTGCCGCACTTGGACGAAGGCGCCATCTGGGCCCGCGCCACTCTAGCGCCCAGTACCGGCCCCACAGAAGGCGCGCGCGTCATGAATCAGGCCCGCGTTATTCTCGCATCGTTCCCGGAAGTCACCACTGTGGTTTCGCAAGTCGGACGTCCCGATGATGGAACCGATACTACGGGCTTCTTCAATACCGAATATTTCGTCGACCTCAAGCCCAAGGATCAGTGGCGCCCCGTGTTCCGCCAGAACAAGGAAGAACTGATCGCCGCCATGGATCGCGAGCTCGAAAAAATTCCCGGCGCCTTGTGGAACTTTTCGCAACCCATCGCCGACAACATGGAAGAAGCCGTGAGCGGCGTCAAAGGACAGCTCGCCATCAAAATCTACGGCGACGATCTGCAGACCTTGGAAGCCAAGGGCGACCAGATCGTAAATGTCCTGCGGAAAATTCGCGGCATCGCCGACCTTGGCCTGTTTCGCGTAATCGGCCAGCCCAACCTGGAATTTGAGATCAATCGAAAACAGGCAGCCCGCTATCAAATTAGTGTCGCCGATGTGCAGGACGCCATCGAAACAGCCGTCGGCGGAAAAGCGGTGAGCCAGGTGCTGCAGGGCGAACAACGCTACGATCTGGTCGCGCGCTATCAAGCCCCCTTCCGCGACACCAAAGATGCCATCGAGAATATCCGCTTGCTGGCGCCTTCCGGCGAACGCGTTTCGTTGGCCCAACTGTGTACCATCCGGGTTCACGACGGAGCCTCCGAAATCTATCGCGAGGGGAATTCGCGCTACGTGGCGATTAAATACAGCGTGCCGGTCCGCGACCTTGGCAGTACCGTGGAAGAAGCCATCAGCAAAGTGAATGCGCAAGTGAAACTTCCCACCGGCTACCACATCGATTGGGCCGGCGAGTACGAGAGCCAGAAACGATCGCAAAAACGCCTGATGATCGTTCTGCCGCTCACCATCCTGGTCATTTGCATCATCCTTTACACCATGTTCGACTCAGCGAAATGGGTGCTGCTGATTCTTGCCAATGTCGCCATGGCTCCTATCGGCGGTCTACTGGCCCTGCTGATCACCAATACCCACTTCAGCGTTTCTTCGGGCGTCGGATTCCTGGCGTTGTTTGGAGTCGCGGTTCAAACCGGCGTCATCATGCTGGAATACATCAACCAGCTGCGCGCGCGCGGTTATACCATTCTGGAAGGCGCGGTGGAAGGCTCCGTGCTCCGGCTCCGCCCCATCATGATGACCATGCTGGTGGCCAGTGTCGGACTCTTGCCGGCAGCGCTCTCGCGCGGGATTGGTTCGGATTCCCAACGCCCCTTCGCCATTGTCATCGTGGGTGGATTGATTGCGGCCTTGATCCTGGGCGTCTATCTGCTGCCCACTCTCTACGTATGGGTGGCCAGTAACAGCGACGCACTTCCGTTCCCCGAGACTGAATCCGCGGACTAACAACTACTGCGCCTGACTCTTTGGGATTACCACCCACATCGTTCCCGCCCCACCACAGTAGCGGCAATGTCCGCCCAGCAGCGTCCCGGTCCCTTCGCACTGATCGCATTCGGCAGCCAACCGGAATTCCTGCGCTTGTTCATCCGGCAGTTTGTGGGATGGCGGAATCAACTGCGCATTGTGATGCGCCACCAGCCAGCGCATCAACTTGTGCTCGGTCGTTTCCCGATCCTTCGCTTCCAGCTCTCCGCCCCGGCGCGGCCACCATTCGTGGATGCAGACGTAGCAAACCACCTCCGTGCCGTCATCAAACAACGCAGCCGCATCCGCCGACCGATAGAATCTCTTGCAATTTTCACAGCGCTTGACGCCCATCAACGCAAGCCCCTCCCGCATTTGCTGCAGCTCCTGCTCCGCCTGCGCCAAGCGCTTCTTTATTTCTTCAGCATCAGTATCCATAAAATTATCCTACCCTCCCCAACGAGAAACGAGAAACGAGAAACGGGCCCCGAGCCCCAGCCCCCAGCCCCGCCGTAGTAGCCTAAATCTTACCCACCATGGCCGTTCCTCCCGCCGTCGAAAAACTCCGCGCCAGCCTCGCCCAAGCGCGTTGGGATTCCGCCATCGCGATCCTCCACCAATGGGATGTCGATACTGCCGCCGCCTTGCTCATGCGCCTTCCCTATGAAGAGCAACAGGCGTTGTTCCGTCAGCTACCCGTCCAGTTCGCCGCCACGCTGGTCCCCGCTTTCCCTTATTACCAGGCATATCTGCTGCTGCACTCGCGCCCGCTCGACGAAATGAAAGCCATTGTCGACGCCATGCACCCCGGCGAGCGCATGCAATTCTTCGACGAGCTCCCCGAAGAGACCTGGCAAACTTTGATGGACGAACTCGGCGCCAAAGAGTCCGCGCCGTCAACCGTCGAGACCCCCGAACCCCTCGCCCCCGCCCCTGCGCCCGAGCCGCCCATCATTGAGGCCCGCCGGATTGAAAAAGGTTTCGAGCGCCCAGGCGGCGGCGAGATGCAAGTGATTGCTCCCACCGACCTCAGCGTGGAACCCGGCATGATCACCGCCCTCCTGGGGCCATCCGGATCCGGCAAGTCCACGTTGCTCAGAATCCTCTCGGGACTCACCGCGCCTACGCGCGGCGAAGTTCTCTGGCACGGCCGGCCGCTGGCTGAATCCGATCCGAACGTCGCCATCGTATTTCAAAGTTTCGCGCTATTTCCCTGGCTCACCGTACTCGACAACGTCGAAGTGCCGCTGCTCGCCCGCGGTCTCTCCCACCCGCAGCGCCATCGCCGCGCCCTCAAAACACTTGGCTCCGTCGGATTGCACGGTTTTGAAAATGCATACCCAAAGGAACTCTCCGGCGGCATGAAACAGCGCGTGGGTTTCGCGCGCGCTCTTGCCGTCGAACCAGAAATCCTTTTTATGGACGAGCCCTTTTCCGCCCTCGACGTCCTCACCGCCGAAAACCTCCGCGGCGAGCTGCTGGAGCTGTGGCTCGGCAAAAAAATCCCTACGCGATCCATTTTTATCGTCACGCACAACATTGAGGAAGCCGTCCTTCTGGCCGATCGCGTCATCGTTCTCGGCCGTCACCCGGCCAGCATCCGCGCGGATTTCCGCATCCCCCTTTCGCAACCCAGAGAGCGCAGCGCAGCCGAGTTCCTGTTGTACGTAGATTACATCTATAGACTCATGACTGAGCCGGACCTCGAGGCCGCCGCCGCTCCCACGGCCTCAGGACCCGCGGCCAAAAAGCCATTCCAACGATTGCCGCACGCCCGCCCAGGCGGCATAGCGGGATTGCTCGAGCTCCTCAACGATCGTGGCGGCAAAGAGGATCTCTATCACGTGGCCGACGAATTGCAAATGGAAGTGGACGACCTGCTGCCCATCGTGGAGGCCGCCGTCCTGCTCGCATTCGCCACATCCGACAAGGGCGATGTCGAGATCACGCCTGAAGGGAAAGCCTTCGCCGAGGCTGATATCTCCACCCGCAAAGCGCTATTTCGCCAGGCTGTGCTGGCCCATGTCGCGCTTCTCAAGCAGATGTCCAATGTCCTCGAGAGCAAGAAAGATCACGCCATTCCACTCGAGTTTTTCCGCGACATCCTGGACGAACATTTCGCCCGCGATGAAACGCAACGGGAAATCGAAACCGCGCTCGACTGGGGCCGCTACGCCGACATTTTCGAATATGATTCCTCGAGCGACCGGCTGACTATGCATCAATCCTCCAGTCACGTTGAAGGCGGAGAGGTGCAGTCCAACTAATGGAGCCGCGGGCCCAGAAAGCGGCGTCCGGACTCCCCTCCTGGGGAGTGCTCCCCACTTCCGCTGCCTCGCTGCTGACGGATCTGCCCGTCATGCTCGCGGGCCTGGCGTTGTTTTACGGATTGCTTTCGCTAGCCCACTATTGGGCCAGCCCCGTGGGCCCGCAACAAGCCATCGATCTCCACGCCAGTGCCTTGCCGAAGTATGCATTTTTCTCCGTCGCCCGCATCACCCTCGCCTACTTCATCAGCTTGATTTTTGCGTTGGTCTACGCCTATATCGCCGCTCACAATTCCAGAGCCGAGCGAGTGATGATCCCATTGTTGGACACGCTGCAATCCATTCCAGTCCTGAGCTTCCTGCCAACCGTCATGATCGCCATGGTGGCGCTCTTTCCCAGCCGCCAGTTAGGCGTTGAGCTGGGATCCATCGTGCTGATCTTCACCGGACAGGTTTGGAACATGGCCTTCAGCGTTTACTCGTCCATGAAAAATATTCCGCGCGAGATGCTGGAGGCATCCGAGGTCTATCGCTTGAGCTGGTGGCAGAGATTCGTGCAACTAGAGCTGCCCTATTCAGCCATCGGCCTGATCTGGAACTCCATAATGTCCGTCGCCGGAGCCTGGTTCTTTCTGATGGCCTGCGAAATGTTCGTTCTCGGAAACCGGGACCTCCGGCTCCCCGGCCTCGGCTCTTACCTGCAATCCGCATCCAATGCCGGGGATATGGGCGCCATTTTCTGGGGCCTCGCGGTAATGATCACCGTGATCGTTTTGATGGATCAATTGATCTGGCGTCCTGTAATCGCCTGGAGCGACAAATTCAAATTCGAGCAAGTGGAAGCGGCCCAATCCTCGCGCTCGCCCATTCTCGATCTCCTTCGACGTTCGAGACTTGTTCGCCGCGTGGGCCGCATCTCAGTAGCGCCCACGCGCGAAGCTCTGGCTTTGTATTTCGCAAGAAAGCGCGAATCGTTCCACCCGAAGGCAGGCTCCAGCTCGCTGAACAAATGGATCACGCGGCTGGGATTGCTCGCCGCCGCCGTCGGCATTATCTTCGCCCTGGTAAAAATGGGTGCGCTGCTCGGCACGCTGTCGCGCCCCGATATCGGCGCCATCCTGCGCGGCACCGGCGCCACGTTTCTGCGCGTCGAAGTCAGCCTGGTGCTGGCCGGACTGTGGACCATCCCAGTCGGAGTCTACGTGGGATTGCGCCCTCGGCTCGCCGCCATCGCGCAACCCATCGCGCAAGTGGCGGCCTCTGTCCCAGCCACCGCTCTGTTCCCCATCGTGCTGCTATTCCTGATCCGCATCGGCGGCGGACTGGGAATCGGCTCCATAATTCTGATGCTGCTGGGCACGCAATGGTACATCCTGTTCAACGTCATCGCCGGCGCCAGCGCCATCCCCACGGATTTGAAAGAGGTCTGCAGCATATTCCACTTGAGTCAAGTGGAACGTTGGCACCGATTGTTTTTACCCGCCATCTTCCCGTTCCTGGTCACCGGATTCATCACCGCATCCGGCGGCGCCTGGAACGCCAGCATCGTCGCCGAGTACGTCCATTTCCAGGGCCAAACCATCTCCACCACCGGCCTGGGCGCGATCATCAGCAAAGCCACCGACACCGGCAACTTCGCCGTCCTCTTGGGCGCGACCGTAGTGATGGCGGCCCTGGTAGTAACCATCAACCGCCTACTCTGGCGCCGCCTCTACGTCCTAGCCGCAACCCGATACAAGCTAGAAACCTAGCACTCCGTTTCTCGTCTCTCGTTCCCGGGAGATCGTAACCGAACCGCGACCGATAAGGGAGTCGGTGCTTTTTTCACCGCAAACCCAAATATCGCATCAGCCGGTACAAACCACTGGCCGCCGGCGTTGACTTGAGCGCTTTCACCGCGATTTAAGATATCGGCCCTTCTTTTTTCACGGCTGTTTGAGCTGCCCCAGCTAACGCGGTTCTCCTACAATATCGACCGGGGCGCCAGCAGTCTGGACTTCGTATTCGAGGCGTCCCCGTGCTCACGCTTGTGTCCACCGTGTCAATCGGCTCTACTTCTCACTGGATTCGGGGACGTTGCCGCGGCGCAGCGCCCGGCATGCGGCGTCGGCGACCGCTTGATTCCGGCACCAGGCGCTACTTCACCACCCGCCGCAAATCTCGCCCACGGGATCCGCGAAAACATTTGCGAGGTTCTTAAACCGGCTCGAAGTACTGGAACATCTTCTGAAATTCCGGGATGTTGGAGGGCGGCCCGTACGTACAGCTTCGAAACGCTTCCACAAACCAAGTACGGCGGGACGTATTTTCACAGGTAACCAGCCTGTCCAAGATCTGCGGGGCTCGCCCAGCCTATGCAGTTCCGCGGACAAAGACAATCCCGTGGGCCCGGCTCCTACTATGACCACCTTCTGATCGATTGCATTCATGATTGCTTCCTCTCGATCTCGGGTACGTGCAAACGGGCAACCACAACCGGTGCAGAGACCCGGCGCAGGCTCATCCACTTGCTAGGATGAATCCGGATAGCGGAATATTCCAAGGATGTAAATCTTGCGTTAGGACGCAATCTATGACGGGAGCTCCTTCGGTTATGTAACTTAGTGACGCCGGTCCAGGAAATTCGTTTTGTACTGCGCTAAATCTGTGTCCCTGGGATCAAAACGTTAGAATGGGTGTTCTGAAACGAAAAGCCCGGCGCGGAGGCCGGGGCTTCTCGATAGGACGTTAGACACCCTCATCGTAAGCCCTTCATTGCGCCGGATGCAAGGGCAAAATGACGGCATCCAGCATCTGGCGAAAGCTCGCAGTCAAGTTTAGGGAGATACCCGATCTGCAGGCTCTCCTCCGCGCCGATTGGATTTCGATTGATGGCAACGAAGGTTTCCAAATTGCAGGCGACGCGACCGCCGAGATTTATGAACCATTCGAATCCCTAGCCAACATCGCTGGCCTCGAACTTGGCGGTATCGGTACGACCGATCCGCTTTTGTGCTGGCTTGACGCCCTGAAACGGGAAGGAGGAGTCTCCAACTATAGCCAGACGATCATGACGGCCACGGATAGCACTGGCAGGAAAGAAGAGCACGAAACGGGCAGCATTCTTCATCTTTGCTCGGCCTCCGCAGAAGTGTGTGATTCTTTGGAACGCAAGGCTCTCCAAATGGAAACTCTCTTATCCCCTATTGAACGCTTCTCACCTCCCGCAAAAGAGCAGGCTCTCGCGCCTGGAATCCGGGAGAAACGACTGCAAGATTTCATTGCCGTGAATCGAACTACCGTAGCAGCGGTCTGTCGGGCTGCCAAGGTTGCCAAGGCAAACATGCAGCAATGGCGGCACGCCGAACTATCCAGCAATTCCGTGATGTCCGAAAGAATCGAGAACGTCCTGAACGGTAAGAGGCCCTTGCATACGTAGGGGTAAGAACTTTTTCTTACCCTTCTCACCCCTGTTCTGCCCTTGACTTCCTACGGTAAGAGTGCCCCACCATCAGGATGAAAGGAGGGATATGAAACTGACGATCCGACGCCGACGGCGTAGGACCAGCTACCAGCTCAGAATCGGGAACCTGGTCCTAACCGTCGAATTCCCATCACTTGCGTAGTGGGCTTCTATGGGGCCGGAAAAGCTATCCAGGCCCCACCCACATTATACCGGCTTCTTTTTCTTCGCCCACCTCGCCTTGACAGCTTTACGGGCGGCTTCGCTCCGTTGTTCGGCGGTCATGTTGGCCGCTCTTGTGCGGCCACCGCTGGCCCCGCCCTTCTTTCCCATGCGGACGAAAAACTCTCGAACCTCCGGGGGTAGCTTGTTTCGCGGCATGGCCCAATTATACTTACCCCCGGTACGCATTGCAAGAATATTCTCCTGACATACGTAGGGGGTGTACGTATAATTAGAGTATGAAGCAAACAGCCCCGATCAGTGCTGAAACACCGACCGGGGCTAGAACCGCACAGCCGAAGCCGTACAGGTCCGACAACCCCATTATCGGTCTTTTGGCTGTGACTCTCAAGGAGAATCACAGTGACTTGCCACAATTGCCGTACCGAATGTAAGCGCAAAGGACACGACCGCAAGGGCAACCAGCGGTATCAATGCCGCCAGTGCCATAAGACTTTCCAGGAGCCGCGCCAAGACCACCTGGACGGCATGTACCTGCCGATGGACAAAGCCGAGATGGTACTGAACCTCCTGCTCGAAGGTTCCAGCGTTTCGACGGTGGAGCGGGTTACCGGCGTCCATCACGGAACGATCCTCAAGCTCTTGGTGACGGCCGGTGAGAAGTGCGAGCGGGTCATGGCCGAGAAAATCCGCAACGTTCCGGTACGCGATTTGGAGCTGGATGAGCTATGGAGTTTTTTGGGCAAGAAGCAAAAGCGGGTCCGCGCCGAAGACGATCAGAACCTCGGTGACTGCTACGTTTTCGTTGCCATCGAAAGACACTCCAAACTTGTGGTTAACATCGCGATGGGCAAACGCGACCAAGCCACAACGGATATTTTCGTTGAAGGCATCCGCCACGCGACGATAACCAGCCCTAAGTTTCAAATCACGACGGACGGATTCGCTCCCTACCGCTCCGCGATCACCACGACGCTACATGATCGGCTAACTGGTTTCGCGCAACTCATCAAGGTGTACAAAGCTTCCAGTGAAGGTGAAGGCCGGTACTCGCCCGCTGAAGTTCAATCCGTGGAGGTAGTCCCAGTCATGGGACAACCCGATCCCGAGCGCATCTGCACATCGATAGTGGAGCGCCAAAAACCTCAGCGTCAGAATGGGTCTCCGGCGCTTCACGCGGCTTACCAACGGCTTCAGCAAGAAGTGGGAGAACCACTGGGCAGCCGTCGCTTGCTGGTTTGCCTTTTACAACTTTTGCCGCCGTCATCAGAGCTTGCGCATGACACCTGCGATGACCGCTGGAATCACCGATCATATGTGGACTGTTAGAGAACTGCTCGAAGCGTGAAACAATGAAACTGAACCGACGAATTCAGGCCCGACACCTTGACGTTCACATGGAGAGGTGCGCTCGGATGCAAATCGGCCAGTTCATTTCGGAAGTGAGGGAGTTAGTCGCATCAGGATGCGGTATTCGGCGATCACCAAGCTGCCAGCCAGGATTGGGTCACTCACACGTGGTTGGTCTGCGCTCAGCGTGATTGTGTCTCTCAGCTTTGGATTTACCCTGATCCAAGTTGACGAATATTTTTTCGCCAATCTGGGCTGGCTAGTCGCCACCATCATTCTGGCGTGCAAATCAATCTACTGGATTAAGCAGGGGGCCGTTGGCCTGTGTTTTCGTCTTCTGGGTGTTGGTTTAGCTATCTGCCTATTTGCCTTATTGGTCACCTGGACCTCTCTGAAGAGAGGCACCAAACCGTGGTCCGCCTTTAGCATTGTGCTTGAAAAATCATCTGGATACGTCGGCGCAAGAACATTTCCGGTCAAGGTACCAGCATATGCTCTGCACCCGCCTTATACTGATTACGTTCTGCCGGTGAAACGTTTGGGGCCGACATTCACGCGAGTCCTTGGCGACTTCGCAGTGATCGCCGGTGGCCAAGAATACAAACCGGGCACGATAGCAGTATTCGGCGAGTCTACTCCGTCAATTCATGCGTACGTTAACAACGGTAAGTTGTTCGTGGATGCGCAATTATATTCCGCTCCCAATAAACCATCGCTAAAATTGGTTCGCAACCAACTGATGCCGATGCCACCGCAATGGGACAGTAATTTCGATGCTTCAGCGATTGAAGTTGTGGATGAGCTAGGCAAGCCCAGATTTCAGCTTATCTATCACGACCCCCATACAGTTCTTCTTCGTGGCGTTTTCCAATTTGAAAACAGAGTACTGGTTGTTGAGGAGCATAACCGCAGATTCGCGCTCGGAACATCAGATGCCGAGATGCAAACGGGACGATTGTTTAAGTACCCATCCAGACTGTATCAAGGCCAGGAACTAGAACCAGCGCCGCACCATAGATAGCGTGTCGATTCACTGAGACTACCGTCGGGAATGGCGGCAATACGCTTTGACGTGCCGCCCGTTTTTCTTCGTGTAGCCGGACACGCACTCCATACCGGGCGGACAAGAGATGGAACATCCCGACTTCGGAACGGGCGGCGCGGCCTGAACTGGCGCGGTCTCTTCGATGGGAGGACGCGGCGCGGTCCGTTTAATCGGAAGCACAATCCGCTCATCTGGCGTTTCTCTCACCATGAGTGAGAATCCGATAACCAGAACGAGGAAGCAACCGACAGCGGACCAGCGAATGATGCGCCAGATTCGTGAAGCCGCTGGCTTGGCAGCCATAGAATCAAAGCTTACCCGATCCAGGCCGGGGACACAGATTTAGCGCACTACCATTCGTTTCTGGCGCACCGTCCACCTGGTGTAGACTCGGATCATGCAGCGACATCAGCGCGTGACTGCGATTATCGAACGAGAAGACGACGGCTTTGTGGCTCTGTGTCCTGAACTCGACATCGCGAGCCAAGGTTCATCAATCGAAGATGCTCGGGCGAATCTGGTGGAAGCGCTTACTCTGTTCTTCGAGAGCGCCAGCTCTTCCGAAGTCGACCGCCGATTTCACAATGAAGTCTTCGTAACGCAAATCGAGGTACCGGTTGGGTAGGCTTCGAGTTCTTTCGGCTCAGAGATGTGCGGAATTCTCGAACCGCATGGATTCGTGGCAGTACGCCAGCGCGGTAGTCATAGGATCATGCAGAAGCGACGGGAAGGGAACGCGATAACCGTTCCCGTTCCCCTCCATGACGCGGTTCGACGAGGCACTCTCATGAGTATCCTCCGCAAGTCAGGGTTGCCCAGGTCGCTATTCGAGTCCAACGAATAGACTTGCCAGATCGACTTCGAACGGATTTCGCGCGGCCACGGGAAGCCACCTCGCATGGTCCAATTGTTGTGTGGGCTCACGAGTAATTGTGTCGGGTCGGAGTTCTTCGGGAAGCCGGTATCGGTGTACGCGATGCGGCAAGGTGGGTTTCTTAGTCGTTACTCCTGAATCCCCGCAAAGTCTTCGCCGATTCTGCGCCTGCTTGCAGGGCGCGATTACTCTTCCCTCTTTGAAGAAGACGATTTTGTATCTCGATCAAAGCGCAATATCCAATCTGGCTCATTGTCGCCAATCGACCGGAAAGAAGCCCGACGAAGCCTGGCGACAACTTTAGCTGCAGTTGAGCCGTGCCGTGCGGAAGCAAGTGGTCGTGTGCCCGGTCTCCTTCTCCCATCAGGTGGAGTCCTCTGTCGCTCAAGACCTTGAGGCCTTCATGGCGGCTGCCGAGTATTTCGCTGGAGGCTGCGCCTTCAGCGACTTCCAGAGCATCAGAGGCCATCAACTTACTGCTGCATTCCTGGCACAGCAGGGCAACGCGCGGTTCGACCCGTTTCGCTTGCCGGCAGAGGACGTTATGCATCAGAATCCTCACCGCTGGTTGCCGATACCCAACCTAAGCGTCCAATCGCAAATGTCGCCAGAACAGAAGGCCCACCTACGAAGTGTGCGTCAGCAAGGCTACGACGAAATGACTGCGGTATTCCAGCATTGGAAATCCATGCCTAATAGGCAGATCGCGGAATGGAAGGAAGAAGAGGTACGCTCAGGACGCCTCTCCGACGGCCAACTGCTGCTGAACAGCTTGCCCAATCTGGTGACTCTTCGCCATCACGATCCGCAAGCGCTTTGTGAGGCAGCCGTGGAGTTCATCCAGTCGGCGACATTCGTTGAAGTTGCGTTCATCAGTGTTTCTTCTTGGCTTTTCGCGACGGCAGCTCGCAAGGCGAAGAATCAGCGGGAACCTCCAAACCGCGGGTTTCTAAGGGATGTGGAAACAATCGCGTGTCTCTTGCCGTACTGCCATGCGATCGTCGTGGACGACACGTGCAGGGCATACCTCAACGAACTGCGTTCCACCCGGCGATTGGTCTTCGACACGCGCATCTTCTCTAAGGCGAACATGGATGATCTGATCGACTTTATCGAACAGTTGGATGGCGATGTAGCGCCCGAAATATCGCGCCTGGCCGAGGACGTCTATGGCCTGAATTAGATGGTTGCGATGAACCCCGTGGTGATCGAACTACTCCTTCGGCGCGGTCCCCAAGTCTTCCAACTTCCACAACCCTTCCCGAAACCACGCCGTGCCCGGCGCCTGGGCGAGAGCAATTGTGGAAAAGATCGCTCTTGCGCAAACTACCTGAATGAAAGCCGGGGCCTTTCGCGGGATCAGCATGCCGTTCGCCCCAACCCGCTCCTGGTCGGAGGTGAGCCAGCTTCGGAGTATTCTTTAGACATGCGAGCCCGATTGCTCCTGGTTGCCTTTCGGTCAATTCTGCGGAATAGAGGTCCCTATCTCCCGGCAACCGGGATTCTGGCGCTGGGAATCGGAATGAGCGTCGCGATGTTCTCGCTGGTGGACGCCGTCCTGCTGCGGCCGCTGCCGTTTCCCAGGCAGGAATCGATTCAAGTGATCTGGAAAGTGGATCCTCTTGCCGGCAGCCATGTCGAGGAGCTGGCTTATCCGGAGCTGGGCGACCTTCAGCAGAACATCCAGGATTTCGAATACGTGGCCGTTATGCCGACATCACTTTATGGCTACGGCAAAGTGCTCCAGAGCGGCAAAGCGGAGCCGGTACAAATTGAGAGCGCCCCGGTGTCTCACGACTTTTTTCGAGTCCTGGGCGTAACTCCCGCATTGGGCCGCGACTTTGCGAGTTCCGATGAACGTGTAGATGCGCCACCCGTAGTTGTGCTGTCCGATCGAGTGTGGCGGGACGAGCTTGGTGCTGACCCGGGCATCATCGGACGCATGATCCGCCTCAACGGGCAAGGGCGTACCGTGATTGGTGTGATGGCGCCGGGAGTGGAGTTTCCGCGGGGAGCGGGATTATGGGTTCCTCTCGGAGTCGACGCGGAAATCGTGGAGCGCCGTGGCGCTACGTTCC
>Ga0187871_10001568_pt1 | contig 19630 bp, 16 predicted proteins | sample June2016WEW_16_1_FD_132988 | JGI IMG/M metagenome (GOLD analysis project Ga0187871, IMG submission 132988) | Peatland microbial communities from SPRUCE experiment site at the Marcell Experimental Forest, Minnesota, USA - June2016WEW_16_10 | ecosystem: Environmental > Terrestrial > Soil >...
AGCTTCTGAACCCCTGGCGTTCGCTCGGAACCAGAGGTTCAAATCCCACGAGTTGAACCTAACTAATCCGTGCGCTGATCCGGAGGCATGTGGGTGCTATCCTGGAGAGCTTGGGATGAACACTGTGACGAATAGTGATCCGAACATCCTGGTCCGGCGATTGTCGGAAGCTTTCGTTTGATTGGAAGCGGCCAGGGAGTGCATTGGCCCGACGTTGACGAGGATATCAGCGCCGAGGGCTTACTGCAGGGTACCCCGGCACGTCGGCCGAAGACCGCGGCGCGCGTTGGCCGCCGCGCGCTTTGAATTGCCCGTTCATAGCAGCCCGCCCTACCGCCGCCCCTCGCCCCGCCGCAGCTCCAGGATAAGCCCCATCACCCTGGTCTCGATCTCGTCCCGGATCTTACAATGGGTCTCGTAATCCTCCGCCACCGGATCGGGAACCGGCCAGTCGCGCACCGGGGTTTCGATCTCGGGCGGCAAATCGTAGCCGCTCATATTCACGAAGAGGTCGAACTGCGCGCGCCCAAGCTGCTTCAAACTCTTCGGGAATTGATCGCGAATGTCGATGTTTTTTTCGTCCATCGCGCGCACCGTATCCTGGGCCACCATGTAGGCGGGGGCCAGGCCGGCGCTGCCGGCGATCAGCACGTCGGAGCCATACTTGCGCGCGAAGCCTTCAGCCATCTGGCTGCGGCAGGAGTTGCCGATACAGATAAACAGGATGCGGGTTTTTGCGGTAGGGGACATGTCAAAGTTTGGACAGGAAGAACTCGTGCACGCGGGAATCGGCCGTCAGCTCCGGATGAAATGTCGCCGCCAGGTGGCGCCCTTGCACCACCAGCACCGGATCTCCTGCGTAGCGGGCCAGCACCCTCGCCTGCGGACCCACGCGCCGGATCACCGGAGCGCGGATAAAGACCGCTTCCATTTCGCCCGGATAGGTGCGCGCGGCGAATTCGGCTTCCGGGGTGAAGTGCGCCACCCGGCTATCGATCTGCCGGCCGTACGCGTTACGTTCCACGTCGATATCCATCAGGCCCAGTCCCTCCTGTTCCGGATTCGAAATGCCGGCGGCCAGCAGGATGGCTCCCGCGCAGGTGCCGAAGATCGGGCGCCGCCGCCCGAAGGCCGCCAACGGGGCCAGCAGGTTTTCGGCGTGCAGCAGCTTTAGCATGGTGGTGCTTTCGCCGCCCGGGATCACCAGGCCATCCACCGCGTCCAGATCGGCCGCGTTGCGCACGAAGACGGGATCGGCGCCCAACCCGGCCAGCGCGCGCCCATGGGCTTCGAAGTCGCCTTGCAGGGCCAGAATGCCTATCTTCTTCATGGGTTACTGGAAGAAAGGCTACCAGCCGCGCGTCTGCAGCAGCTCGCCTTCGGGGATCTTAGAGATGTCCAGCCCGGGCATGGCCATGCCCAGTTCCTCGCTGGCTTCGAGCAGCTTCATGGGGTCCTTGTAATAAGTGGTGGCCCGCACGATGGCGCGCGCGCGCGCGTCCGGATCGGACGACTTGAAAATTCCCGATCCCACGAAGGTGGCCTCCGCGCCCAACTGCATCACCAGCGCGGCGTCGGCCGGCGTGGCGATGCCGCCCGCGGAGAAGTTCGGCACCGGCAGTTTGCCGTGCTGCGCCACCCATTCCACGAGTTCCAGCGGAGCCTGCAATTCCTTCGAAGCATGCACCAGCTCTTCGGCGCCCAGCACCGTGAGCTGTTTCATCTCTTTCTGGATCGTGCGCATGTGCCGCACCGCTTCCACGATATTGCCGGAGCCGGCTTCTCCCTTGGTGCGGATCATGGCCGCGCCCTCCGCGATACGGCGCAGGGCTTCACCCAAATTGCGCGCGCCGCATACGAACGGCACTTTGAAGTCGCGCTTGGCGATGTGGTGCACTTCGTCGGCGGGAGTCAGCACTTCGCTCTCGTCGATGTAATCGACGCCCAGCGCTTCCAGTATCCGTGCTTCCATGAAGTGGCCGATGCGCGCTTTGGCCATTACCGGAATGCTCACGGTCTGCATGATCTCGCGGATCTTATTGATCGGCGCCATGCGCGCCACTCCGCCTTCCCGGCGGATATCGGCGGGCACGCGCTCCAGCGCCATCACCGCGGCGGCACCGGCCTTTTCTGCGATCAGGGCCTGCTCGGCATTGGTGACGTCCATGATCACGCCGCCCTTCAGCATCTCGGCTAAGCCGACTTTCACGCGAAACGTTTCGTCGAGGAACATAGTTACTCCTTCCAAATCAAACCATAGCGGGAGCCGGTTCGAGCGCGGCATGCGACCGGGCCCTCTCCAACTCGCTTGAAAAAATCGCTCCCAGGGTGGCCAGGCCTTTGCGGATCTCGTCCGGGGTCAGGCCCGCAAAACTCAGCCGCAGCGAGCCCGGATCGAAGCGCGAAACCGCAAAGTATTTGCCCGGCAAATAGGAAACATTTTCGCGGTGCGCGCGGGCCAGCAGTTCGCCGGCATCGAGCGGCTCCGGCAGCCGCACCCACAGATTCATACCGCCTTGCGGACGTGTGAAGCGGGTTCCGGCGGGCAGATAGCGGTCGCACGCCGCCAACACGGCGGCCAGGCGTTCCGCGCCGGCCTGCAGCATGTGCGCGCGATGGGCGGCCATGCGGCCGGATTCGGCGAAGCGCAGGAGCACGGCTTGCGAAAGCTGATCGGTATGCAAATCGGCGAGTTGCTTCGATTGCGCCAGGCGCGCGATCAGCGCGCGTGGACCGAGCACCCAACCCACGCGCAGTCCGGGGAAGGTGATCTTCGAGAAGCTGCGCAGCAGGACCACGTGCCCACCATCGGCGGACTGCTTGATGGGTGGCAGGTCTTCTCCGCGATAGCGCAATTCCCCGTAAATGTCGTTTTCCACCAGAGGCACGCCCGCAGTCTGCACGGCGCGCAGCAGGGCGGCGCGCGCGGCCACCGGAAGGGTAGCGCCGGTGGGATTCTGGAAGTTGGAAGTCACTACGATCAGGCGCGGGCGCGCGCGCTCGATGGCCGCCTGTAGCGGCTCGATCCCCACCCCCTCCGCACCCACCGGAACCCCGATAAGCTGCGCGCCGGCCTCCAGGAACAGGCTTTTCAATCCGGGGTAGACGGGGTCTTCCACCACCACCTTGTCGCCGGGGCGGAGCAGCACGCGGCCCAGCAGATCGAGGGACTGCTGGCAGCCGTTGGTCACGATCAGGTCGTCGTCGGGTCCGGCCAGGTTTTCGGCGCGGGCGGCGTCCAGCAGGTAGCGGCGCAGCGGCTCGTATCCGCGCGGCGAGCCGAGTTGCAGGATATGGGCGAAATCGGGGCCGGCCATCACCTCTTCGCAGCTTGTCCGCAGGGCGTCCAAGGGGAAGAGTTGTTCGGAGGGACGGGAAGTGGCAAAGCTGACGCCTTCGCGCGCGAGAGGGCCAGGGGCGGGAGGCTGCGGGCTGGCCGATGAGCGTTCCAGAAGGTGCGGCCAGTCGAGTGGGCGGTTGGCGCCGGGCTGATGCTGGAGGGCGACGAAGCTGCCGCGTCCCACCTGCCCCGTGATGAAGCCTTCGGATTCGAGGAGCTCGTAGGCCGCCGCGACGGTGGTCCGGTTCAGTCCAAGCGAGCCGGCCAATTCCCGGGTGGCGGGGAGGCGTTCGCCCGTGGCCAAGCGCCCGGATTGGATGAGGCCGGTGAAGTGAGCGTAAAGCTGCTTATAGATCGGGAGGGTTGAGGAAGCATCCAGTTGAGGCTGGGGGACCACACACCAAATATATCATATTGGGTGGCCGGATCACTCGCTATTGTGACACTCGGCAGCGCGTATCGGCCAAACGAAGCTAATTCAATATTAACCACATTATAATGTTGCGGTTATATAGGTCATTGGGGCCCCATTTCGGCGGTATTGGCGTTGTGCATTTTTGTGCACGTTTTTTTGTTTTTGCTGAATAGACCAGCCAAAATGGCGGGCTACTGTACGGTAAGCGGCTTGACGCTTCCCTGCAGGGATGGCAGGTCGGTCTGCTGGATATCCGACCAGCGCTTCATGCATTGGTCGACTTCCGCTTTCACCTTCTCGAACTGTTTCAGGGCGGCCTCGGTGGGCGCCGAATCGGACTCGCTGTCCACGATCAGGGCCAGCCCCGCCAGGCTTCCATCCACTCCCAGGCCGTAGTTCAAGGAATCCTCGTTGGCCTTGATCTTCACATTCAGCAGGTGGTCCTGCAGCGCCCCGAGCTTCTCGTCGAGCGCCTGCGCACCTGCCAGCTTCAGGCGTTTCTGCAGATCCTGAAGCTGCGCGCGCAGGTCCACGATCTGGTTCGCGGCCGTATACACGCGCGTCAGCTCGTCGTGGATCCGCATCAGCGTGGCGAACTGCTTCTGGAGGTCGTCCGGCGCGGCCTTTACGCGCGGGTCGGGTTTCAGTTCCAGGGGCTCCGTGAGAGTAATGCCATCCACCGTCAGCTTCACCTGGTACCTGCCGGGAAGCGCCATCGGCCCCTTGGAGCCGGCTTCGTACTCGAACAGGTAATAATCCTTCACGCGCGGCGCCCCCTGCCAGCGCAGGTCCCACACGAAGCGGTTCATGCCCGCCTTCACTTCGAGCTGGTTCTTGGGCTTCTCGTCGTCCGGATCGAGGGGCTCTTCCAAGGGTTCCGGATCGGTGGACGAATAGCGCCGCACTAACTTGCCAGCGGGATCCAGGATCTCCAGCGTGGCCACCTTGGGCTTTTCCTTGACGGCGAAATAGACGACCGCGCCGGGCGGGGGGTTCTGTCCCGAAGTGGGCGCTTCCTTTGGACCGGGCGACGAATGCACACGCCAAGCCGACGCCGGAACGCCCAGCCAGACGGGGGCTTTGCGCGAGGCCTCGTTCGCCTGCCGCAGGGGCGAGATGTCGTCGAGAATCCAGAACGACCGGCCGTGCGTCGCCAGAATCAGGTCGTTCGCGTGGACGACCAAGTCGTGCACGGGCACGGTGGGCAGGTTGAGTTGCAGCGATTCCCAGTTTTCGCCGGCATCGTACGAAACAAAAACACCGGTTTCCGTTCCGGCGAACAGCAGGCCGGTGCGCACCGGATCTTCACGCACGGCGCGCACGAAGGAGCCTTCCGGAATGCCCCGCACCAGCAGTTTCCAGGTCTTGCCGTAGTCTTGCGTACCGTAGATATACGGCCGCAGGTCGTCGTTCGAGTGCCGATCGACGGCCAGCCAGGCGGTGCCGGCATTGAACGGCGAGGCATCGATCTGGCTGATCTTGCTCCATTCGGGCATCTCCTTCGGCGTCACGTCCGTCCAGGTCTGGCCGCCGTCGCGGGTGACATGCACCAGCCCATCGTCGGAGCCCGCCCAGATCAGGCCCTTCACCACGGGTGATTCGGCCACGGCGAAGATGGTGTCGTAATACTCGGTGCCGGTGTCGTCGATGGTGATGGGTCCGCCGGAGGGTTGCTGCTTGCTCTTGTCGTTGCGGGTGAGGTCGCCCGATATGGCTTCCCAGTGCATGCCCGCATCGGCGGTGCGGAAAAGGCGTTCGCCACCGTGATAGAGCACGTTGGGATCGTGGGGCGAGGTCAGCAGCGGTGCGGTCCACTGAAAGCGGTGCTCCAGGCCGGCGGCGCCTTTGCCGTCGCTGAGGACAGCGGACACACCAATGGTCTTGGCCTGGCCCGTCCGCTTGTCGAAGCGGGTCAGCAATCCCTGGTAATCACCGGCGAAAACGATATCCGGATCGGGCAGGTAGGGCGCGATGTATCCGGCCTCGCCGCCGCCCACGGGATACCAGTCCTCCCGCTCGATGGTGCCGCCCTGGGAGCCGCGCGTCGCAATCGCCACGCTGGAATTATCCTGCTGCGAGCCATAGACGTAGTAGGGAAAGCGATTGTCGGCGACCACGTGGTAGAACTGCGCTGTGGGCTGGTTATCCTGCCGGGTCCAATGGTCGCCGCCATCCACGGTGACGGTTGCGCCGCCGTCGTCGGTCTGGATCATGCGCCGCGTATTCAGGGGATCGATCCAGAGACCGTGATTGTCGCCGTGCGGGACCTTGATCTTGTTGAAGGTGCGGCCGCCGTCGATGGAGCGGTGAAAATCGACGTTGAGGACGTAGACCGTATTGGAGTCCTTTGGATCGGCCACTACGTGCATGTAATACCAGGCGCGCTGGGTGAGGCGATGGTCGGGATTGATCAGTTCCCATTTATCGCCGCCGTCGTCGGAACGGTAGAGGCCGCCGTTGCGCGCTTCGATGAGCGCCCAGACGCGGTCGGAATTCGCGGCGACCGCCACGCCGATTTTCCCGTACGGGCCTTCGGGCAGTCCGTCGCCCGCCAGTTTCTTCCAGGTGTCGCCGCCATCGCTGGAACGGTACAACCCGCTGCCCTGGCCGCCGCTCGAGAGGGTCCAGGGCTGGCGGCGCACCTGCCACATGGCGGCGAAAAGGATGTGGGAATTGTGCGGATCGAAGGCCACATCGATGCCGCCGGTGTTTTCGTCGACGAACAGCACCTTAGCCCAGGTCTTGCCGCCGTCGGTGGTGCGGAAGATGCCGCGCTCCTGGTTGGGGCCGTAGGGATGGCCCAGCGCGGCTACGAAAACGATGCCGGGATCGCGCGGGTCGACGATCAGCTTGCCGATCGCGCGCGAGTCGCGCAGGCCCACGTTCTTCCAGGTTTTGCCCGCATCGAGCGATTTGTAGACGCCGTCGCCGGTGGCGGCGTTGCCGCGGATGCAGCCTTCGCCGGTGCCCACATAGATGATGTTGGGATCGGACGGCGCCACGGCGAGGCTGCCGATGGAGGAAGACTTCTCGTGGTCGAAGACGGGCTTCCAGGTGGTGGCGCCATCCGTGGATTTCCAGACGCCGCCGCCCGTCGAGCCGAAGTAATAAGTGGTGGGATCGCCGGGGACGCCCGAGGCGGTCAAGGAGCGGCCGCCGCGGAATGGGCCAATCGCGCGGTACTGCATGCCCTGTTCGGATTTCTCTTTGTCCTTGTCCTTGTTTTTGTTTTTGTCTTTATCGGCCGGGGTGGTTTGGGCCAGCAGAAAAGGAGCCGCCGCAAGGCAGGCGAATGCGAGAGGTCGAACACGGGTCATCGGTCCATGTTACAACGTGTGCGTTTTGGGTTTCGCCGCTTCCCATGGAAGTCCTCCGCGCGACGAAGCTCTGTGATCCAATAAACGTTCAGTCCGGGACCAACAGAATGTAACTCCGTGGCGGATGCCGGGTTTTGGAGGCCAGAAAAGATGGCGAAGCTAGGAAGTGACAGACGGCCTGCGATAGTCCGCGTGCAATCCACGGAGGAGGCCGAGGAAATCGTCGAATTTGCTCAGGCGCGCGGCTGGAAAGTGATTGTCGGTGTGGAGCCCGATCAACCCGAAGACCGTTCCGATCTTCATAAACTCATGCGCACCGAGGAAAAGCCGAAAACCAAACCGCGCCTGCCGACGAAAATCAGCGGCAACGATTACTGCCCTTGCCGCAGCGGCAAGAAGTACAAGAAGTGCTGCGGCGCCGTGATTGCGAGTCAGGAGGCATGAGGAGAGTCCGAGAAGTCCGGTCGAGCAAATAGCGTCGATCAAGTTACCGTCGAAGCGAGGGTGGACCGTTGGCGCAAAATGCGGCAGCTTGAAGAACCCGGCGAGGACGACGACGATGAGGCCAACGCCAAAATCGGTTAAGCGGCCGCGTCGCGGCGGGCCACTATCAGAGTGATGTCGTCGGCGGGCGGCGATCCCGCCGTGAATGTGGTCAACGCCTGCGTGACCGCGGCCACGATGTCCGGGGCGCTCTTGGCGCGGTTGGCGGCCAGCACCTGGGCGAATTGCTCGTCGCCAAACTCTTCGTCTTTGGCGTTGCTGGCTTCGGTGACGCCGTCGCTGTAGATGGCCAGCACGTCGCCGGGTTCCAGTTTCGCGCGATATTCGGCGTAGTTGGCTAGCGAGAGAATACCCAGCGGCGGGCCGCCACCATCCAGGCTTTCCACGGCGCCATTGGCACGCACGATGACCGGGGGATTGTGCCCGGCACTGCAGTAGCCCAGGTCGCCGGTGCCCGCATCCAGCACGCAAAAGAAGAAAGTAATAAAGCGATTGCTGGGGCAATTCTTGCAGGTGATTTTGTTCAGGCGGTTCATGACCGCGGCCAGATTTTGGGGTTCGTCCGCCAGCACCTGCACGCGGGCCTGCAGGCCCATCATCATGAGGGAGGCGGGCATTCCCTTGCCGGAAACATCGCCCAGCACCATGGCGACGCGTCCGTTGGGATACGCGAAGAAATCGTAGTAATCGCCGCCCACGGTGCGGCAGGCGGCATTGTAGCCGGCCAAGTCCGCGCCTTCGACTTTGGGCGCGCCGCCCGGGAGAAAGCTGCGCTGGATCTCGGCCGCCTGATCCAACTCGCGGGCCATGCGGCGTTCGGTCTCTTCGACTTCGGACAAGCGGGCATGCTCGATGCGGATAGCCGCCACGTTGGCCATGACGGTCAGCAGGCTGAGATCGTCCTTGGTGAAAGCGCGGAACATGTTGGGCGAATCCACATAGATCAGGCCGATGGTGCGCTTTTCGGTTTGCAGGGGCACGGCCATGAGGGTGCGCACCTTCTGTTCCACGATGCTCATGCGCTCGCGGAAGGCCTCGTCCAACTGGGCATCGCGAACCAGCACGGAAGCCTTCTCGTTGATGACGCGGTCGCGCACGGCGGAGCTGATATGGAAGCCTTCGCCCTTGTTGGCCTTGACTTCGAGGTGCTCGCCTTCGATGGTCATGACCACGCCGCGCTGCGCGCCGACGCCTTCGATGGCCAGATCGAGGATCAGCGGAAAGAGATCGGCCAAGGTGCCGCGGCCGGCAAGCTCCTGTCCGGCGCGGATCAGGGCCTGGACCTGTTTCGTGCCGTGCTGGCCGGGGCGATCGACAATCGTCTGGCTGGAGAGCGCGCCTTCGAGGCTGGTGAAGATGGTGGAAGTGCTCGGGGGATCGGGCTCACCCGATTCGAAGACCACGACGCCCTCGGAGGGCCGCGCGGGCGCGCCCACATCGTCGAAAACGATGGCGAGGTGGCCGGCGGTGATGCGGTCGCCGGGCTTCAGCTTGAGTTTGGCGCGGAGCGGGATGTTGTTGACCATCGTGCCGTTCTTGCTGCCCAGATCCTGGACGGTCCAATCGTCGCCATCGCGTTCGAGGAGCATGTGCTGGCGGGACAGGCCGGCATCGTCGGGAAAGCACAATTCGGCGGTGCTGGAACGGCCCACCGTGAAGCGGTCTGCCTTTAGGGGGACGGTCTTGACCTGTCCGTCGGGACACTGGATGACGATCTCCCGGGACATGCTGGGTTTGGGAATTGCCACAGTTGATTATAGCCGAGGAGGATTGTCGCACGCCTGCGCCTGGTTACTGCGCCTGTCGCAGGTGAACGGAAAAACTGTCCGGGTCTTTGCGATGCTTAAAAGCGACAAATAGCGCACACCCGTGGTCGGGCATAGCGAAGAGCAGCGATTCCTTCACCGGCTGCCACCACCTGGAACTGGAACCGCTGGCCGCCCCGGGTGATGATGACTTCTTCAAGGACGGCCCGCTGTGTTTTCGACCTCAACCGGTGGCCAGTTCCTCATCGAAGCAGACCGCTACTTTGCCACAGCGGCCGCCGGCCATCAACCCATACGCCTGGCCGGCGGAATCGAGGGAAAACCGGTGCGTCACCAGGTCCGCGGGATGCAGGTTCCAGTCCACCAGCCGTTCCACTAACTCCTCCATCAGCCATGTGGATGTCACCCAGGAACCGAAGATCGTCTTCTGGTCATGAATGATGTCGGGCGAGGGATTGAACTCCACTTTTCCGCCTTCACCCAGAAAAACGATGCGGCCCCACTTGCGTGTGGCGCGAATGGCGGTGGCGCGCGCGGCGTCGTTCGCGGAACAGTCCACCGCGCGCTCCACTCCGTGGCCGCCGGTCAGATTGCGGACTTCCGCCACGTTGTCCGGTCCGGCCGGCAGGACCTCGTCGCACACGCCCAGTTGGCGCGCCAGGGCGACCCGCTCCGGGATCACGTCGATGCCGATGATCCGCCGCGCGCCGAGCTTGCGGCAAAGCGCGCCGGTGGCCAGACCCACCGGGCCCAAACCGGTAACCAACACCGCGTCATTGCCGCTAATGCCGATCTTCCGCAAGCCTTCATATACCGTGCCGAAGCCGCAGGCCACCTGGGCGCCGTCCGCGTAAGTCAGCTCCGCTGGGAGATCGATCAGGTCCTTTTCCTCCGCCAGCAAGTAGTCGGCCATGCCGCCGTCGCGCTGCCAGCCGTAGGCCCGCCGGTAGCGCTCGCTGGTGCAGGAGATCATGTAGCCGCGCCGGCAGTCGTGGCACACGCCGCAGCCCGAAATATGGTAGACGATCACGCGGCCGCCCACGCCGAAGCGGCGGCAGCCCGGCCCGGTTTTCACGATCTGGCCCGCCGGCTCGTGTCCAGCCACCACTCCCTGGTATCCTTCAGGCCCTTTGCCCAGGTGCTCGCGATAGATGCACCGGATATCGGAGCCGCAGATCGTGGATGCCTTCATGCGCAGCAAGACTTCGCCATGGCCTGGTTCGGGCACGGGGATCTCCCGCAGTACGACACTGCTGTTGCCCGGCAGATATGCGCCTCTCATCATGTTTCGATTTCTCCTGTCGGATCCCACAGATCCTGCCAGCTTTGGTTGTCTTTCCAGAGGAACACCTGCCCCTTGATCAGCCGGCAATTCCGGTCGATGCCCGCAATCGCATCCATCTCTTCGTCCGTGAGTGGCGCGGCCGTGGTGGCGCGTAGGTTCGCCACATAGTTTCGCGGTTTGGTCGAAAGAGGGATGGGGGTCTGGCCGCGCTCGACCGCCCATTTCACGCAAACCACCGCGGGATGCACGCCCAGCCGTTCGGCAATGCGCACGATCACCGGATCCTCGATGTCGGATGTGTCTTCGGGTGTGCGGTCGCGCGGGGGGCGATGCGGCGATCCGATCGGGCAATGGCCCACCGGCTCGATCCCGCGGCGGCGCACGAAATTGAAAAGCTCCGGCTGCTGGAAATGCGGGTGCAGTTCCATCTCATTCACCGCGGGTTGGATGCGCGCGTCCCGCAGGACCAGCGTTAGTTTGGGAATCGTCATGTTCGAGGTGCCGATGTGACGCGCGAGCCCGAAGTCCACCAGCCGCTCCATCTGCCGCCAGGTGCGCATGAAGTTTTCGTGGATATAGGGCCGGGCATCCGGGCTGCGCGATTCCACACTGCACCCGGGGGGATGGAAATTGGGGAATGGCCAATGCACCAGGTACATATCGAGATAGTCCAGGCGCAGGTCCGCCAGCGATTTCCGGCAGGCTGGTATTACGTCGGATGCGGCGTGTTTGTCGTTCCAGAGCTTGGAGGTAATCCACAACTCTTCGCGCCGGATTCCCGCGGCAAAGATCGCGTCGAGGGCGGCGCCGATACGCTCCTCGTTGCCGTAGACCGAAGCGCAATCGAGATGTCGATATCCAGCCAGAACCGCACCTGTGACTGCCGTGGCAATTTCCTCCGGCGGCACGTGGTCCGACCCGAATGTACCCAGGCCGATGGCCGGCATCGCGGCGCCGGTGTAGAGAGTTCGCTTGGGGACCAGGGCCGGGTCCACTTCCTCGCGCTCAGTCATTTTCATACCAGTTGTAGCGTACGGTCTTGCCGTCCAGAAGCCAACGCTCCGGAGTGGTGGTGTCCGTCCAGTCCAGCGGCACGGCAGGCGGATGGTTGTGCGCGGCTTCGGCGAGGGCGGCCTTCAGCGCCGGCTTTTGCGCCGCCGCGATGGCCGCCGGATCCGCGGAAATGAACAGCGCCGTGCCGCTGCGGGCTACCAGGTCGAGCCACTGGCGAGTAAGATTCCAGGGGATATCGCCGGTCACGGGCACGCAATCCGCATCGGCGGCGAAGAAGGTATTGTGCTGCGCCATGCGGAATGCCAGCGTGTTCACGCCCATCTTGCGCGTGCGGCCCCACTCGCGCCCGCTGGTATCGTCGCCGATGCGCTGCGCCTCGACCAGGCCCGCGGCCAGATGGCCGATGGTATTGCAGCCCAATAAAACGGCATCGCCGGCGCTGTGGCGAATGGCGCGATATAGAGCCAGGACGATCTCGGCGGTGGTTTTGCCGCGATCGTGGAAATGCCAACCGCCGTCGGTGAGTTCGGGGCCCATTTGAAAGCCCCATCGGCCGGTCAGATCGAAAGTGGTGTAATCATGTTTGATCAGCTCATAGCCCCAGCCGCGAAGGGTGGCGATGCTCGCGCCAATATAAGCCAGCGCTTCCGGGATACTGGGGTCCATCACGATCAGGCCGCCGTTCGGCCGGCCGCCGGCGGGTGGCAAGCGCCAGCTTTCGGCCTGGCGATCCGCGGTCAGGGTAGGGCGCAGCCAGAGGCCGGGGCGCACTCCCAGAGCCTTCATTTGTGCGGCCAATCCGGGCATGTCGGGATAGCCGGCGGTGGTCTGTGCCACTGGACCTGCGCCTTCCGCCGCGGCGCCCCAACCCATGTCGATGACTGCAAACGGCCGATTCCTGGAATCCGGCGCGAGTTCGGCCAGCAGCGCGGCGTCTTTCAGGCTGGCGGCCGCCGAAGTGTTCTGGCCGTATGCGTAATACCAGTTATTGCTGCCATAGATGGGCTGCACGGGCAAGCGAGGATGTTCGCACAGCATGCCGCAAAGCGCCCGCGCCGCATCTATCGCGGACTCGCCGGAGTGGCCGTGGCGGACGACGATTGTGGCGGCGTCCAACTGGCGACCCGCCAGTTCCACTCCGCCGCCGCCGTTGCTTACGTCCAGCCATAGGGTGACCCCGCCGGCATCCGCCTGCCAATAACAGATGGATGCCGCGCCGGTCCTGACGCCATACCCGTGCGTGGTATTGGCGCCGGACGCCAGGAAGTACCAAGGCATCAGACGTTCGCCCACTTGGCCCCGCCATTCCAGGTCTCCATAAGACCGTTCCCAGTGATCGCCCAGGAATCGGCAGCCATCCGGAAAAGATCCATGCCAGCGGAGGCGGAGACGGGTCAGCTTGGTGCCGGTAGCCGTCACCAGAATGGCGATCTCCTGGGCTTTGCGCGGCTGCCAGGCGATTTCGATGTCGCCCGCCTGCCATTTCCCGCCCGAGCGTTTCAGGTTGCTTGCGCCTGCCGTGCCCTCGGCGAAAAACTGTACACTGTCCGGCGGCCGCGAAGGATCGGGTAGCGCCGGGGCCGGCTTGGCCGCGTGTGCGGCGGCAACAGCCGCGCCCAGGCCGAGAACGAACGACCGTCGTCCGGGCGATTCATTGAATGGCATCAGACCGAATGGTAGCGCGCTTACAATAAGTCAATCGATGCCGGAATCGTCTATGGGAGCGGCTGAACGGTTGCGCGCTTTTCGCGCGGGTTATCCCGAAAAAACGCTGGCAGTGTCCGGCACGGAATGGAAATACCGGATCTGCGGCGGTGGCGAGCGGGCGCTTTTGACGCCCCCTGGCGGCGAACTGGTCAACGATCTGGCCTTCGATCTGGCGACCGCCCTGGCGGCCAGCTTCCGCGTCGTCTACCCGGCCTACCCTCGTCTAAAGTCGCTCGATGAAATCTCCGATGGCTTAGCTGCGATTCTGGACGCCGAGAATATCCCGCGGGTTTCCGTGCTGGGGGCGTCTTTCGGCGGCGCAGTGGCCCAATGCATGGTGCGCCGGTACCCCGCCAGAATCGACCGCTTGATCCTATCGAATACGGGCGTGCCGCTGGCGAACCTGGTACGCAGCGTGAAGATTGCTAATGCGATCCCGGCAGCCATGCCCTGGCCGCTCTTACGCCGGCTACTCGCCGCGGCGACGGTTAAACTGCTGCACGGCGCCGGCGCCGAACGAGGGTTTTGGCGGAATTATGCGAACCAGCTATTCGCCAGGCAGCTTACAAAGCCGGACATCATGGCGAACTTGCGGATTCAACTCGATTATCATCGGTGCTACCGCTTTGCGCCGGCAGACCTTGACGGATGGATGAGAAACTGGTCCGGGAAGGTCTTCATTATCGAATCCGATAACGATGTGCTCAGCGCCGCGCGGCGCAAGGCACTGCGCGATACCTATCCCCAGGCCACGTTATACACTTTCCATGGCGCCGGACACGCGCCGGCATTCACCCGGCCCGATGAATACCTCGGAGTCGTGCAGCGCTTCTTGAAGTGAGCGGTCAAAGATGGCGCGCCAGCCGGTTCGCCAGCACGCGGTAAACGGCCGGATTGAATACCAGTCCGACATGCGTCCCGGGGACCTCGCAGTCGATCTCCGGATCGCCGGTCACGCAGAATCGCCAATCCACGATGCCATCGTTTCTGGTGTAAATAGCCGTTTGCGCGACGTCGTCCGGGAATTCGCCCCGTAGCGAAGATACGAATTCGCAAGTACACGCCTCCGTATAACATCCGGGCAGGATGTGACCCGCATGCTCGCGCAGGATGCGATTGCGAATGGCATCGGTTGCGCGCAGCACGTTGGCGTGCGCGACCGGGCCTCGGAACGGAGAACCCAAAGTAGTGACGGACGCGATCTGGTCGGGCCTCTGCGCGGCTACCGAGCGCGCGATGATGCCTCCCAAACTATGGCCGACCAGGTGCACGCGGCGGCCGGTGGCGTTGTAGGCGCGTCTCACGGTATCGTTCAAGCGGCGGCGGATCAGAAGGTTGGGGCACTCCGCATTCCAGCCGATGCCGGAAAAGTAGGACCGGTAGCCGATCGTACGAAGCCAGGAAAACATTTCGCCGAGATACGTATCGGTGCCCAGGAAGCCCGGAATGAGGATTACGGCCTCACCGTCGCCGTGGGGTACGCCCAAGCCATAGAAGATGGACGTCAGCCGTAACTGAACCAGTTCGAAGCCGACCAGAAGTTCCTGCCACATGGAGACTTCGGCTTCTTGACGCTCGTGGACGGAGTACCTTTGACCCGTCATTGCGTCTTCCAGTATATGCAATTTCGGCGCAAGTGCGATGGATCGCACCACGGGTGCAGCCAGCTTTCAGCAAGGGCGCGCCGCCTAAAAAGGCGGCTGCGGCCAAGATTGGCCGCCCTCCAAACTGAGGTTAATCGTGGAAGCCGGCGACGTCGTAGGACATTAGGACCAGATCCTGCGTACGTCCTTGCCGGTCGATCACCCAATCGGGCAGCAGGGCTTCCATATGAAAGCCTAGCCGTTCGAACAGGCGGCGGGCGCTCGATTGTCCGGAAGACACGCGCACGACGATGCGCCGCAGATCCAGGTCGTGAGCGATGGAAAAGACTTCGTGGCCGAGCAGTCGGCCTACCCCACGGCCGCGCTGGTGCGGCGCCATCAGCAGGCGTATTTCGCCCAAATGGCGCGTCCAGCGCGTCTGGCCGTGGTGCAGGCTGCTATAGCCCAGCAGTTTGCCGTCCTGTTCCGCGAGCACCGTCACGTTACGCCTGTCTTGCAGGTCGCGCATCCAGTGCTCGATACCTTCCGGCGTGGTCACATCCACCAGGAGGAAAAACAGGTCGTCTTCCGGTTGCGCGCGCATGAAAGCCAGAAACGCCTCGCGATCCTCCGGGGTCATCAGGCGGAGGGTCACGCTGGCGTCGCCGACACGCGCGGTATAGGGGAAGTGCCGCTGTGCGATAGCAGATTCAGACATGGTATGACCTTTTATCCCGTTGACTGCCGCGACGCGGACTATTTCTTGCGTCCGGCGTGCGCGTGCGCGTGCGCGGGCGTGTGGGTGTGCACCGGCGGTGGCAGGAACGGCTTCATCGCCACGTCGAGCAGAGACTTCTGGGCATTGATGAAATTCTCAACGCCTTTGCGTGCAAAGTCGCCAACACTGGTTGAGGGCTCAGGCGCGGAGCGGACGATCTCTCCGGCGGCCTTCATGGCTCCCTCGATCTGGTTGGTCGCCAGATCCAGCAGCTTTTTCTGCGAATCGACGAATTTGTCCATGCCATCCTTGGCCAGTTCGGTCATCTTGACGCGCGCAGCCGGCTTCACACCCTTGTGGGCTTTTCCGTTAGGCTCGGTATGCGTGACCGCCGACACCAGGTCGAGGAACTTCTTTTGCGTGTGCACGAAATTATCCACACTCTCGCGGGTGATTTCGGCCAGGTCCTTGCCCTCGAAGGCCTTGCCTTCCTTGATTGCGTCCACCACCGCCTTGCTCTGCTGGCCGGCCATATCGAGGAACTTCTTCTGCATGCCGACAAACGCGTTCACGGCTTCGCGCATCGCATCGGTCATGGCGGCCGGCACCCCGGTGAGCCCTAATCCTTCCTTTACACCGGTCTGCACCAATGCGTTCTCTTCCGCGGCGAGGTCCAACAGAATCTTTTGCGCCGCCACAAAATTGGCCATACTCTGGCCCGCCAGTTCCACCATCCCGGTCAGCGGGCGTAACGGCGAGAAATTGATTCGCTCCCGCACGAAACCCAAAGCCAGGGAGTTCTGCTGCGCGGTTAAATCCAGCAGAATCTTTTGCGTTGCGACGAAACTTTCCATACCCTGCCGGGCCCAGTTCGCCAGCGTGCTGGCCAGCGATGCGGGGACGTCGGCAATAGACTTCGTGATGTTCTCCATGGTACGCTCCTTAATAATGCTGCAATGCAGCATCCAGGTTGAGTATACCGCCGCGGCGAAAAGCTGTCAAGGAGTTTTGGGCTATATTATCTTTTTATGCCGGAACGTAAGGTGGTGGTCAAAAAATACGAGAACCGGCGCCTCTACGATACGGGCGCCAGCCGCTACGTCAACCTTGACGATGTAGCCCGTATGGTACGCGATGGGGTGGAAGTGCAGGTGCTGGACGCCCGTAGCGGCGAGGACCTGACCCGTGTGATCCTCACCCAGGTAATCATGGAAGATGCCAAGGGGCACGAATCCGGCCTGCCGCTGGACCTGCTACGCAAGCTGATCGTGGCCTCCGACCGCGCCACGCACGACTTCCTGACCTGGTATCTCACCACCGTCACGGAGATGTACCAGAAGGCCCAGAGCGCCCTGCAGACAAGGCCCCTCGACGTGGTGCGGAATCTGTTCAGTTCGCAGGCGGGTCCGCCGGCTGCGCCCCCGCCAGTTCCCGCCGAAGAACTCGAAGCGCTGCGCCTGCGCGTGCAGGAACTGGAAGACCGCCTCCGCCTGGCGGAGCAAAAGACCGCCCCCCGCAAGAGGAAAACGAAGAAAAGCACAAATAAAGGTTGACATACGACCCGCACTCTGAAAGATTATTCAGACAAGGAGGGACGTCATGGAAACCGTCTGTTCGATGCTGCGGCATAAAGGATCCGACGTCTTTTGGCTATCGCCGGAAGCAACCGTTTACGAAGCTGTCGCCATGATGGCCGATAAGAGCGTGGGCGCCTTGTTGGTGGTATCGGGCGGCAAATTGAGCGGCATCGTGTCCGAGAGGGACTACGCCCGCAAGGTCATCCTGAAGGGGAAGCACTCACACGAAATGCAGGTGAAGGAGATCATGACCAGCCCGGTCTTCACCATCACGCCGGAACATTCGGTGGAGGATTGCATGCGCGTGATCACGGCGCATCGCATTCGGCACTTGCCGGTAGTGGAAGGCGACGCCCTCGTGGGTATGATCTCGATTGGCGACGTGGTGCGCTCGATCATCTCGGCACAGGCCCACACCATCGACCAGCTCAGCAGCTACATCGAAGGCCGCTACCCGGCATAGAACGCGGGCCGGCGTCGTCCGCGCTACGTCATATGGCGGCCAGGCGGGCTGGGGCGTAGTCTACAAGATCGATACGGCCGGACGGCAAAAGGTCCTTTACTCGTTTACGGGCGGCGCGGGCGCAGGGCGTCCTTATGCGGGTGGTGCGTGGGTGCGGACAGCGTGTTCAAGATCGTGCCCTAAGCCCTCGGACGCCGTGCTGGAAGTCCGCCGGCTTAAGTCAGATTCTCTTTCTTCATCATGAGCCTCCGCACGATCGGGATCGGGGAATCCAGATGTCGTGCTATGGGCGTTTGGCGGCAGGTGTGGCGCGGATGGAGTAGAGGTGATTTTCAGTGCGCAGGATCAGGCGGTCGCCAATGAGGGCCGGGGTAGCCAGCGCCATCTCGCCTAGGTCGTTGGACTCGAGCAATTCGTATTTATCGCCGGCGCGGATCACAAACGTCCGGCCTTCTTCGTTCAGACAAAAAACCTTGTCGTTGTAACCCCAGGGAGATGAGGTGAAATCGCCGCCTTCGCCGATACGGGCCTTGTAAGTTTGCTCGCCCGTGCGAGCGTCAAATCGCGTGAGGATGCCGTTGTGGGTAAGAACGTAGAGCCCTCCGCCATAGGCTAGTTCGGTGGGCAGATAGGTTCCGGCTTTGGGCTGAATCCACGCGACAAACTCGTTCAGTTTGGCGCCGTCCGGTGTGGTGAGGTCGCCGTGCGCCCCTGGTTTGATCGCAGCCAGAGCTTTGCCGGTCCCACCGTTGAGATACAATAGGCCGCCGTAGGCGAAGGGACTAGGGATCGGCATGGCGGACATGCCAGCGAGACGCCACAATTCGTTGCCTTTAAGGTCGTAGCTGATGGCGAGGCCCGGGCCAATGGCGACAATTTCGGTGCGCTCGGAATTCTTCCAGATGTAGGGACTCGACCAGCCCGTCTGGCGATCGGAGCCTTTAACGTGAATCGAGCGATCTGTGCGCCAGACCTGCTTGCCGGTATTTGCCTCGAATGCCGCGATGAACTGCTGTTTCTCGTTGTCGTTGACGACGATTACGAGGCCATTCACGAAAGTGGGCGATGAGGCCGTGCCGAAATCGAGGATGGTCGGAAAGCTTTCGAGCGGCGTATTCCAGACCTTGTTGCCGTTGAGATCATAGGCGAAAAGGCCGAGGTTATTGATGTACACGTAGACACGTTGGCCGTCGGTAACAGGGGTTTCCGAGCAGAAGCTGTTCTTGCGGTGACGGCCCCCGGGGGGGTGGCCGGAATAGAATTCGCGCCTCCAGTTGACCTTGCCGGACTCGAGATCGATGGAATAGAGGAAATAATGGAGGAAGACCTCGCCCGGCAATTCGAAATCGCGCGCGTTCAGGCGGTCCATAAGGTCCTTGTCGTTCAGACCCTGCTTGGTGAGTTCGGCGACGTAATCGTTGGAATATTCGGTGCCGGTTTGCGGCTGTTTCGCCTTGCCGTCGGTGGTGACGGTTGTGATAAAGACGTTCCTGCCGGCGACGATCGGAGAAGACCAGCCCAGTCCAGGGAGGGTCGCGGTCCATTCGATATTCGACGTTTTCGACCATTTGCCGGGCAGGTTAGAGTTGAGGGCGGAGGGGTTGGAGGAGGGGCCGCGAAAACCGGGCCATTCGGGATCCACTGCGAATGCGCAAGCGGCAAAGAGGAGCGTGACTATGACCCTGTGCATGATTCTATTGGACTATAAATACCGTCAAACGTCACGAATGGCGCTTTAGCGCGAGAAGTCCGAGAAACTCTGCCAGCCATACGCGACTTCGACGAACGGATGCCCTTCCTGTTCTATTTGCTGTTGCCCGATCTCTTTCCCGCCGAGGCATTCATAGAATCTCCTGGACGGGTTGAGAGCTAGAACCCCTACGGCCATTAGACCGAAAACCGCGCGCCTCCAGTTCGCCGACGAATTGCCGGACAAGCAAA
>Ga0187871_10001569_pt1 | contig 19622 bp, 13 predicted proteins | sample June2016WEW_16_1_FD_132988 | JGI IMG/M metagenome (GOLD analysis project Ga0187871, IMG submission 132988) | Peatland microbial communities from SPRUCE experiment site at the Marcell Experimental Forest, Minnesota, USA - June2016WEW_16_10 | ecosystem: Environmental > Terrestrial > Soil >...
AGCACGGCCAGCGATCCCATCACGCCGATCAGCGAGATGGCGCTCGAAATCGGGTGCGACTGTATGACGACGTTAAAGCCGCAAACCACTGCGATGGCCGCGAAGATGAGGAAGAGGATGACGTCCATGTTCAAAAAGCGCTCAGGGAAACAGCGCCACCAGGAGGCCGGTGACCAGCAGGTTGAGGACGGCCACGGGGAACATGAACTTCCACGCAAAGGCCATCAGTTGATCGTAGCGGAAGCGCGGCAGCGTGCCGCGAATCCAAATGAACAGGAACAGCAATGCGCCGGTTTTCGCCGCGAACCAGAACAGCGGCAGCAGCGCGCCCTGCAGGACGGGAATCAGAAACACGGCGGCCAACAGGAAGAACACCACGGCCACCACCGGCAGGGTAAAGCCGTCACGCCGGCGCACCGGATTCAGCCCGTGATAGAGAGAGATGGCGCCCGCCAGCAGGAAGACAATCGCAGGCACGAAATTCGATCCCGCCGATGCCGGCCACAGCGGCAGCCATCCGCCAAGGAACAGCGTCGTGGTGATGGAACACACCGTGACCATATTCGAGTATTCGGCCATGAAGAACGCCGCGAACTTCATGCTGCTGTACTCGGTGTGAAATCCGGCCACCAACTCGTTCTCGGCTTCGGGCAGATCGAAGGGCACGCGGTTGGTTTCCGCGAACGCCGCGATCAGGAAGATGACGAAGCTGAAGATCTGCGGCATGGGCGTTTGGAAGATACTCCAATGCGGGATGAAGCCCAAATAGTATCCTTCCTGGTGCTGCACGATCTGGCGCAGGCTGAGCGTATTCACCAGCAGCAGCGGCGCGGCCACCGCCATGCTCATGGGCAATTCGTAGCTGATCATCTGGGCCGAGCTGCGCAGCCCGCCCATCAAGGCGTATTTATTGTTGGAGGCCCATCCCGCCAGCGCGATTCCATAAACGCTGACCGATGAAACGGCCAGCACGAACAGGATGCCGATATTCAGGTCCGTCAACTGCATCCAGGTGCTGTCGCCGAAGATGTGAATCTCCGCGCCGAAGGGAATCACGGAAATCGACAGCAGAGCCATGGTGATGGCGAAGAACGGCGCGGCCAGGTACAGAAATTTGTTGACGTAGGGCGGAATCAGGTCTTCCTTGGTGATCAGTTTGATGACGTCCGCCAGTGGCTGCAATAGGCCGTGGGGGCCGACGCGCGAGGGTCCCATGCGCACCTGGATATGTGCGATGACCTTGCGTTCCACCCATTGCAGGTACGCCAGGGTGGTGAGTAGAACAAACGCCACCACCGCAGCCTTGATCAGGCTCAGCAGGAAGAAGTTCATTATCGATTGCCGTGGCTCTCCACCACGGAGTTCAGTACCTTAGAATAGCGCCCTAACGTACCGGAAGTGAAAAGATTTTCGTGCGCCGACCGGATCAATTCCGGGCGGCCATCCAAGGGAATGCGTCCGTTCAAAGCCGCGGTCTGGGCCGCGCCGCCCATTTCGAGAACCGGCAACGGGACGTCATAACCGCGCACGTTCTTGCGGATTTCGGCGAAAACGGTGTCTGGAATCCATGGGCCCAACTCGGCGGCTACGCCCATTTCGCGGGCCAACAGGCCCATAATCTCCAGGTCGGGCTTGGCGCCCATGGCGCCTACGGCTTTGCGCAGGCGTTGCACCTCGCCGCAGACGTTGGTGACGGTGCCGTTCTTTTCGTAGGCGGAAGCGGCGGGGAAAACGACGTCCGCGGCCTGGGCGGTTTCGGTTAGAAAGAGGTCGTGGACGACGAGGAACCGTTGGTGCGTATTGGCAGGCGAAACCGTCTGCCCCACCGGATTGGCGCCCACCACCCACAACACATCCAGATCCTCGGCCGCCACGATCTCCGGCAGGGCCATCGCGCCCGCGTCGGGCAGCAACCCGATATCCACCGCGCCGCGGGAATTTGAGTAATCAACGAGGCAGATGTACCGCACCGGGATACCTAGCGATTCACCAAAATCCACCAACCGGCGCACGGCTTCGCCTTTGATGGCATCGCCGAAAACGATCGCCAACTCCGGCTCGGCTTGCAGCCGGCCACGCAGCGATTCCACCGCTTCCAATTCCCCGCCGGCGGCTACACGCAGGCTGGCGGCGGCATATTTGTCCTCGCGCACAGGTTCGGCGGTGACGGCGTAAACGTGCGCCTGATGATGCCGGTAATTGGCCCGAATCTGGAACGACAGGAAGGGCTGTTCCAGAGCCAAGTCCGCGCCGATCACCAGCACGGCTTTCGTCTGGTAGAGATCCGCCGTGGTGGCGAGCTTGCCGGTTTTGCCGCTGAGCGCATCGAGCAGCGCGAGCACGTCGCCCGTCCGATGATGGTCGATATGGCCCGTTCCAAGCACTTTCCGCGCGAATTTCTGCAGATAGTAGTTCTCTTCGTTGGTGGTGTGGTTCGATCCGATCACGCCGAACTTGCCGCGGCGCGCGCGGACCTCGTTGAACTTCGCCGCCACCGTTTCGATGGCCTTCGACCACGAGGCTTCTTCCAACTTCCCGTTCACCCGCACCAGCGGCGCCAGCAAGCGTTCCGGATGATTGTAGAAATCGAAGGCGTAGCGTCCCTTGATGCACAGAAACTCGCCATTGATGCCGGAGCGGTCGCGATTGTTGCCGCGAATGATTTCGTCGTTCCGCACACCCAGCGTAGTCTTGCAGCCGTTCGAGCAATGCGTGCAGATGGTGCCCACGTGCTCCATCTCCCAGGGCCGCGTGTGATAGCGGTAGATACCGCTGGTGAGCGCGCCCACGGGGCAGATGTCGATGCACATGCCGCATTCGTCGCACTCCAGGTGGTCGCCTTTATTCGGGGCGATTTCGGAAACCACGCCGCGATTGATCACACCCAGCGCGCCCACCCCCATGCCTTCGTTGCAGATGCGCACGCAGCGATAGCAAAGAATGCAGCGCGGATTATCGAAGAACACCACGGGCGAGAATTGTTTTTCGTCCACGTGGACCTTCATCTCCGTATAGCGGCTCTCACCCGCGCCGTAGCGGAAGGTCATGTCCTGCAGTTCGCACTCGCCGCCTTTGTCGCACACCGGGCAATCGAGAGGATGGTTCGACAGCAGGAACTCCAGCATGGACTTGCGCGCGGCCGCCACTTGCGGCGTTTCGGTGCGTACCACCATGCCTTCGGCCACCGGTTGGGTGCATGCCGTAATCAGCTTTGGCGCTTTTTCAATTTCCACCAGGCACATGCGGCAAGCGGCCTGCAGCGTCAGCCCTTCGTAATAGCAGAAGGCCGGCACTTCGATGCCGGAGTGTTTGGCGGCGTCGATGAGGAGAGTGCCGGGGGGCGCCTGGATGGCCTTCCCGTCGATCATGAGATTTATTAAGTCAGCCATTGTTGTGAAATGTGGGGCAGGCTCGTAGCCTGCGGCGGCCTCGTAGGCCGCCATTCACTGCCGTTGTCCCTCCAAAGAGGCGGCCTGCGAGGCCGCCGCAGGCTGCGAGCCTGCCCCACTATGTTCATAGGGGCAGGGTTTGCCGTTCAGGTGATCTTCGAATTCGTGATAGAACTTTTCCACGATCGAGATTGTCGGCAGGGCCGCCGCATCGCCCAGCGGGCAGAAGGTTTTGCCCAGCATGTTCTTGGCTAAATCGCCGATCAGCGCGATATCGCTGCGCTGACCCATGCCGTCGTGAAAGCGCTGCAGCAGCTTGCGAATCCAGGTGGTGCCCTCGCGGCACGGAATGCACCAACCGCAGCTTTCATGCGCATAAAACCGCATGATGCGGAGGGCCGCTTTCACCATGCAGGTATCTTCGTGCATCACCACCACGCCGCCCGATCCCAGCATGCTCTTGGCCTTGGCCATGGAGTCGTAATCCATGGTCAGGCCCTCGCACTCCGCCGCCGTCAGCACCGGGCACGACGAGCCGCCCGGAATGAACGCCTTCAGTTTCTTGCCGCCCAGGATGCCGCCGCCGACCTCCTCGATCATGGTTTTCACCGGGAAGCCCAGCTTCAATTCGTAGACGCCCGGACTGTTCAGATGGCCGGTCAAACAGGTCAGTTTCGTGCCACCGGCCTTTGGAATGCCCAGTGCCGCGAACGCCACGCCGCCATCCCGGAGGATCGCCGGCACCGCGCAATACGTCTCCACGTTGTTCAGAATCGTGGGGCATTGAAAGGCGCCGGAGACGGCTGGAAACGGCGGCCGGATGCGCGGAATGCCGCGCTTGCCTTCGAGCGATTCCAGCAGCGCCGATTCCTCGCCGCATTCGTATGCGCCCGCGCCCGTGTGGGTGTATAAGTCGAAGTCGAAACCCGTGCCGCGGATGTTCTTGCCGAGATAGCCGCGCGCATAGGCCTCCGCGATGGCCTTATCCACGATCTCGATCAGATAGCGATACTCGCCGCGGATGTAGATATAACCCGCGTGCGCGTCTACCGCCAGGCCCGCGATCAGCGTGCCTTCGATCAACTGGTGCGGATCGTTCTCCATCAGCAGCCGGTCTTTGCAGGTGCCCGGCTCGCTCTCATCCGCGTTGACTACGATGTACTTGGGCTTGGGCGACGTGCGCGGCACGAAGCTCCACTTCATGCCAGCGGGGAATCCCGCCCCGCCGCGCCCGCGCAGGTTCGAGATTTTGACTTCCTCGATGATCTGCTCTGGCTTCATGCCCCCGGCCTTCTCGAACGCCCGATAGCCTTCGGTCGCCAGATAAGTATCGATCGACGCCGAATTCTCCAGGCCGAAGCGGCGGGTCAGCACTTTGGTTTCGAGCGGATGCGGTTCGTTATACAGCATTCGATTAGTGAATCTTCCTCAGGCTATCGAGCAGCCGATCGAGTTTCTCCGGAGTCACCTGATGGTGAAAATCGTAATTCACCTGCACCGCCGGCGCCCACGAGCACGCCCCGATGCATTCCACCTCTTCCAGCGAGATCTGCCCATCGGCGGTGACTTCTTTGTGACCCACGCCGACTTTGTGGCAGGCATGCTCCCAAAGCTCCATGCCCCCGCGCAGCAGGCAACTGATGTTGGTGCAGACCTGCACGTGGTACTTCCCCAGCGGCTTTTTGTGCAGCATGGAGTAGTAACCCACCACTTCATCCACCTGCAAGGGAGTCACTCCCGTGCGCCGGGCGACCTCTTCAATCAACTCCGGCGTCACCGAGCCGATCTCATCCTGCGCATAAAGCAGCATGGGAATCACAGCCGAGCGCTGCCGTCCGGGCGGATAGCTGTTCAGCAGCTTGGCGAACCTGTTTTCCAACTCAGGAGAAAAAGTCATCAAAAACCTTGGAACCACGGATGGACACAGATACACACGGATAAAAGCACGCGAGTCTTAAATCTGTGTTCATCCGTGTGCATCTGTGGTTGCTTTACCTGTCGCAGTCTCCCAACACGAAATCCATGCTTCCTATGGACGCGATCACGTCCGCGATCAGCGTACCCGCCACCATGCGCGGCACCGCCTGCAGGTTGCCGAAGCTCGGACCGCGCACGTGCACCCGGTATGGAAGCGTGGTGCCGTCGCTCAGCACGTAATACCCCACCTCGCCGCGCGGCGATTCGATCACCTGGTAAACCTCGCCCGCCGGCACGCGGAAACCCTCCGTCACAATCTTGAAATGGTAGATGAGCGCCTCCATCTGCGTCTTCATCTTTTCCCGGTCCGGCAGAACCACGTGCGGCGCGTCCGCCGTCCAACGCCCGCTGGGCATGCCTTCCAGCGCCTGCTTCACGATCCGCGCGCTCTGCCGCATTTCCTCGATGCGCACCTGATAGCGCGCGTACACATCGCCTTCGGTCCGCGTCGGAATCTCGAAATCGAATTTGTCGTAGCTGGAGTACGGCTCGTTCTTGCGTGCATCGTACTTCAATCCGGCCGCCCGCAGCATCGGTCCGGTCACGCCCAGATCCAGCATATCTTCCATCGACATGATGCCCACGCCGCGCGTGCGGCCGATCCAGATGCGGTTGCCGGTCAGCAGTTCTTCGTATTCGTCGACTTTGCCGGGAAACGCGTCGATGAAGGTCCGCACGCGCTGCTGCCATCCGCGCGGCGGCTCCAGCGCCAGCCCGCCGATGCGGAAATAGCTGGTCATCATGCGCTGGCCGGAATACATCTCGAAAATCCGCAGGATGTCTTCGCGCTCCCGGAAGCAATACAGGAACACGCTCATCGCCCCGATATCGATAGCGTGCGTGCCCAGCCAGACCAGATGGCTGTTCAGGCGCGTCAATTCCGTCAGCATCACGCGCGTCCATTGTGCCAGCGGCGGAATCTCCAGACCCAGCAGCTTCTCCACGGCCAGGCAGTAGCACAGATTGTTAGACAGGGGCGCCAGGTAGTCGATGCGGTCGGTCAGCGTGACTGCTTGCTGATACGTCTTGACCTCGAATTCCTTCTCGATGCCGGTGTGCAGGTACCCGATATCGGGCTGGCATTTGACGATGGTCTCGCCATCCAGTTCGAGTTGCAGCCGCAGCACGCCGTGCGTGGAAGGATGCTGCGGACCCATGTTCAGGGTCAAGCTGCGGGGCTGCGCGCCGGTGGCCTCTATGGCGTCCGTCTCGGGAATGGGTGTAGTCAGTAAGTCGCTCACGTTCGTGCCCGCCTCAAACCCTATCGCCCGTTATGCTGTAATCCTTGCGCAACGGATGACCTTCCCAATCGTCCGGGAGCATGATGCGCCGCAAATCCGGATGGTTGCGGAACCGCACGCCAAACAAATCGAAAGTTTCACGCTCGAACCAGTTGGCGCCGCGCCACACTTCCGTTACCGAATCGATTTCCGGAACCGCGCCCGGCAAGCGGCACTTTAAGCGCAAGCGCTCATTGCGGTCCAAAGAGTGTAGATGATATACCACCTCGAAGCGCGGCTCCGCCGGATACCAGTCCACGCCCGTAACTGTACTCAACCGTACAAACCTCAAATCGTATTTCAAGAACCCGCAGACGCTGACGATCTTTTCGGGCGCGATCTCAATTGTCAGCTCATCCCGGTCGAATTTCCCGGACACCACGGCGGTACCGTCGAAGGCTTCCAGAGCGGTAGCGGTAGCGTTTTCTTTCAGGTTTTCAGGAAGCATGCGATTCGGTTACCGTTTCGGCGGCTGGCCGGCGCCGGACCAGTCCAAAGCGCCTTTTTTCCAGATGTAGAAAAAGCCCGCCAGGACCAGCGCGATGAAGAGCAACATCTCAAAAAACGCAAACAGCTTCAATTCGCGGTACACCACCGCCCACGGATAGAGGAAGATGGCTTCAATATCGAACAAGATGAACAGCATGCCCACCAGGTAAAACTTCACGCTGAACCGCTCGCGCGCGTTGCCAGTGGGCGTGATGCCGCATTCATAGGGCATGTCTTTCACGCGATTCCGGACTTTGTGGCCCAGAATGTATGAAATGCCGATCATGCCGGTGGCCACCGCCATGGCGATGACCGCCTGGAGCAGCACGGGCCAATAGGTTTGCGCGTCCGCGTAGGTCTGGGGCATTGTGCTCAAATTTGACTATAATGGTTGCCAAAGAACAGTGTCAACCAACGATCAGATTCAAGTGGCCATCAACGGAGAGATTCGGTCCGTCCGGAGCGGCCTGACGATCCGCCAGTTGGTGGAATGGCTGGAGCTCGATCCGGCGCGCGTAGCCGTGGAACTCGACCGCCGCATCGTGAAGCCGCGCGATTGGGAAGGTACGGCGGTCGCCGGCGGCGCGACGCTGGAAATTGTGCAGTTTGTTGGCGGCGGGTAGGCAGGCGGGGCGCTGGAGCTCTGCGGCGGCGCATGGCGCCGCCCTACCGGGGCGGGGTTAAGAAGGTCTGCGGCGGCGCATGGCGCCGCCCTACGCCGAGCTCGCGCAGCAGCGGCGCCGCGTGGTAGACCTTGTCCAGCGCCTCCACAATTCCTTGTACGGCCACATGCACGGCACGTGCCTGCTCCTCCACGTACAGGTAGGTATTCGGCAGGCTTTCCAGGTTCCCATCGAAGATCACGCCTACCAATTCGCCCGTGCGATTCACGGTCGGGCTGCCGGAGTCGCCGCCTCCGATATCGCAGGTGCTCACGAAGTCCAGCGGAGCGATCAGGTCCAACTGGGCCCGGCTCTCCATCCAGCGCGGCGGCGCCTGGTACGGCCCTTCGTCGCCGCGGCGATAAAACAGGCCTCCCAGCGTCGCAGCGTAGGGCTGCGGCGTTCCAGCCCGATCGGTATAGCCCTTCACCGTGCCAAACTCCAGCCGCGCTGTAGACGTGGCGTCGGGATATTCCGCATCGCCGAACAAAACATAGCGGTATTGCGCGATCTTCTCCGCGGCCGAAGTTTCCAGCGATCCGATCAGGTCCTCGCGCTTTTTGCGCAGCCGACGTCCGGGCCCGTCCAACAACTGCGCCAGGCGCATCATGGGGTGGTCCGAACTCATTGCCGCGGCGCTTTTCAGCTTGGTCGATTTCACCAGTTCTTCGGCGGCCTGTTCCGGCGTCTGGCCGCCGAGGATGGCCTTCACCGGCACATCCTTGCCTTTCAGATTCTTCAGCTCCTCCAAATATTGCGCCAGAAGGATGGTTTCCAACTCGTCGTGGATCGGACCGTTGGAATCCTTTGCCGGTGTGCCGCGCACCAGCTCCCGGGCGACCCGGAACAACGCCGATCCCGGCGCGGGTGCCGCTTCCAGCAATTGATAGGGCTTCTCGAACGGCGCCCAACTCTTGTACGCGGCCGCGACTTGGTCCCAGACCAGAGCGCCCTGTTTGCCCAATTTTGGGTCGTTCTCGACGGCCTGCCGGATCTTCCCGTCGAAGATCGTTTTCCGCGAAACGAGCCGGTCGTCCCGCAGGCCGAGGAGTTTGCCGGCGGCGGATTTATAGCTTTCCATAAATGCCGTCAGGACTGGCTGCGCGGCCCTCCGGTTGTTTTCGCTTTTCGCGGCGAAGGCGGTCAGTTGCCGAATCCGCGGTTCCCAGCGCGCCAACGCGACGGGCAGCGCGGTATCGCGATAGAAAGTCAGTTGCGCGGCCGTGGTAGCGCGCGCGGTGGTTGCCGGATTGCCAACTGCAAACACGAGCTCGCCATCCTGCGCGCCTGCCGCGCTCCATTTCAGATAGTCCGGCGTGGCGGCCGGCTTGCCATGTTCGTAGACGCGCAGGAAAGCGATATCCAGCCCGTACCGCAGATACGTCAGGCTGTCCCGCTCCCGGCCGAAGAAGGCCAGCGCATATTCCGGAGCGAACACCAGACGCACGTCGGTGTACTTCCGATAACGGTAGAGATCGTAGCGGCCGCCGGAGAAGAGCGCGACCACAGCGCACGTGTTTTCGGAACTGGCCGCGCACTCTCTCTGGATGCGCGCGATTGCGGCGTTGCGCGCCTCCAGAGCGTTGGCGGCGGTGGCGCCTTCGCGCGCCGCGGCTTTCACCTGCCGGGTCACATCGTCGATCTTCACCAGGACGCTCGCCTCCAATCCCGCGCAGGGTGTCTCGCCCGATTCCGCCGCTGCGTAGAAGCTGTCCTGCCCCGGCACGCAGCCGGATATCAGGTGCCGGTTGGTGAGCAACAGTCCGTGCGGGGAAACGAAGGCGCCCGATCCGCCGCCGATCCGCACCGAAGCCAGACGCAGATGGTCCAGGAACTGGCTGCCGGCCTCGAAACCGTACTTCTGCCGAACGGCGTCTTGGGGAAACTGTTGGAAGAGCCACATACCTTCGTCCGCGGCGGCGGGTAAGCAGCACATCCAAACCAAGAGGACAAGCTTGCGTTTCATACAGGGTAGAGACCCATGTTAAGGAGCGCGCCACACGGCGCGTTGGTTACCGTAACCGGATTGCATGATAAAATCAACCCGCGGGAGGATAGACCGAGATGCCTGCAAAACGTCGGCTGCCGCTTGCCTGTCTTACACTTTTGACGTGTGCCGTATGCGCGCGCGCCGCCCAAGAAACTCTCCTCTATAGGTTCAACGGCGCCAGCGGCGGCGGCATCGGCCCCAACGGCCTGACTCCGGATAGCAGAGGCGATCTCTACGGTACGACCTTGGACGGCTTGGCCTTTGAGCTAAGTCCGCCGCAGGTGGCGGGCGCTCCCTGGACTGAGACGGTGCTCTATCGTTTTACCGGCGGCCACGACGGAGGGCACCCCACGTCCGGCCTGGTTTTCGATCATGCCGGCAACCTGTATGGCACGGCCCAGGTCGGCGGTCAGTACGCGACCTATGAGTGCTTCCTGGCGGGATGCGGAGTGGTCTTCGAGCTCTCGCCGCCAACCCAGCAGGGCGGTGCTTGGACCGAGACCACACTATATGCCTTCCTGGGAAGTCCCGACGGAAACACTCCCTGGGCCGGCCCGATCTTCGACCAGGCAGGGAATCTCTACGGCACGACCTTCGCCGGCGGCGCCGGCAATTCACACGACATCGGTTGCGGCACGGCCTTCAAGCTGGCGCCCCCCAGTACGGCGCGCGGCGAGTGGACCGAGACTGTCCTCTACGGCTTCACGTGCGGCATCGATGGCGGAAATCCTTACGACGGCCTGGCGTTCGCTCCAGGGGGTGCGGGTCCGGCAGACGGGCTTTTTGGCACGCTCTCGTCGGAAGGCGTGCACAATGGCGGTGTGGTCTACGAGTTGACGCCGCCGGCCCAAGGGAACGGCCCATGGATCGCAACCGTGCTCCACACCTTCATGGCCGCGGGCCAGAACGATGGCGCGAATCCGCAAGACGCGCCGATCTTCGACAAAGCGGGTAATCTCTACGGCACCACCCGGCTCGGCGGTGTGGCATCGGCAGGCACGGTCTTCCGCCTGTCGCCGCCCGCCGCGCCGGGAGGCCCGTGGACCGAGACCATTCTCTACAGCTTCACAGGCGGCAGCGATGGCGCGCAGCCTTATGCCGGACTGCTGCTGGACAAGCGGGGGAATTTGTTCGGCATGGCCTACGGCGGGGGCGGCGGCGTGGGTGGCGCGGATTGCGGCACCACCGGCTGTGGCACGGTTTTCGAGCTTTCTCCGCCGGGCACGGCAGGCGGGCCGTGGATCGAAACCACGCTCCACGAGTTCAGCGGAGCGGACGGCGCCAAGCCTCTGAGCCCTCTCCTATTAGGGAAGGACGGATGGCTCGTGGGAGCGACGGCGGGCGGAGGCGCATTCGACGACGGAACCGTTTTCCGCATCGTGCGGTGACGGCCGCGGCTCAGTTACGCCTCGGCACCGTACTTAGAATGACACGCTTATTTCAGCCTCCAACTGGTTTACGGCCGACCGGTAAGCCGGCCCCAGCAGCGAGGGCGACTGCCAGCGGATAAAGCGGACTTCCGGCGCAAGCCGGATGTGAAATTCGTCGACAAACCGCATACCTACACCCACCACGCCTCCAAGGTCGTTGACCTTATTCGGTATGGCGGGATTTTCGTTGTAATCCTGCGCCCCGCTCGGGTAAATAAAGTCGTTTCCGGTGCGTATTCTACCCACATGGAGAAGTTCACCGCCGGCGGAAACATATAGCCTGCGCTTCCAGCCTCCGGACCAGAGACCGTAATAGTGCGCCACGATGGGGATTTCGTAGTTATTAACCTGCGAAGTCTGGACGGTAGTAGTAAGTGGGCGATTATCGCCGCCGGTCGTGCTGGTGTTATAGCCGCTGAGGATGTTGTCGGTGACCGAGTAGTCCACGTGGTGGAAATGAATCTCGCCCGCCAGCGATACATGGTCCAACAGGCGGTATTCCACCATCGCTCCGGGTCCCCACTTGGGTGAATCCGAGGATCCGAAGTAGTTGTCTTGCTCCACCGGGTTATTCGAAATCTGGACTACGTTGCTTCCTTTAATGAGAGGAAGGGGGAAATAATTGACATGTATGCCGATGGTCAGGCGCCGGAGGGGCTTAGCGGTATCGTCGGCGCCGAACAAAAGAAGGCCCGGAAAAAGGCAGGCGGCAAGAGCGGCTTTCGATAAATCTGCGAGAGTCATCTGTAAATTTCTCCGGGTCAGAACTGCAGGCGCAGGGCAAGCTCCATGGATCTTGGCCCGCCGTTGCGGTATAAAGCATTCACGCCGCCGCCGAACGACTGATTCAGCATCTGGGTGACCACGCCGAAGTCCGGGCTGGCTATGTTGGCGCCTTCCAGGGGGGACGGGTTGGCGAAGTTCGGATGGTTCAGGGCGTTGAAGGCCTCCACTCCGATGCTGAACCGGTAGCGCTCAGTGATGGGAATCACGCGGCGGACGGCGAGGTCCAGTTGGACGAATGAAAACCCGCGCAACTCGTTCCGTCCCATATTCCCCTGGTTGTAGCCGCACGGAATAATGAAGGCGGCGCTGTTCAGCCGGCGCCCTCCGGGAACCGTGGAATCGTCGATCCAGATTGGCCCGCCCACGTAACTGGGCCGCACGAAAGCGAACAGGCCGTTGCCGGCGGTATTGGTGGTGCTGTTGCAACCGGTCTCGGTGCTGATCGATTCGCTGACGCCCTGAAGGTCGAAGGGAAGGCCGGTATGCGCGGTGGCGATGTAGTCCAGATACCAGTTCCGGATGGGCGCGTAGATGGCTCCCTCGCGGGGGGCGGGCAGCCGCCAGGAACCCGAGAAGCTCAAACTGTGCCGGATGTCGTAATCGGAGTCGCCTCTTTCACCGCCTAACAGGGTGGCAAATCCGCCGCCGAATCCGGCATCGCTCGAAGCGCTATCGATGGAATGGGACCAGGTGTAGCTAAGCTGGGTCTGCAGGGTGCTGCTGAGGCGTTTCCGGAATTGGATCTGCAGGCCGTCATAGTCCGATTGCGCGCCGTTGCTGACTTCCTGGATAATGTCATACGCGCTGGTGTAGGAGGGCATGGTTTCGGTGCGCAGCAGGTTAGTGCCTTTGCTGCCCACAATGCTGACGCTCAAGGTCTGGCCCACGCCGAAGTTCTTCTCCCAGGTGCCGTTCCACTCGTAGATGCGGGGCGCCAGCAAGCCCGCCGCGCCGGTCAGGATTTGCCCATACGGGCGGGTAGGCGGCAACACTGGAGGCGCCAGGTCGCCGGGCGCGAGGGGGAAGCCTATTTCCGAGGCCGTCCGCACATCCGCGTAAGGAGCTCCGAAAAACGCCTGGCCGACCACTCCGTACCCCACGTCGTAGAACATTCCAAATCCGGCGCGCAACGTCATCTCCCGGCCCGGTGCGTCGTCGGATAAGTAGGCGATTCCGACGCGCGGCGCGACATTTTTCCATACGGTAGGATAGATAGGTTGATTCTGGGTGACACCGGCGATGGGATCGTCCGCCAGCGCGAAAGGCTGGGGCCCCTGGCGCGCGGTGGGAGCGGGATTGACGTCCCAGCGGGCGCCATAAGTAAGCGTGGTTCGCTCCGTGAGCCGGAAGGTGTCCTGGAAGTAGGCCGAAAAGTTTCTATAAGTCGGATATACTTCAGTCACACTGGAGGTGACCTGGACGTTCAAGGCGTCGCCCGTTAAGAGCGCATAGTCGTTAGCGGGGCTAACTCCATTGAAAGAGACGCCCACGCTATAAGGGTTCCGATACGTGGTTTGCAGAATCTCCCGGAAGTCCACGCCGGTCTTCACGTTGTGCCTGCCGTAGACCTTGGACAGGCTATCGACGGCATTGTACTGTTGTTGGACATTGTCCGAGTGTCCCCCAAAAGAATAGCCCGCGAATCCGAGAACGTTCAGGCTGAAAGCCCCGGTTGCGCTGGTGACGCCCGCCGGAAATATGGAATCCGTCAGAGGCACGGCGCCCCCGTAATTGTCCATGATGGAGGACCCGGTGGCCGAAGCCGTCGAGTAGTTCAAGCGCAGGTCGTTGAGCGCGCCGTTGCCGAATACATGGGTCGCGCCGACGGTGGCCAACTGAGAGTGCGTAGATTGATCCGTGAGTATATTGGGAGTCGAGAACTGTGTGCCGCGCTGCTGGGAGTTGGACGGCGTGATGCCATAGCGGGCGAACAAGGTGGTATGCGCGTTCAAAATATGATCGACGCGGATGCTGGCGGAACTGCTATCGGAGGGATTGGAAGTCACTGCGTTATACACGGCGCCATCCACCCCCAATTCGACACTGTTCGGAATCGGAAATGCATTCAAATAGGGGAGCAGGCTCAAGCGGGCCGTGGCGCGCGAGGCCACATCCGGCACATCGGCGACCAGCGACTCCGGGGAGGTGAGCGTCAGCTTTTCGAAAGCGATGAAGAAGAACGTTTTGTCTTTTGCCAGGGGCCCGCCCAGCACCCCGCCGGGACGCTCCTGGTGTTCGCTGCCCTTGCCGTATCCGCCGGCGTTGGCGAACCAGTCGTTGGCGTCGAATGCGCCGCCGCGGATGTAATCGTACAGCGTGCCGTGCAGGCTATTGGTGCCCCCACGGCTGGTCATGACGATTTGCGCTCCCGGCGATCGGCCGAACTCCGGGGCGAAGGATGAGGTTTGAACTTTCATCTCCTGCATGGCGTCGATGGAGATCAAAGTCGTCGAGACATTGGCGCCCGGCAGCGCGCCAGCGGCCCCGCCACCACCCCCGCCGGCTCCGAAACCCCGGCCAAAACCGCCGCTGCCGCCGAACGGAGTGCCGCCGCCGGAGGGCGATTGGTTCAGGCTGACGCCGTCCAATATATAGTAGTTCGTGGTGGAGCGCAGTCCGTTGGCGTCGAAGCCGCCCGAGCCATCCGTCGCGGGCACGATACCGGGGGCCAGAAAAATCAGCGATTCCGCATTGCGTCCGTTGTCCGGAAGGTCCTGCACATAGTCCTGTTCCAAGGAGACGCCTTCGGCGGCTTCGCTCGATAGCGTCTGCGCTCTGGCGGTGACTTCGACGCTGGCGCCTGGTGCGGCCACCCTGAGCTCCAAGCGAAACGTTTGCCGGTCGCGCACTTGCAGCGTGAATAAGTTGAGCTGATACGTTTCGAAGCCCGTCTTTTCAGCGACGAGAGAATAGTCGCCGGGCTGCAGGAAGTCGAAGACGGCAAAGCCGGTGACGCCGGTTTCCGCCTGGTTGACCGCGCCCCGGTGCAAATCGGTGAGAGTAATCTTGGCGCCAGGCACTATAGCCGCGCTGGGATCGAATACCGTGACGGTCAGCGTGGCCGAGTCTTGCGCGAAAACGGCGGCGCCGCCAAGAAATACGGCGATGGCCGCGATTGGTCTGAGCACAGTCCGGCTAAAACCCCCTCTTTGCGAATTCGCGCGGCCCAAGAAAGAACGGCGGCATAAGGCCCGCGAGATTTCCGTTCGAATTCCAGCGGCCGGCCCAGGGTTTGTCCGGGGTGCACCGCTCCACAAGATTTTGCGAATACCCACAATACTCCGTTCGCCCTATCCGGGCCAAGCCTAACACTCCTCGAATCCCAGACCGCCTTCCACCCGAGTCCCCGCCGCGGCGTACACGTGCCGAATGAGCCGCCTCGCCGCGCCGGTCCGTCGACCGCGCTACTCACGAGGGATTCAAAGTAATCGTCGCGGTGGAGGTAAGATTGTTCAACGTCGCGGTAACCGTGGCGGTCTCAGTGGCGCCGACCGTTCCCACGGTAACCGTAAAGGTCGCGGTGGTGGCGCCGGCCGGGATGGTGACACTGGTTGGCACCGGGAACGCCGCGGTGTCGGACGTTAGCGTAACTGTCGTGACACCCGTCGGCACCGCCACCGACAGGATCACCGAACACGTCGTCGTCGCCCCCGAATCCACCGTATCGGGATTGCATTGGACCGAGGACAGCACGGGGGTCGCAAAGATCGCGAGCGTGACTACGTTACTCCGAAACGCATTCTGCGCAATATAGAACTCCGCCGCGGGATCGGTGGTCAACGACGCGTCCAGATTCAAGTAAACCTGCCAGATCCCGATGGTCCCTGGCGCCATCTCGGCGCGCAGCACATTCAAGGTCGTGTTATTAACCTGTCCGGAGACGAAATTCTGGGGGAAGGTGCCGGGGGGGCCATTATATGCCTGACCGGTCAGCAGATTGGGATCCACGCCCGGGGTCAGGTAGGGCAGGCCCAGGCCGGTGGCGTAGACCAGGATAGTTTCGCCCGGCAGCGCGGCATTGTTCACCGTGACGGGCGCGCCCGCGGTATTGGCGCAGCACAGCAAGGCTCCCGCGCCGGGGGCTGGAGGCGTCTGGCCGATGGGCGTCAGGGTGAGGTGTGACGCCGTGTTGGTAGCGGCCTGAAACGGAATACCGTCGCCGGCGGCGCCCGCGATCTTCGCCTGCAGCAGAATGCGCGTAAACTCGGTGGAAGCGGTCGCGATGACCTGCGGGTCGGCGGCTAACAAGGCGATAAACGCATCCTGGATGGCGGCCAAGGAGTCGTTGGGCTGCACCGTGTAGTTGTACTGTTGGCCACTGCATCCCGTGGCGGGCGCGCTGACGTTGGAAGTGAGCGCGGCGCTAGAACCGATGCAAATCGAGCCGATGTCGCCGCCCTTGATGGTGCCATCCACCGAGATCACGCCGGTCGCATAGCTCGAGGTATGAAAGGCGTATGCCTGGCGAGGTTCCTGGGCGTTGGAGTACGCCCAGACGCCGGGATTCGCCGGCACCACGGTCACCGCCACGGTGTTGGTGGCGGTGACGGTACCATCGTTACGCTGAATGCGCACCCAGGCATTGGCGGTGCCGGTGTTGCTGAAACCGAAATTGTAAGGTATCTGTGAGTTAACCTGCGTGGGCGAAACGTACAGCAGCGGCGACAGCACACCGTTAAAATAGACCTGCACTCCGCCCAGCGTGAGGGGCAGCGGCGTGGTGCCTGGCGCAACGGACGCCGTCTGATCGCTCAAGTTGGTCCCAAAGAACGACACCAAGGCGCCCGGCGCGACCGACGCGGTGCTCGCACCGCCGGTGAGCGTGGGTTGCGCTGCGGCGGCGGTGATCGACCCGGTTACGGCGGTGGTGACCGACACGTCGTTGCCATTCACACCGGGCGTAATGGCGGTCAACACGACTTTATCGGCTTCCGTGTCCGCGGTGGCGATGACGTTCGGATCCTTGGCTCCGTTGATCGCCGCCACCAGTCCGTCCACGATCTGCGTAAAGGTGTCGCCGGTTTGAATCGTATATTGGTAGGTCGCGTTGACGGTAGTGGTGGAGTTGCCGATGGTCACCGACACGGTGTCGCCGGCCTTGATGGTGCCGCCTATGGTAATCGGATCGATGGCATAGATCACCGTACTGAAAGAATTCAGCACCGCGTTGTAGGGCAGATCCTGTTCCGACACCGTATAGACCAGGATGCGCTGGTTGTAGGTGTCGGCCACATATAGGTTGCTTCCGTCCCAAGCCAGCGCGGAGGGCGCATCCATGGTATCGGCGCCATCGGTCGGTGCGTCGGTCACAAAGTCGGTTTGTCCGAGCACGATATTGGCCGCCGCGGCGTTGGCGGTGGGGATCGGGGTGTAAATCAGGACGCGGTCGTTGCCACCGTCGGCGATATACAGGTTGGTGCCATCGGAGAGGGCGAACCTGGGGAAACTGAGGGTGAATGCGCAGACGGTTGGATAGGTCAGGCTGTTGTTAGAGTCGACACCGTTCGAAACGGTGCACAACACCGCCGTCTCGGGAGGTGGGGTGATGGTAGTCGTAGTCGGCGTGGAGAAAGCGTCGTTGGATATGCCGGTGGTCATGTTGGGCTGGCCGACCTCGACATCCGCAGGCTGCTGGTTGATGGTTGGAATCGAATTCCAGATCAGTACGCGGTTGTAGCCCAGGTCGGACACGAACAGATGCGTCCCGTCGGAAGTCACCGACACCGGCGTGAGCATGTTGTTAGCCGCCGCGCTGGTGGTTTGGTCGGCGATGTTGATCTGCACCCAGGTGGTCATGTTGGGCTGACCCAGCACAATGTTGGCGGCGGCCCCATTGGCGGTGGGAATCGAATTGTAAATCAGGACCCGGTCGTTCATGGTGTCGGCGATGAACAACATGCCATTCTGGATCCAGACGCCTTGCGGACCGCGCAGTGAGGAAGCCGTGGGCGTGTCGCCCGGAAAGACCGCGGTCGTGAAACTGGTCTGTCCCACCACTACGTCGGGCGGCTGGTTCATGCTGGCCGGCAGCGTATTCCAGATGAGCACGCGGTTGTTGAGGGTGTCCGCCACGGCCAAGTGAGTGCCGTCGGAGGCCACCGCGGTGGGCGTGTTCATGCCGGTAGCGATGGGCGTGCTCGGCGACGTGGTGAGACACACCGGTGTCGTGGGAGTAACGGTCTGCGTAACGCTAGTGGGCGGGATGATGCAAGGCGCCGGCAGCGTGCTGACGTAGTCCGGCTGGCCCAGAACCAAGGTGGCTTGCCCTACGCACACCGGGCACAAGGTATTATATTGCAGCGCGGCGTTAGGCGCGGGGAGTTGGGCCGGCAGGTTCCCATAGACCATCACGCGGTTGTTCACCGGCGCGGCTCCCTGCAGATTGGAATCCACCACGAACAAAGCGTTGTTGGCGTACGCCAGACCGGTCATGGCGCCCAGGATGGTCTGGCTGGCGCTGTCGGATTCGGCATCGAACTCCGGCTGGCCGATCACCAGGCGCGCGGACTGACCGGTGGCGAAGCCTACGGGATTCGTCTGAGGAAAGCCGCTGGCGGCGGTCAGCAGGACAAGAAGAACAGTAGTGACACACTTCATATTTCTAGATAATGGACGAGGCGCAAACTTGCTAGATACCCGACGATTATAGCAAGCCTGTAAGACGAAAATCCGGCGCGCACCGGTTTCAATTTTCGAGCGGGCCGGATGGTCACACCGGGGCCGAATCGGCACACGTGGCGATTTCACGCAAAGACGCAAAGGGAACCGCCAAGGCCGCAAAGAAGACCGACACAACAGGAGAGGTTGTCAGGCCGCGAGTGGTGGAAGACTTTTTCCAACGGGCTTCTTCTTGGCGGTTTTTGCGTGAAATCGGCTGTCCCACAACGATGTATGTGCCAAGGCGTCACACCTGTGCCAACTCCGCCTCGTTGTACGCGCGCTCCGCATTGGCTAGAATGGACTTTTGCTCAATCTGCGAACTGGCACTGCCCAAGTGAAACTGTTTCCCGGAAATCTACGTCTCCGTAACAGCGCAGAGTGGAAAGGTATGTTTTCATGATTTGTTACAGGCGCGCCTGCCTGTCGATTGCTTTACTTTGCTTCTGCGCCGTCATCGCTTCCACCGCATGGGCTCAGAATCCGCCTGCGCCGCAGCAGCCGCCGCCCACGCAGGAAAAGAAACCGCAGAATCCATTCGAAACCGTGCCGGAGCAGGCCAAGCCGGAGCAAGCCGCGCCGCAGCAGCCGCGCCTGGAAGCTCCCAAGGCCGCCGAGCAGCCCAAACCGCAGCCCGGCGGGCAAGTCATCGAAGCCATCGATTTCCGTGGCGCGCGCCGCGTGCCGCAGGATATTATGCGCTCGTTGATCAGCACCAAGAAAGGCGACATCTACAACGAGGACGACCTGCACCGCGACTTCATGTCGCTGTGGAACAGCGGCCGCTTCGACGATATCCATATGGAAACCGAGCCGGGACCCGGCGGCGGCCTGATCTTGCGCTTCGTCGTGGTGGAGCGCCGCGTGGTGCGTTCCATCAAATATGAAGGCATGAAATCCCTGACGGTCTCGGAAATCCTGGATCGCTTCAAAGAGCGCAAAGTAGGCCTCTCGGTGGAATC
>Ga0187871_10001573_pt1 | contig 19604 bp, 24 predicted proteins | sample June2016WEW_16_1_FD_132988 | JGI IMG/M metagenome (GOLD analysis project Ga0187871, IMG submission 132988) | Peatland microbial communities from SPRUCE experiment site at the Marcell Experimental Forest, Minnesota, USA - June2016WEW_16_10 | ecosystem: Environmental > Terrestrial > Soil >...
AAACATAGCTTGTTCCGAGGAAATCGGTTTCGGCAACGATCTTAATAAAAAACGCATCCAAGGTATTAACATATTTCTTAGTGAGGAGATCAAGGTCAGGGCCCGGGACTTGGCCCTGTACACGCACTGGCCACAACACACGAAAGAGTTCTGGGATTTGTTAAATGAAACCTAAAATATTATTCTATAGCAACGAAATAAAAAGTTTTCTTGCTATTATAAAAACGGATTTGTTGTGAACATTGCTTGTTCCGATAAAGATTCAGAAATGTTTTTTGAAAATGACGGTATATATAGTGATTACTTTTGTTTCTACAAAAGTTGTTGGAATATTATTGAAATAGAAACCCAGGACTTGGCCCTGTACACTCACTGGCCACGACACACAAAAGAGTTCTGGGACCTGTTAAATGAACCCTGAAATAATAAGTTATGATTCTGATGGTTCAAAGATAAATTTTCTTGCTATTATAAAAAATGGAATCGTTATAGACATTGCTTGTTCCACTAAAGATTTTGGGATGTATTCTAAAGAAAGTTGTGTTTCAAAAGAAGATATATCCATATACGAAATACTTTGTTGGGAACAAAGTCTCTACTAAAATACAGGTACAGGACTTGGCCCTGTACACACATTGGCCTCAACATACAAAAAAGTTCTGGGACTTGTTAAATGAAACCTGAAATATTCCTCTACGGTTATAGCGTATTTTATCTTGCTATTATGAAAAATGGCTTTGTTGTAGACATTGCTTGTGCTGAAAAACATGGGAAAGAAGCAATGTATTCTGAAAAAGATCGAAGAGAATATATACATACAAAAAAGACCAAGGTCAGGGCCCGGGACTTGGCCCTGTACACTCATTGGCCCATACACACGAAAGAGTTCTGGGACCTGTTAAATGAAGCCTAAAATATTACGTTATAGCAATAATGATGGAATAGATTTTCTTGCAATAAGAAAAAATGGATATATTATAGATATTGCTTGTTCCAGTAAAAATTATGGAATGCTTTCTGAAAAGGGTGTTCCAGGTCCGATATACAATCCTTTTTCGAAAAGTAATATTTGGGATAATATTATTGAAATACAGGTACAGGACTTGGCCCTGTACACGCACTGGCCCGTACACACGAAAGAATTCTGGGACTTGTTACGGATTTCGATGGCTTCACGGCTTTTGATTAGTTGATAAAGTTTAAATTCTCTGAAAAACAAATTCTATGTCCATCCCGATCGATTTTATTTTTCCAGCGGGTAAAAAATTTCTCTAAATTTTGTTGATCATATTTTTTCCTTCCTACAGAAGTTTCCTCATAATGCACTATTAATGATTCATTATTATATAGAATTTTTTTACCCTTTGAAACTGCAGTTAAACAAAAATCCACATCTTCAACCCCGTTTATATATTCCTCACAAAACCCTCCAAGTTCTATAAACGTTTCCTTCTTCATAAACATACAAGCCCCTGTCACGCATTGTACCCATCTCTTTTTATCCACCTCTTTGCTGTTATAGGGCATTCTACGAAACAAATGGAATCCTATATCATCGTTATTAAAAGCTACTCCTGCGTGCTGTATACGACCCCAAGGATAAATTAATTTCGCTCCTACAATATCTGCTCCGTCTTTTTCTATACCTTCAAATAAAGGTTCCAGCCATCCAGGAAATGGAATCGTATCATTATTCAAAAAAACCAAGTACCGGGCCCGGGCCAAGGCCACGCCTTGATTACATGCTTTAGCGAACCCCAAATTCGTGGTATTGTTCAGTACTTGAACATTTCCTAATAGTCCTTTTAAAAACTGACGAGTTCCGTCTGTTGATCCATTATCAACAACTATGATCTCATAGTTAATGTGTGGATTCGTATTCATTATAATAGCTTTTATACATTTTTCTGTGTATTCGACTTTATCGTATACAGGTATTATTATTGAACAATCAAATAATTGATCCGTAATAGATTTTTGAGAGGAGATGAACGGTGAATCGTAGTATAAGGATCTGGTCATTTTTCTGTATTGATCTACATAAGAAATATCTGATTTATTTTGATGAATTTTTTCTAATGGTATCATTTTATCAGGTAAATATGCTACGTGTAACCCACTTAAATTTAGTCGTAAACAATAGTCTTTTATAGGATCTACAAGATCTTCGGAATCGCAAAAGAATCCATATGTTTTGTTAATTTTTCTAGATATTAGCAAGCATCCTTCTTGTACAGAATCAAGATAACAGAGATCATAACCGTTTACTGTTATAATTGAATAAAATTTATTTTCAAAATTATAAGCAACTATTCCTATTTGTGGAAATGATTCTGCTATCGAAACCATTTTCTTTAGCCACCCTTGTGTAGTTATTTTTACACGACTATCTAAGCGGAGATAATACCCAGCGTTAGGTTCTAGGGACCAAGCTAGATTTGATTTCTGGAATTCGGAAACATTTTTAGATATGAGTGCCAGATTTTTTATTGTACCTTGTTTTTTCAGATCTATAAGATAGGGTTCAATATCGGGATCGGAATTCATTATAGTTATAGTGAAAGGATATCCAGCTTCTGTAACCGTTAAAGTTTCTATACAATCTTTTAAATTTTGGAAATCAGAATTGTAAACGATATCGATGTTGACAAAAGAACCCCATCGATTGGAGGTTTGTAGAGTGGCCATAAATTTTCCTTTAACGGGAAGAATTTTATTTGGATATGAGTAATTATAAAGGTCAGATATATTAAAAGATTATAATAAAATGGGCTTTGAAAATAATCTTTTAATACTTTTTTCCTATATGAGGGATGTCCCTAAATAAAATTATATATCGGAGGTTTAAATTTTATGGCTACAAATTTTACAGCAGGGGTGTATAATGATTATATTTCAAATATTGAGTTTGCAATAAATTTTGATACCAAAAATACAATTAAGATTCGTAAAGGTGATTTGGTAAGCTATGATGGGTTTTTCGCAAGACATATACGGGATGGAAAAACTGTTGAGGGCGCGACTACTTCGCTTCGTGCGGCTATAGCAAGTGGTTGGCTTACATTAAAAGGAGTTGCTCCATCAGTTGAAACGAAAAAAGGTAGAACCCGTACAGCGGATGGTGTGGTTTATAAAGAGCCAGAATATGATGATGTTAAGGGTGGGGATTTTGAATTATTTATGGAACGGGAAACAGATAAAGGAAAGGCTTATATTTCCGAGGATTCCATGATTGTTAAAGAAACGGATTTTTCTAATAATACAAATATAAAGAAAACAGCTGGTTCTAAAACAGCTAGAGAAATGGAAGTTGTTCTTGATCAATCTATGGTTAAAGACCTTTCGAAACCCGCTTCAAAAGGATTTTTAGTAAATAGTAGCACTTCCACTTCCACAACCCAGTATAATACTCGAGCAGTTAAAACGGCGTCTCAAAAAGCTTATACAGTAGTTGATGATAATCAATCCCCTACTTCGGATCTTAAGGTTAATAAAGGTAATAGGTTTTTAGTTGATGGGAAGAGTTCTATTCCAACGGATGGAATTGATGATTCTATGGTAAAAGAACTTTCAAACGCTACAGTAGACTATGACCAAGGAGGAATTGTAATAGGAAAAGCTGCGGAGTCTAAGCCCATAGAAATGGAAGGTATTACTATGCGCCAAATAAAGTCGACAGGATCTGATGGCAGAGTGAAGGTAAGCGGAGGAGGGTCCACTCCAATTATGGACCTGACCGGGGTCCGGTCCCAGTCTGAAGTTAACATATTAGAAGGAAATATGTCCAGTAAAATGGCTTCTGATAAGCCATCGATTGAAGGCGTTTCCTTTCCCAGAGCAGAAGTTAAAAGCGAATCCCCTGTAAATTATGTAGATTTATTGCCAGAAAATTGGGGGGAATTACATTGGACCCGTAAAGAAAAATTTATCCAATCTATTACCGATATAAATTTTTTGAAATTTATTCTTCGAGTTGAAAGTGTTAAAGCTGTTATTAATGCATGCAAGAAACAGTTAGAAACTCTTTCTAAGAAATAATCTAATAATATTAATAGAGGTTACATGTTAACCTCTATGGCAAAAAAAATGCAAATGGCTTTGAGAGTTGCGGACGCTTGGGTAAGTGATCAGGAAAAATTTACTCCTGAAACTGGTGAACCCCCGTTAGAAGTTCTTAAAAGACGTTCCAAACCTAAAGATCAGATCACTCCTAAGAAAACACTTCTTGATTCTGATAATTATGAGTTCCCATCTAATATGCCTGATGGAATGTTGACCCAACCCTTACGCGGTCGAAGAGATTATGGAGGGGATCAACTTATGAGGATGGCAGAAGATTTACAAGATATAGATGACCCCTCAACATTACTTAAATATATTCCAGAGACACAACCCAGGGATCTGCAGGATGAGTTTTATGAATTCACTCGTCCGGGAGATGGAAAAGGTTATTATACTCGAAATAAAACGATTGAAGATTATGAGAATCGGGGTTGGAATGATAATGAATCCCCAGAAATTTCTGAAGACCATATAATAATCCAAAATCAAAAATGCGGGCGGATAATAGCAAATTTTCTTGTACATTTTTCGCCAGATTTATGTTTAGATTGTAACGATCCTGATCAAATTCGAACTGCCAAACGAATATATGATTTGCAGAAAGCTAAAATCGATACCCCTAAAGGGGGAGAACGGGACTTGGCAAAAGCTTATGTAAATCTTGCTCGAGCAGACACAAAAAGATGGACTTATACATTTCGTACAGGGAAAGAAAATTATACTACTGTTATAAAGCTTATTCCACAGGGGAATGTTCGGGATCCAAATAAATTGGATGTTCGCTGTAGTTGTTCTTGCAAATCTTGGATTTTTTGGGGGGCACAGTTCAATGCCATTATGGGAGATTATTTATACGGCCCTGTAATGCCCAAATTTGCCCCGCCTCAGTACAGGGACCCTAAGCATAAATTCTTGGTCTGTAAGCACGTTCTAGCGTGTCTAGACATCGTAAAACATTATATATTGAAACCTATTTCTACAGAACTTAAAAAGACCCTTAAGGCTCCTTTAAAGGTCGATCTAACAAATCTTCAAGATCAAGGCCAGCCTCCACAATATTTAGCTTCTCAAGCTAGAAACCCAGTAATAAAAAAGATTTTACCAAGATGGCTTCATATGGGTCCATTAGAACAAGAAACTTTTATCAAAAATCTTCAGGATCCTGATGCTATTGCTTTTATGGCACATCGTTTTCCCAAATCCGCTACCAATCCGGTAATTAAGAAATTAAAAGATATGTCTTTACACGAAGCAGATTTTAAAGATCGTCAAGAAGCAAAAAAACAGCTCGAGATTATAACTTAAATATTTAATCCATTTTTATCTATAGTTATATGACGCTACATATACAACTTATTGGTTTTTATATCATTATGAATATTTCATCCTAACAATAAGCGCCGAATTACATATTTTTAAGGATTTTAAATGGTTATTACAGTCTCCAACTCTAATCGGGAACATATTGTCTATCCGAGAGATTTCCGGACTAAGAACTATTGTTTTGGAGATTCCGCCATATCAGATTACTTATCATTTGGATTCAGTTATATAGAACAAAAAGATCATTGTGTAGATTGTATACTTTTAAATCCATCTATGATGAAAGATTTTGTTAAAGGAATAGAAGACTTAAAATTTGTTGGAGATAAAGATTATATAGGGTTTTTATGGACTGCAAAAGTTTACATTACAGAACGGGTTCCAGTAGGAGAAATTATCTTTTCTAATGCTGATGAATCCGTAGTTTTGTGTTTAGATATAACATAAGAAATAAAATAGGGGGAATTGAAAAATGAGATACGATTATAAATGTGAAGTGTGTGGATTTATAGAAGAACAGATTCATAAGATGACGGAGACCCCGGAATTTAAATGCCCTGAATGTGGTGGGGCTATGTCCAAAATTTTTACAGTAACGAATTTCATTATCCGTGGTGGAACGGAAGCTATGGACTGGAAGGAAAAAAGAATTCGGATGCAGCGCAGAAAAGAATTGGGTGTAAAACAAATAGAACGGTATGGCTCGGGACCTAAATTACAACCTAATGTAGGCGGTATAGAAACTGATTCTTGGTCGGATGCAGCAAAGTTGGCCAAAGAAGCAGGTATGAGCGAAGAATCCTATCAAGGACATATAGCCCAAGAGAGAGATATAAGTAAGGTTAGTAATATAAGTGATAATGCCTGGAAGAAAGCTAAAGCTGAACTTAATTAAACGATAATCTTTTAATAAATCTTCTATGAACAAATTTGGTGTAGTAATTTTCCCATATATAAGAGGTGTTTATAATGAATAGTTTTATCCAAGCCCTGTCCAAGTCCCAGTACCAGATAACATTCGGGTGGAATCCTGAATACCCGCCAAATTTGGGCACAGTGGCTTATTATAATGTATATGTTGGTCAGACTCAAGTTGCATCATCTATGACTAAGATTGCGTCCAATATAGGGCCCAGTCCCGATAATCAGAATCCTGGAAACATAGGAAAAATTATTTATCAGGCTCAACTGGCAACTGTACAATCTGTTTTGATTCTTCCTTCTACTTCAGATTTTACAAATCTTTTACTTTATTGGGCAATTACTTGGGTAAATCAGGCGGGTTCGGAAAGTTCTATAGGTAATTCTACTATAGTTATGGTTCCTCCAGTAGGAATTATAGGTTTGACAATGCGGGATGATCCGTCTATTAGACGTCAAGGATTTGTATTTAGTGATGAACTTCAGATGTGGATTAAAACGGCGGGGTCAGAGTTAGGAGCTGTAATTACAGATGCTTGCGATCTTTATAAAACAAACACGGTCACACAATATACTCGAGATAATACAGGAAATATTTTGGTAGAAAAAATTTATTGGGCGGATCGTACAACATCTGGTTCTCCAGCAAAATTGATTAATTATACATATACGGATATTAGTGGTACTTCATATGTTAGTCAAATAGTTATTTCGGATTCAACTGTATAAATTTTTGTAAACTAAAACTAATTTAATAATCTTTTAATATTGATGGTTGTATACAGCGAAAAACTGTGACAAATTATAAGGGAGGATTTTAATATGGGAACTACAACGTATTCGTCTGCTGTTAATGATTCAACCGCATACGGCACGACAACCGTTTATTACAACGGAGCAACAGCAAACGCTTTAGCCGCTTCAGGTTATTCTTTGGCCCCAATATATCTTCGAGATGTCGGGGCGCGTAACCAGCTTGGCGGTGGCCTAGGTATTTATCATAAAGGTCAAGATCAGTATATAAATTATCATCCAGGTTATGCTGATGGTACCGTTACGCTTTTATCAACCGCAGATGTAGTTCTAAGTACTATGGATTCTACGCGCGGTGTAATAGGTAGAAATCTCGCTAACGGTTATTTTACTGTTGCAATCACTACTCCTACTTAATCCGTATACGGAAGTATTTCTTAAGAATGCTCTTTAAAGCTGCTCACAAAGAGCAGCTTTTTTTATAAATAGGATAGAACAAAATGGATGATGGAATAATAAATGGTGATGTTTACGACAGCAATCAAGGATATTCTACTTGTGATCTTTACTTGGCTGCATTTTTTTTAAGTGCTTCCTGTCGTATGGCAAAATCTGTTAGAGATACAAAAACTAAACGAGTATATTTTATTTTTGAAAAGAATCCGCTAATACAAGATTTGAGAGTAAAATATTATTCGCGTGAAGCCAGAGTTGAGGCTTTGACTTATGCTGATAATATAAAATCCTTGAAAAGTCTATGTCATAACCTTATTAATAATTCTTAAAGGAAGACGGTACGATGTCGCTAGAATATTATATTAGACAAGTACATGCGGCACAGAATTTTAAAATTCATGATGATTTTAGCATTGTTTCGTTTGATGATATTACTGAACAAGTAGATATAGAAAATGGTTCGGATAAATCGATAGTTCAAGATCTTGAGATTTGGGCTTCTATAGAAATTCAATATGATGGTATAATACCTAAAAGTTATAAAGTTTTGAATTTAATAATTGGAGATTGGGTCACGAGTCATCAAAAAGAAATTACTCCGATCCTTCATAAACAACTTAAAGAATTTCTTTCTAAACAATTTCCAGATAGTGATAATTCGGAATTAGAAGACGAAGCGATTGATACATCTATTTTTTTAGACCAATTAGATTATATGCCACGTGTAAATGAAAAAAATAGAACAATAGTGATTGAAGTAGAACTTGTTCTAGAAGCGGAACAGCAAGATGATATCTAAACAAATTATAGCCCGTAATGCTTCTTGTAATGCTATTGTAGGGCTTTTGGATATTGGTTCTACGTATCCTAGTGGGCATCTTTCTATTTACGATTCTTCCTCAAATTTAATTTTTTGGCATCCGTTAAGTAATCCTGCTTTTGGTTCTGCAATTGATGGAACTTCTATAAGTGGTATTATTTTTGATACTACAGCTTTAATTGATAGCACTGCTAATTATTTTTCCTTTGATAATTGTGATGGTACTTCTATTTGGACTGGTGATGTGGGTCTTCCAAATTCTTCCGCTTCTTTATGGCTCGAATCCTTATACATTTCTGCAGATTCTACTGACTCGATTACAAGTGCCATATTTGTTGTTCCTGCCTAAATAATCTTTTAATATATTTATTATATATAATAATATAAATCTAAATAAAATAGGAACCTCGTTTTATGTTTTTTAGTTTACAAAATCACACCATTTTTTATTTAAAATTCATAATTTTTAATTCTGGAATAATTTAAATGGATATTTTTTCATCTAATCTTATGTCTAAATTATTTAAGAATTTTTCTTCGGACCAAAATTTAACTATTATAGATGTTGGGTCTGCAGATATTAATGGATGTTACAAATCAATAGTTCCACAAAAATGGAACTATATAGGAGTTGATTTGTGTAAAGCACCTAATGTAGATCTGGAACAGTCATTATTATTGTTCCGTGTATGTTTCCGGAACATAAAGAACAAAGATGTCCGTTTGATTATTGGAGGATTATGCCAGATGGAATGAAAGCTTTGTTTGAAGAATCTGGCTTGACGACGATAAAATCTATCAAAATTGAAACAAATGAACAAGGTTGGTTTTTTGGAAATACTTTAGGAATTGCAATAAAAAAATCTCCTAATTTTAAATTTTCTCGCTATTCTTATAGTGGTTTTATAATATGAATAAAAACAATTATTTTTATATGGAAAAATTATGAGCTTGGATTATCCAGCATCAATGGTTGATGACATTTTTACTCAAAATATATTTAAAGTAATTTCTATGGAATATATTAAAACGGTTATAGATGTAGGAGCTCATAATGGAGATAGTTCAACCTTATTTATTTTTAACGCAATGAAAGATAAGCCAGTTAAAAAATTATATGCCTTGGAACCACAGATTGTACCTTTTAAAAATTTGTCGAAACGATACAAAGATTTTGACTGGGTGCTCCCTATAAATAAAATGACAGGAAAAATATCAGATTATCACACACTTGAAGAAATAAGATATTTTTATAACAATATGAGTAAATTTAAAAACGGGTCGTTAAACAGGCTTCCATTTTCATATCTTACAGAATTATTTTTAGAAGAAATTAATTATCTTAAAACTAATAATATATCCGAGGATGGTTTAGATTTTATTATTAAAGATATTGGAGGTTTACCTGATGCAATTATGCTAGATGGATCATCTTATACTAAATCCTATAGAACGGAATTTCCAAAATATTGTGGAACCAAAGTGTTGATTTTAGATGATACTAGATGTTTAAAAAATATGGAAATACGAAATTATTTGATTAATGATAGTTCTTACAATTGTTTTTATGATGATCTTACTTTCCGATTTGGAGTTTCAATTTTTATTAAAAAATAGTTTATTTTTTTAAGTTTTAAGTGTATAATATAATATGAAAAACGGATATTCAGGGGTACAATCTTTTCTTTTACGTCGGCAGGTTTCAATTGGAGATGTGTTTCTTAGTACTGTTTGCGTTAAAGCATTAAAAAAAAGATATCATAATTGTGTGGTTGATGTGGCTACACAGTTACCAGAAACACTTCAGTTTAATCCTCACATTAGAAAAATTTATCCATATGAACATTTCGGAAAATATGATAAAATATTTGATTTAAATAATACTTATGAAAACAATCCGTGTACAAAAATCTCCGTGTGTTTTTTGAATGCTTGTGGTATTTTTGATGAAACAGACACTATTGGAGATTTATGGTTTGATCAAGATTCAGCAGATTTTGGAAAAACGGCTGTAGAAGGAGAATACATTATTTTTGATGCTACTCAAGATGACTATACTGGATGGAACTGGCCTTGGCCTACTTTTAGCCACAGATTTTATCATAAAATTAATGATGTTCATACCCGAATTAAAAATTTAGGTTTTAAAACAATGATAGTTGGTTGTAACAATTTCTCTCATATAGAAAATGCAGATGTTGATTTTACAGGAAAACTTAATATTATGCAAAATATAAGTTTAGTTGCACAACACGGTTTAGTTTATATTAGTTATCATGGTGGAATGGCTCATATTTTACAGGCTGTTCCTATGCCAACTGTTATATATTATACTAACCATAGTTCAGAGCACACTCAGACACTTAATTCTTTTCTTAAAGCAATACACGCTAAAACAGATTGTTTTGATTGTCGAAGCCGTTTAGGTAATGGGGTGCCATCACCTTGGCCCCCATGTTATTGTCCTGATCTTAATTGTGCGGATACTATTCCTATAGACGAAATGGTTAATGGGATTTTAAATCAATATATAAAATTTAAAAATCAGATTAATGAAAGAAAACTTCAAATTAATAAGAGGAACTAAAAATGGTTTATTCTATTATTATCCCCACAGCGTTCAATCATCTCGAAGACAATCTTAAACCGTGTATTGAAAGTATACAAAGAAACACAGATTTAACGGATACCGAAATAATTATTGTAGCCAATGGGTGTGTTAATGAAACTTTAGATTATATAACATCTTTGGGATCACCATTTAAATTATTAAGATTTTCAGAAGCTTTAGGATACCCAAAAGCAGTAAATGAGGGATTAAAAGTAGCGACAGGTGATTATATTATTCTTTTAAATGATGATATTATTCTTTTGGATAATAATTGGGTTTCGTTATTGTTAGAACCGTTTAATTCTGATTCATCGACCGGTATTACTGGCCCAGTAAAATTTTCAAGGTTTTATGGAGCGATTGAAAGAACAGCAATTGCTTTTTGGTGCTGTATGTTTACACGTAATGTATTAAAAGATTTAGGTTATTTAAATGAAATTTTTAGTCCTGGGATGGGAGAAGATACTGATTTTTGTGTTCGTGCAAGTCTTATAGGATATAAACTCGTAAGAGTGCCGACAGGTATAGATAATATTTTTGGGGAAAAGGTAGAAAGGCAAGATTTTCCTATTTATCATAAAGGTAGTGGGACATTTTCTACATCTGATTATACTAATATAATTGAAAGAAACACAAAATATCTTGCTGATATTTTTTCAAATCATTTAGAAAGAGTATATGACATATGTGTGCATCAGGAGAGTGATATTGGTAGTGAATCTTTTACTTTATTACGAAAATATGCGACTCGATGTAAACATGTGACAGAGTTTGGTGTGCGTGGAGTATTTTCAACATATGCTCTTCTTGCCGCCAAACCTAAACGTATGGTCTCGTATGATATTTACACAAGCAGTAATATTATTGAGGCTAAAGAAGCTGCAAAAGAAAATAATATTGATTTCGAATTTATAGAACAGGATGTTTTGACCGTTACAATAGAACCGACTGATTTACTTTTTATTGACACACGCCACACATACACACAATTAATACAAGAATTACGTTTGCACGGTAATAAAGTTAAAAAATATATTATTATGCATGACACAGACGTGTTTGGATATATCGATGCAAACGATGAGAGTGAAAAAAATCCAATAAAATTTGGTTTGCAGCCAGCAATTAAGGAATTTATTGAAAATAATCCTCAATGGCATGTTGATTTTGAAACTAAGAAATTTTTTGGTTTAACTGTTTTGGCACGAGATTTAGAAGGAGAGAATACACAATATCAAGTTAGTACAGAAATTTCAAATATTAATAACACACAATCTGGACCAGGTCCAACAGGGACAGCTGGCGAAAAAGGAATACGTTATTCTATTGTAGTTCCTACTTATAATCATCTTTCCAATTGTCTGAAACCTTGTCTAGAAAGCATTATAAAATATACTGATCTTGGAGAAACAGAGATTATTGTAGTAGCTAATGGATGTACTGACGGAACTCAGGATTATGTAAAAAGTTTAGGTAATTCATTTAAATTGCTTGATTATCCGGAAGCAATGGGATATACAAAAGCTACAAATGCAGGTATCAATATTACAAAAGGTCAATTTGTAGTTCTTCTTAATAATGATTCTATTTTACTTAATCAAGAAAAAAACACTTGGTTAAAAATGCTATCTGAGCCCCTTATAAATTCTCCAACTGTTGGTTTAACCGGACCTCTAACATTATATGATAATTATTCTGGGGATTACACACTTATATTTTTCTGTGTTATGATTAGAAAATCTTTGTTAGAAGAATTAGCAATTTATGAAGCATTAGATAAACGAATAAATAAAACTCAATTTGATCTTATTACAGAAGAGGAAAAGAAAAACTATAAAAAATCTTATCTTGATGAATCTTATTCACCAGGAGGAGGAGAAGACATTGATTTTTGTGAAAGAGCAAAAACTGCTGGTTATTGGCACGTCAATGTCCCTGATTCTGACTTGATTTTTACAGAAACAAATTGTGGACAATTTCCTATATATCACGCTGGGGAAGGAACATTTAATGAAATTCCTGAATATGGGGCGCGAATTATAAGAGAAAACGGTCTTAAAAATATGATACGTTATAATAAACATATCAAACTGAATTTAGGGTGCGGAGGATATGAGTTGCCAGATAGTATGTCTGATGCAATTATTGGAGGATCCCGTATTATAAAATATATGGGAGTTGATAAATATGATTCTCGTGCTTCTATTATTATGGATGTAGAAAATTTAAAATTTCCTGAAAATTCAGTAGAAGAAATGATTGCGTCCCATGTATTTGAGCATCTTAATCCTTATAAGATTAAAGATATACTTAAAAACTGGTTTTATGTATTAAAACCAGGGGGTAAATTAATTATGGAGATGCCAAATATAGAAGAAATTTGTAAACTTTTTATTACTGCTTCTAAAGATGAAAGATATGGTTTATTAAATTGTATTTATGGATCAGTTAATACTACAGAAAATAGTGGTAATTTATTAGATATTACATCTCCGCATCTTTTTGGGTGGTACCCAGAAATTTTATATGATCATCTTGGAACTGCAGGATTCGTTAATATAATTTTTGAAGATCAGAAATTTATTCATCCGGGTCCATGTTTTCATGTAGAATGTGATAAACCTGTTTAATTAAAATGTACGACTGTATAATTATAAATGATGAACTTGATTTACTCGAACTTCGTTTGAATATTCTTTATTCATTTTTTGAGAAATTTATTATAATTGAATCTGATCATACTTTTTCAGGAATCAAAAAAGAATATAACTTTGAAAAATATTCAGAAAGGTTTCGAAATTTTTTTCCAAAAATTAGATATTATAAACATAAAGGCCATCCAATTGTTGATGGGATTGGAGCTTGGGATAATGAGTTAACTCAGAGGAACTCAGCGTTAGATGTTTTTTATAACGAACGATCTAATGATAATATGTTGTTTATATCCGATATAGATGAAATTCCAAAACCAGAATCTTTGTACGAAGCAAAATGTTTGTGTTGTAAAAATGAAGGATACCCAATAGCTTTAGAACTGGCAAATTGTCTCTATTATTTTAATATGGTTGCAGACATTCCGTGGAGAGGACCGTTTTTATATAATCCTGATAAGGCGGAAGAATTCGAATTAATTTTTCATACGAATACTTTTTCCCCTACCCATTTGAGATGGCATATATCCGCAATAGGTCATGAAACCGATGTTAAAACTATAAAAGATGCTGGGTGGCATTTATCATGTATGGGTGGCATTGAGCAAATACGTATAAAAATACGATCTTTTGCACATATAGAACTTAATAGAGACGATATTCTTTCAGAAGAGCATTTATTATCGTGTATGAATTCTGGAGAGCCTTACTATGAAAAGCTTGTAAAGTTTCATAATAATCTTAAATATATAAAACAAAGTGTTGACTTTCTCCCAGATTACATAAAAAACAATTTGAAAAAATACGAACAATATATTAAATATTAGCATTAAAAGGAAAAACCATGAAAATAGGAACAGTAGACATAACATTATGGTCTAAAGAAAATTCTTATAATAATGCCTCTAATACTGAACGAATGGTAGAAATCCCGTTAGCTGAGTGGTTTATTAAAAAATATGGCAACCAAAGTTTTATGGAAATTGGGGCTGTATCTCCATATTATTTTGATATTTCTCATCATGTCTTTGATATCACGGATCCATATGAGCATTGCTTAAAGATTAATGTTAAAGATATTAGTTATACTAATACTCGAGTATTATCAATATCAACTATAGAACATATGGGAAAAAAAGATTATAATTTACCTGAAGTTCCTGGGTTGGCTATAGAAGTTTTACAAAAAATGATGTCCGCAAATATTTATTTAATAACTTTTGCATCTGCATACAACTTAGAATTAGATTCATATGTTGAAACGTTGTCTACAAATGTTATAAGATTACATAGAACAGAGTTTCGTATTTGGGAAGAGGTAAAATCATTGGATGGAGTACTTTATAACGCCCCACTTCCTTGTGGTAATGGACTTTATATTATAACTAATTGTCAAGAACTTTTACAAGAACAAGTTACTTTAAAGTCACAGACCGTTCAAGAAAGTTTTTCCTCTATAAGTCTTCGTCTTCAGCACCAATCAACTTATGATGAAATTATTACGGCTAATCAATATAAAACCTGTCCAGAGGATTTCAAAGATCGTAGTATTATAGATATAGGGGCAAATAACGGGGTTTTTACTCTTTTAGCTAATAGTTGTAATGCAAAACGAGTGGTTTCAGTTGAATCAAATTTTAAAGCATATGAACTTTTATCAGAAAATGTGAGGAACTCTAAATCTAATATCATTCATATAATAAATAAGGCTGTAGATAAACGATCCGGACTTAAAATATCTATAGGGCGTAAACCAGAATTTAGCCCGTATGATGGTAGATGTTTTGTGGAACAGATTCCTGAATCCAAAGATTTAAACTCTAAAGAAATAGTTGAAACGATTTCTTTTCATAATCTTCTTGACAATATTGATAAGTTTGACAATAATATTTTATTAAAAATGGATTGTGAAGGTTCCGAATATAATATTATTTATGGTGCCTCGATTGAAGATATAAGACGATGTTCAACGATTCTTATTGAGATCCATGAAAATTTTGGGGCATCTGGTTCTTATAAGATTCAATCTTTGTGTGATTATTTAAATGGAATCGGATATACATCTAAATGGAAATCTGATATAACAGATGAAATAAAACTTTTTCGTTTTGATCGAGACCATCAGATTGAAGATTGTACTGTTATTATTTCAGAATATTTACGTCCAGAACTTTTACTAGAACAAATAGAAGCATTTAGGGCTCAATCCTTTAAACCTAAGGAAATTATAGTTTGGCAGACTCAAGTAAAAGAATATATTAATTTATATGCTCTTACAAAAGATTTTCCAGAGGTGCATATAATTAAAACGGAATATGATTTTAGTTTACCAAGTAGATTTGCAATTTCTTTGATGTCTAAAACTCCTTATGTTTATCTTACAGATGATGATATGTTTCCTGGCCCAAGATACTTAGAGGAATGTTATAAATTATCGAAAACAAATAATTCAGTTATTAGCCCTTATGGAATTGTTTATATTGATAATACTAATGAGAGTAAATCTACTAGATATGGGGAAGGAGATATTCATACTAAAGAAGCAGTAAAAGTGGATATGGGGGGGCAAGGTTGGTTTGGTAAACGGGAATGGTTTTCTTATTTTTGGTCAGAACCAGTAATCGATGATAAAATATCAGATGATATACATTTTTCTTATACGTTAAAAAAATATGCACATATCGATATAATGGCTGCTCCATGGGATGATACAGATACGAGTACTTGTCCTAACACAAAAAAAGATGCAGGTCTTGGGTGTAAATCTTTACATGCAAGAAAATGGGATGAACCAGAGGTATGGAAAAACGTTTCCATTTCTGCTATTGGTGATTGGGGTGGGCAATCCCAAGAATATTTGGCGGATAATTTATATAAGTTTGTTGATCGTCGAGCTAAAATATCCGAGATCTACCAAGAAAAATTAAAAGCTTTGCCACAAGTCCAAGTAGTTTTAGATAAAATAAAACCAGCTGTTTCAGATCAAGTAACTTGTGTAATTTCTACTAAAGATAGGTATTTTACGACCCTTCCGCTTACTATACTGTCAATTATAAACCAAACTGTTAAACCCAAAGAATTACTTATATATGATGATGGAGAACATAAAGATCTTCGAGGGGAACCAATTTATCAGCATCTTTTCGCAAGTCTAGATTATTATGGAATAGTCTGGTCAATGACTTTTGGGGATCGGACTGGACAAGTAACGAATCATATAAAATCGTTATCAAAAGCGACTACGCCGTTTATATGGAGATGTGATGATGATGATGTTCCAGAACCAGATACTTTAGCAAAACTTCTTAAACATATGGATCCAGATGTAGGAGCTGTAGGGGGCTTGGTTTTACATGCTCCATCTATGAGACATAAACCTTCTATAGCATCTAATGCAATTGAAGACATTTTTTTGGGTCTTAATGAACAATGGTTCCTTCAACCCCCATTAGTAAAAGAAGTAGATCATTTATATAATTCATTTTTATATAGACGGGAAGCTGCAGTCTATAATAGAAGTCTTTCCACAGCAGGACATCGAGAGGAAACTCTATTAACCTATGAGATGAAATGTAAAGGTTGGAAAATATTATTAGATACTTCTATACAAACTTGGCACTTTGCTTTTCCGGCTGGGGGTATACGAACTGCACCACCAGCTGGAGTCGCTCAAGACGAACGAGTGTTCTTGAATAAAATGAGAGAACTAAAAGTTACACCTAATGATTATTCATTCGTTATACTAGATAATGGCTTAGGGGATCATTATGCATTCAAGAGTATGCTAAAACCATATTTTAGAAAGTTTCAAGATAAAACTCATATTTTCTTTACTTGTTTTCCTGAAGCGTTTCAAGATGTTCCTGGTATCAAACAAGCTTCTATTGCTGATGCTCAAGCTCTATTTCCGTCCCGGGAACAAATCGATCAGCACAATATATATAAATGGGCGATTGATACTAATTGGAAGGGCCCCACGGGTTCTTCAAAGGCTCTACAATCGATCCCAGCAATTTATAAACATAAGATGTGCCTTCAAGGACCCTTTGAGTTTAAACAGCCTATTAAAGGGTCCGGATCAACAATTTTTATATCCCCATACAGTCAGCATAGGGGACATCCAAAAAGTTACCCATATTGGTCGGATTTGGTACAATTATTAAAAAGTCAGCAATATACTGTCGTACAACTTGGAAGGCTTGGTGAAGAAATTATAACGGGTGTGGATGATTATAAGCAGAATTTGCCATTGGTGGAGATTCAAAATCTATTATCGGCGTGTAAGACGTGGATTTCTGTAGATAATTTTTTGCCACATTTAGCTAATTGTATAACTTGTCCTTCAGGGATTGTAATTTTTGGTTTGTCAGACCCTCAGATATATGGATATGATTATAATCTGAATATTTTAAAAGATCGATCGTTTTTGAGACCAGATCAATTTGGTAGTTGGTTTGATATCAAGCCAAATCTTCAAGCATATAAATCCGGGCGAGAGGTTTTTGAACAAATTTTGACTGTACTTTGAGTTTTCAAAAATTCTAATTATTTTCTAAAAGTTCAAAATATCTTTTGCTTTTATAAAACCAGTGACTATATAAAATCAGATCTTTTGGATCCAATAAAAAATCGTCTTCTGAAGAAAAATGGGCATCAGTTTTAAAATTGGGCATTATTAGTCCTAAACTATAAATTATTTCTTTTTTATTTTCAATTGCAATTACTATACTTTCTCCTTGCTGAGTTTTAAAATAAGTTTCAGGAACTATTATTTCCATTATAAAAGATCCTTGATCCCTTTTACGGATAATCAAATTTCCTTTTTTGCACTCTAAATAATTTACACTCATGTAGCCTCTGAAAGAAGTTTCCAATATCTTGAACGAGTTTTAAAATAAGAATATAATATAAGATCTTGTGGATTTATAATTTTTATTTCATTCCAGAAATTATGTTTTTTATGTAGTTTAGTTGCATTAGATTCTAAATCATAATTTAATGTCGCAATTATTAGGGCTTGTAACCACTCAGAATCAATATTATTCTCACCAGTTTCAAGAATTATACCACGGTTGCCGGTTGCGCCGCCCGTTTGACAAAGTAGTAAATCTCCGACTTTTGTGGAAGGAACAATCATTTTATCAATTCCCAATATCGCTGGTCTTTTTTAAGATAAGAATATAGTATAAGATCCTGTGGGTTTATATGTTGTATCTTATCCCAAAAATTGTCTTCCACCAGCTCGCTTATTACAGGAAAAATTCTATTGTATTTAAAAGATACTGCAATCCATTGAACCGGTAAATTTCCATATTTATTTTGTTTTTGTAGGACTTCAAAAATAATACAAATCTTTCCCCTTTGACAAAGAAGCAAATCCCCAACTTTTGTAGGGGGAATAATCATTAACATTTATCAAAACCCAATTTCCCACCCCAGTTGTAAAAATTTGATTTTTATTTATTTCGTCTTTATAATCTTTATCTATAGCGGCTATTGGTATTATTTCATAATAATTAAGTGTGGAATATACATATCTTTTCGTTTTTATTTCTAATATAAATATATTAGAATAACAAATTAAATTTCCTTTTTTAAATTTTCTCATGGCCATCTTATATCCCTGAGATTAAAAGTTATATAGGTGTGCCATCTCTTACCAAAACGGCATTGATCATTATCACAGTACAGTTGTTCGATAATAAAACAACCTAACACAAATCTTCGTCCTTCAGATACCTCAAGTTGCCAATCACATAAGGGGCAATCAGGATCAATTCTAATATTTTCACCGCGATAAGTTGCTCGCCATTTAAATGTCCCGATAATAAATTTGATAAAAATAAAACATAGAATGACGATAGTACAAATTAAAAACATAAAACCTGGTTTAGAAAATCTGTCGAAATTGAAAATGGCTCGACATAATTTTCAAGGAGTCCTTTCAGCTCCTGAGTGTTTTTACCACTTACGGACACGACCAGAAATAGTGCCCGATTACCATTAG
>Ga0187871_10001574_pt1 | contig 19604 bp, 36 predicted proteins | sample June2016WEW_16_1_FD_132988 | JGI IMG/M metagenome (GOLD analysis project Ga0187871, IMG submission 132988) | Peatland microbial communities from SPRUCE experiment site at the Marcell Experimental Forest, Minnesota, USA - June2016WEW_16_10 | ecosystem: Environmental > Terrestrial > Soil >...
ATGATTCGTTGACATAAATATCCTTTCTGAATTTAATATTAAATTTATAAAACTATTATACCTATACCTGAAATAATATCATCAATTTGTCTCATACTTATTTCAACATTATTCAGATCTGAGAGCACTTGGATTATTAGACACAAATAAGTGTATAGGATAGTAATATTGCTACTACCGTAAGAAAGAGCAATCCACCGAGGAAAAACGATTGACCGATTTTTACTAACCGCCCCTTTTTTTCATTAATTCTAAAATTCGTTTTGGCAATATCTATGAAATGATTTGCCATATATCGATCATATATTCTTGAATCATATGGACAATCCTTTTCGCACTGCTCGGATGCTGCCAAGGTATCTTTTTCAAGAATATCCAATTCACTTAACGTTTTAAAATCAGATCTTACTCTCAATGCAAAAAAATAAAACAGTACGGAAATAAATAAACATGCAACACTGATTAGGGCAGACCAAAAGAAAAGACTCCCTAAAAAAAAGGTTCTTTCCGGTTGGCTTAATAAAACAGTAATGCCAGCAAAGAAAAGGGTTAAACAACCTGTTGCAGTGGCCAACAACCAATTTGTTTTTTCATCAATATCTTTTCTGCCAGTAATGCTTGCATCAAAATATTTTATTGAATGGGAAAGAATTTGTCCAATGAGAATAGGATTATTAAGGCAAAGTCGGGTTAGCACTTCATCTTCTGCAAGCTGGGGTTGCTGGAGTGAGTTCTTCTTAGACATTCTAAAAGAATTCATTGTGTTCCTTTCTTTAAAAGTTCCCAAAATCTAGGAGATTTCCAAATCCAGTGCGTATACAAAACTAGATCTTTTATACAAGTTTTTATAAACTCCCTATTATTATTTATCTGTAGGACTCTTCCTTCTATGCCCCAATTGCTATGTTTATCAGCAATTAAACTTACATTAAAGTAATCATTAAAAATAGGATCGGGATTAGCACATAAAATTATTTCTCCAATTAAATGTTTTTCTTCCCCTTTATATGGAAAGATAAAAACTAAATCTCCTATTTCGAGACGAGAGGGCATTTTTCTTATCCTGACGTTTCTTTTTCAAGAATCTGGCGAGCTGATTCTTTTAACACACAGACCAAAGCTCCTTGAGTGATACAGTCTTCACGGGCCTTGAACTGGGCATTGAGTTGGGGAGTACGGAGAACAATTCCTACATGATCCCATTCTTTTAACGGAATAGTATTGAAATTTTCATCGGACTGTTGTGCTTTGGTTCGATTGTAAAAGCACTTCGAACAAATTGATAGAAACAGGGCTCACGTATTGCGCATAATACTCTCGATGCGACACAATGTTGGAAAGATAATCGCTACGTGTTACCATTATATTTTAATCCTTTCAGTGTTGTGGGTTCAATTTCGATGTCATAATTCATTACTAATCCTTATTGAAAAAGTTCTGTTTGTTTAACTTTAATTGGACCCAGTCCATATTCCTTTTGCAAATTATGGATTATAATTTGAGTCAGTGAAATTTCTTCCCTGATTAAGTGCTTTTGAATTTCCGAATAATTAGCAGGATTTTGTCGAATACGCTTTGCTTCGTTTAAAGCGAGACCTAAAGAATGTTTTGTAGATTGTAAAATTTGTCGGGCACGAGATTTCTTCATTTGGGTTCCTTTCCTAAAAGTTCCCAAAACCGAGGTGTTAAATAAGGGAAATTCGTGTATAAAACTAAATCGTTTCTAGAAATCAAAGTGGGATTAAAATGTGCGGAAAAATCCCAAGGTCCAGTACCAATAGTTGATGCAATAATAGGATGTATTTCTGTTCCAAATGTATTAGTTCCATCAAAGCAATCTTCGGCATTAATTTCTATAATTATTTTATAAATTATTTCAGACCTCGAGGAGATAATGTGGAATTTAGCTTTGCATAAAAATAAATCTCCCCCTTTATGAGGGATGTTCACAAACAGCCTATTTTTAAAAATATTTAAAACCTCTTCTGGGTTTTGTGATAATTTTTTTGCTTCGTTAACACACCGATCTATTTTTGCTTCATTAACATACCAATCTATGTCCAAATAACGTACAATACATTTTTCTTTCATTTTAGAAATAATTTTTTCTAACTCTTTTGTAGCAGTAATATCTCTATCTTTTTGAGTTTGTGTCATTTTAGAAGTTCCCAAAACCGAGGCGTTAAATAAGGGAAGTTTGTGTATAGAATAAGATCAGATTCATCCATAATTTCCGGGTCGAATTTTTGTACGTAAGGCCTAATACCACTCGAAAAGCGACGGCCCGGAGTAATCCCCTCTTCCCAAAGTTTCTGAGGGCGGGCAAGGTATCTCGCCTTCGGGCGATGATTAAAAGCTATTATTACTCCATTAACATACGGATCAATATAAACAATTTCCATAATTTTAATATAATTTATATTGTCAATTTTTTCTGTAACTTTTATTAATTGTCCTATTTCGAAATTCTTTTTAAAATTTGATTCCATTATAATGATCTTTCAAGTTGTTGGATTTTAGTTTTTTCCCAAATTTTCACTCTTTTTTGTTTGTATGATTTCATATTATAAGTTACCACGAAATACGTCGTTTTTGATGGACTGGTATTGATATTTCAATAACCTTAGGTAAAATTTTAGACTTATTTACTTCTTCTTTTTTTGTCTGTTGTTGTGTTAAAGAAGGGACAGTAATATCGTGACTGATATTATGCAAAAGTTCAAAAAATTCTGGACTTTTATAAGGCCAAATAGCGCTTTTTAATAGGTCGGGAAGCCATATGTAAACTTCTATCCAAAAACCCTTGTATACTTTCCCAATCCTAAGGTCTTCCTGAATTTGAGTGAGCTGCGGGGAGTTTTTTTGAAATATAGAAGCAATTAAAGTTATTTGATCCCCATCTTTTTTAAACATAGCTCTTCCATTAGAATATAATTTCATAGCATTCCCAATATGTCTGCACTAGAATCAGTTTGATTGAGAATAATCTTTAAATTTAAAATATCATCTTCAGAAATTGATTCAGTACGTTCTGGTCGTGGTTCCGAAATCAATTCTCGAATTGTACGAGATTGATATCGAATCCGCGCCCCATCTTTAAGATTGGGTACGAGATCTTTTAGGTTATAGTTAACAATTTCATATTCTTTAACATAAGGATCATTAAAAAGGATTTGATTCACCATACTGTAAAAATTTTCAGGGTCGGTTTTCCAGTTAGTATCATTAGGAATACCTATAGTAACTTTGTTTTTGGCAACATCCAGTACTATCTTTTTCAACTCAAGTTCTTGGCTTATATAGGAAATAGAAGCAATAGTACTTGCCGAACAGGTTACCTTAAAAATAATTTTAAGATCCGGTGGACGTGTTATTGTGGCAACCAGATCAGTTTTTTGACTTTCAGTTAATTCAACTGGAGATCGAAAAATTAAAGTATTTTCATATTTATTATATGAGGGTTCAACATTTAAAGACATACATTTATCAAAAAAATTTTTAGTAATCCAGTCTTCCATAAAATTTTCCTTTCTCCATTTTAAAGAGATTGAATGTTTAATTTTTCGCCAAAAATTCATAAAACACTGGATGATGATAAGTTAAATTTGTGTACAGGGCCAAGTCCCGGGCCCTGACCCGGGTCACGTTTTCCCCCTGCGAAAAACAAGACAGTAAATTATTTATTTGTGTTATAGAACAATTACACACGAATCCTTCTTTCGTATACGTATCTTGCGGCGAAACGTGACGCATAGCTATACAATTAAAACCGTTTAGAGTCTTCATACAAAGGAAATCAGTATCCTCATCATCTCCATAAGCTTCGTTGGAAAAAGCAACCTTAATAAATTCACCTTCGGATAAAGCTTTTATAGCTCGTAGTTTCATTTGTGGTTTTCTCCTTTTGGATTCTTAAATTGCTATGGTTCTCTTTTTTCCATTAACACTTTGTTCCGTTTTTCGTTCTACGGGAGTAGATGCTAATTGAATATGTTGTTGCATAGCAAGTCTCCGAGATTCAGTAATTTTATCTTTTTGTAACTCGGAAATAGGGGTAATAGTTTTAGCACAGGCTATTAGATCTTCAGACGTTAAACGAGGCGGTTTACGGGCTCCGAATGCTCGAGTGAGAGCTTCCTTTACACAGACCTCGATCTCGGCTCCTGAGAAGCCCTGAAGCTCTTTTAAAAGATCTGTACGATCCTTTTCAAAGTTTGAAAGTTTAAAACCTTTCTTTCGAAGATGAATTCCGAGAATTTCCCACACTTGTTCCGGTTCTGGAAGATCGACCCAAAACATAGCATCGATACGCCCTGCTCTTAAAAACTCCGGGGGCAGACTTTGTATTGAATTAGCTGTCATTGCAAGAAAGATATCCGCCGTATGTTCTTGCATCCAAGTAAGGAGAATCTGAAAAACTCTCCGGGTTGTTTCGTGAGATTCATCTCCTGAGCCGCTATTTCCTGCTAAGGATTTTTCAATCTCATCTAACCAAAGAACAACTGGAGCCACGCCTTCGATTAAATTTAAAACACTATGTAAATTATTTTCCGATTCACCTACATATTTTCCAAAAATTCTTCCCATATCTAAACGGAGCAAAGGTCGCCCCCAAACATTAGCGATGGCTTTGGCTGTTAAAGATTTACCTGTTCCAGGTACGCCAATACTAAGCATACCCTTAGGCGGCTCTACTCCGAACTTTCGAGCTTCCTCAGTAAAACTTTCTCGTCGATCCATAAGCCATTTCTTTAATCGATCAAGTCCTCCAATATCATCTAATGTCGCTGGTGATTCAACAATTTCTAACAAATTAGTTTTCTTAATAATACGGGCTTTTTCTTTTCGTATAATAACAGGATCAAATTTTTTGGATGTTACTAAAGAAACAGCAAAAGCATTAGCTGCTTCAATAGAAGTCATACCGCATGCCGCATCAATAATCTCATCTTCGGTTTCAGTTGGGTAAGAATAGGAAACCGCTTTGTTATTTGATTCTGGTATAGAGGAATCATAAATATCCTGCAAGACAACTTTAAGTTGTTCTCTATTTGGAAGTTTAAAATCTACAACTGTGATTTCTTTTTCCATATCTGCAGGAATACTAAGATCCGAATTAATAAAAACTAAACATTTTTCATGAGCTCTATAATTATCAAGAGAATTTTTTATCATTCGCTTAACGGTTGCCCGGTCCGGATACTTGTCTCCAATATATGTAGAAAAATCTTTTAAAAAGATAACAGAACTAGAACGAACTTTTTCCACAAAGTCTGGAGTTGCTAGTTCAGCATCAGTTAATGGATAAAACCATTTAATTGGCATTAAAGGATCCGACCCTTTAATAGGTTTTTCATTTTCTACAACATCTGGGGTTATAGTCGCGCCATAAGTTAGTTCACCATCTTTATAAAAGATAGGTCGAAGACCACTAATAATATCATATAAATACATTTTTCTTTTGGCTTTATCTGTTCGATTTGTGTTATTATAATCTTCTATGGCTAAAGCCATCTCGGACAGGGCCCTGTTTTCTTCATGAGTCTGGATCCAGAGAAGAGGATATGAGGCATTAATATAATCTATAAACTTAATTTGTGAAGGCTTAACCTTTGCCATTTTATTCTTGTATCCTTTCTTTTAGTGCTGTAAGTTCTTCTTGAAGTTTTTTCATTTCAAATTGACCTCTAATTAAACAAAGTTGACAAAGATTTATAATTTCGTCCTGTTTTTCAACAATTGCTTTTAAAACTTCCAGTTCGGTAGGTTTTTCTGTCCATATAAAGAAAAGCCATCGAATAATTTTGATATCATAATATTCTCTTGTAACTGAATTAAGAACTTTAGGATAAAAATATTTCCACCAGTTCCTATTAAACTGTATTGTGATCATCAATCCCTTCTTTCGGTTTTGTAAGAAGTTCTATTTCTTTTTTTAACTGATCGTCATCAGACAAAATCATTGCAGACTTTATATGTTCTGCAATACCACTGAGTATTTTAAGTTGGGCAAGAATTTGATCACACCCCTCATTAAGATGTTTCTTATCAATTTCGGTTTCCATCGATCGTATAGCTTCAACATTTGATTCCATTTCAGCATTAATTAACTCTGCAACTTCAATATACTTTTCAGCAAGTTCGATTGGAATGTGGATGGTTATGGTTTTTCCAGACATATATTATTTTCCAATCTTTTTAAGTTTTATAATCATCCAAGAATAACCTATTACAATTATTGCAAGTACTATAAAATATAAATTTTTAATAAAAATTTTTGTGTGCTCAGACACAAAAGAAATATGTACAGCAAATTGAAGTGTACATAAAAGTAGGAGTATAGAAAAACATCCTATTAAAAGAATTTGATTACTAGGTTTCATAAAATTCTTAATTCTCCTATTCTTTTTAATTAAACATCAGATGTATCATCTGCATCATTTTTCTGCAGATCATATTGTGTGCCAATAAATTTTAAAATTGTTCGACCTGTCTTATCGTTTTGCCGTTCAATCACCGGTTTAATAACGATTCCTTCTTTGATATTTTTGGCACCTTCGATTGATGTATTACCCTCAGCCAATTGAATTAATTCTGGCTTATAAGGTCCAACATATAAAACAGGAACTGTTGGAACCTTAAACAATTTAGTATAAAGTACAAAGTCGTTCCAATTTAAGTAACGACCATTAATTGAAATATCAAACAGCCGAAAGCCTAAACTATTTGGTCTATCATATGCAAAATAAATTCCTGAGCCGTATACTTCACCGTATAGCAAAATAGAAGTAGGGTCTTCATAGATTTCTCGCAGGCCTTTTAACATTCTCTGCACTGCTTTAATTGAGTGCGGAAACCAATAACGATTTTGTAAAAATTCTTTATCATCAATCTCTGCATTAACATAAACATCTCCACAAAAATGTTTTGCAAATCTTTGTAAAGCTGTCTTCGGCTTGTTGTAATTGTAACAAATTTTTCGTGCAATTTTCTCTACAATATTTTTTGGTAGAGTGGTTTTTTGTGGTCGTTTTCTACGTATTTCCATTGAACTAGCAACAGCAACATACATATCAAATTCTTTGTCCCAAATAAAACCTACTTTGCAATTTGTACCGTGAATTTTTTCAGTGACTACAACCTCTTCACCGGGTTCAAAAACGTCGACGAATATACGACCATTTTCAATATCGGTATAGCGTTTAACATAAGGGTCAATATTTTCATCATATTTTTCAGCATCACCATCAGTAGATTTCATTGGCGGGATATACTTTTGCGCGTTAAAAAATTCTGCTACATTATCTCCCACATTTGCAGTAAGTCCTTCAGGAATGGGAACGAACAGACCAAAAGACGGTTCTCCTCGTAATGCTACCTGACCAACTCTATTATGTTTTGCTCCACGCAAATATTTTGATACACCAAATTTTTCACTCCATTTAAAAGGGATAATTGTTCCTGCAGGAAAATACACACCAATATCACCTGTTTTGAATTGTCCTTTGACAATTACAAGAGGATAACCCAAAACGTCACACAACTCAAGCTTATCAGCATTTGGGTGTTGACGAACATTTTGCAAAGCAACAATAGGAACAATAACAGAGGAAGCCATTATATCTCCTTTCCGTATATTTTAAATTATTAATTTCTTTCATTAAGCTGTAAGAAGATTGTCGTCTTCAGTAGTTTCTTGTAAAGATTCTGGTGTCATTGATGTCTGAATATTTTTCATATGAAGTGCTTCTTCAATAAACTTTGTCATATCTAGACAAGACTTACCTTTAACTCCATCAACCGAAACAGTAACAGATTCCCCATCTTTACCGAATACCGTTGTTATCTTTGCCATATTTTTTCTTTCCTTTCATCTTTTTAAGTTCATTGAAAAAAATAATTGGGAAGGGACTTGGTTTGAATGTGATAATAGATTCTATTACTAATATATAAAAGTAACTATACCATGTATATTATATCAAATTCAATATTCTGTGATAATCTTTTAATACAATTTCATAAGATGTCCCGTATTGTTTAGAGAATAAGATAGGAACTCTTGTAGTCGGTTATAATGTTGACTGGAAAGACTCCATCAACATCGGAAAGGTTTCTAATCAGAAATTTGCCGCGATTCAATACAAGGATTTCCTGAAATTCTTAGAGTATAAATGTAAATTGGCTCCTCACTGGAGGAATATTCCCAGAAAAGTAATTGGCAATTCTTCTTTTATAAAGAAGATAGTCAATAGTGTGGTTTTGTTTAACCCAGTGAAGATAAGGTTCCCGGACATAAATTCGGGGCAGACTCTTTCGAACCTTTTATTGAAATGTTAAAGGTTTAAATATCTTATAACATTTTGTATAGAAAGGATAACATAAAAATGGCTATTTCTAAATTATTAAATGTACTATTATATACTTAACTTTATAGTGTCTCGTTCCTCTTCATCCGTATCAGCAATCAAAATTATATTTCCATTTTGATCTTTGGATTCTTCATAAGTAATACCGCGAGATGCATATTCAATTTTAACAGTTTCAACATTAGCTAATTGAAACAAAGACTGTTGCCAATCCTTACCATAATTCTTTCCGCCATATTTAAAATCATCAAAAATCAAGGAATAATTTCCATCCTCTTCTTTATGAAACCCCATATCACTGGGAATACCTAGAACGTTACGACGTAAAATAATAGATGCTTTACGGCGCTGTCCATAGTAATCTGTTATTTCAATATCAGTATCATGCAGTTCGATCTGATCTCGACGGAACCCTTTCCGGGTCAGGGCCCGGACCAAGGCCTCTCGGTTACTGATTTTGGTTTTTGCTTGCGTAAAATGTGACATATTCTTTCCTTTCAGTTAAAATAAACCTTATTTTTTTGAAAGATTACATTTTTCTAAATTTTTTGTATCTATTAAAACCTTTTCAAAACTTCTTTTATCAAAACATACCCACGGATTTCCATAAAAATCTATCCAACGAACCTGTCCTTTTTGCCCTTTTCTATAAGATTTATTATACGTTTCTTTTGAATTCGGGTATAATGTTTTATTTTTATAAATATTTTTTACAAGCTTTACTGTTTCTCCATGCACAAATTTGGGAAATGGAATATCTTTTACTAAAAGATCTGCTATTTTCTTTGCCATATCAATTGAGTGAACAAGTATATGATAATATAAATCTTTTCCGCTTCCGGAAGGCGAATAACTTAAACCAATTTCAGGACGTACATGTTGGGGACCGATTGCTATTACAAAAAGTTTACGACCTTCTTTTATTCCAAAATAGTTTGTAACTACTATTTTTTTAGCTGAGACCGACTTTTTAGTACAATCAGGAATCTTAAATGTTTTTTTTCTCCATTTTATATTAGAAACTTTTCGAAAAGTACGCGTTGAAAATTGAAGTTGAGACATATCTAAACCTTTCTTTGTTTTAAAACTTACGGTTCAATTATTTTAACAACAAGATCATAATCTACACACATTCTCCTGAATTTTTCCCAAGATTCATTAATCTTTAACATACTATTTCCTTTCTTAAAATTATGAATTTTTTTCTACAAGTTCCCAAAATGTTGAGGATTTAAAAGGAAGATATGTAAACAGAACCAGATCTTTAGGAGATATTTTTTTTGCACTTTCGAAATCTTCAAGATCAGTAATAATTTCCTCAGATTTACCTAATTTGACAGATGAAGCTAATTCTTTTAAAAGTATATAGGTATCATTAATGTTTTTTTGATCAGGCAATAAAGCCAGACTATAGCACTTAACAGTACTATAATATAAAAAAAGAAAAGTCCCCGGTTTTAACCATTTTGGAAACGTCGATTGTTTTCTCATCCTTGTTCCTGTAAAAGATATAAGGTCTCATAAGTAGGTACCCCATCAGGGCACTTTACTTTTAATTCCTCTTCAGACATCCACGGGTCAAACCGTACACGTTCCCACAAATTAGGAATAATGGTAATCTTGGATGAGACTCGAGGATCCACGTAAAGACGATAAGATACTAAATCTGGACGATATTTTTTCATAAGACTTGAATGTATGTAATCTTGAAGTCGTCCCAGATCCGCTATGTCTTTCGTAGTTTCATTTGTGTGCAAGGTGTATGTAAGACCATCAATTTTTGAAATTATTTCTGGAAGGAAATCGGACCACATTGCTGTGTATAAATAAATCTTAGAATCCGGACAAGCATTTTTTATAAAGTATATTATTTGATTTAACCACTGAGGTTTTAATAAAGGTTCCCCACCCGTAAGAACTATATTTAAATGCTTTTTTAAAGTGACGAGTTCCGGAAGCGAAATCTTTGTAGCGTGTTGCAGGGTCGATGGAAACGAATTGCAACACCCTACACAGGTCCTGTTACAGTCCAGAGTAATGATCACTCGCGCTGTTGGAGTAATCCCGGCATTTAAAGCTCTCATTACTCCAGCATCAGGACATTCAAGATCCGTAGCCCCGGAATGTTTTACTGAGCCATCTATAGAAAAAGTACTAACTGTTTTTTTCATTATAATCCTTTCCTATTTTAAACACCCAAGACAAAACAAACCACATATAACATTAAAAATTGACCAGAAAGTATTTCCCGTTTGAAAATTTTTCCAAGCAAAATAAAAATTTATTAGTGCTAAAAGTGTGCCAAGCATTTTTAATTTTCTTCCATTAAATCAAAAAATCGTTTAGATTTATATAACCAATTAGAATATAGTGCTAAATCTTTTAGAGGTATAGATTTAAATTTTCGAGGTACAATATTATTAAAATTGCAGATTATAGATTCTGTCCATCGTTTGCCGTTTTCCTCACGACAAACCCACTCTACATCTGCTCCCCAACTTTGCGCCATGATTGCAATTATCCTGTTCAGTGTGTTTTATTATTGGTCTATCCGACCTATTTCATTTTCGAGCGAAACAAAATGAAAAGAAAATTAATGGTAAAGGGTTGTATTGTTTTATGGAATAAAAATTTTCTTGGAGAAATTCTTGAACTCCCTCATTTCGAAGAAAATAACGTAGATGGTCTTTCCTTTAGTATAAGTAATTCTCCTATACAAAACAGTGTTTCCTTTTCTAAAATCATTACAGGTCCCGGGCCCTGTTGGAGAATGAAAGTAGAATGGATAGCGTCGAATGTGGAGTTTATAAAAGATGAATCATTTATAATATCAATAGGTAAACCAAGCAACAAAGAATTCAATTACTGTAAGAAATAGATACCAAGGACGAAAAGGAATGATCATATGTTATGGGCCCTTTTCAGTAAACATAGTTTCGGGATAGGTTTTTCTTATCAATTCAAAATATCGAGATGATTTATACAAAAACTTATAATAGGCAGGAAGATTTAAAGGTTTTATTAAAGCAAAGTAACTCATACTTTCTTGTACTTTAATAAACCCAAGTTGTGTATTACTTGCAATCACATCGACACAAATTTTATCCCGGTTACTATTAAATTTAACTTCAGCAATATAGTTTAAAGTACTATGAAAAACCAAATCTCCTTTTTTAAAACGACGAGCTGGGTATTTTTCTGTCATATGTTGTGGGCTTTGTAATTTGGAAAATGTTTTAATGAGAAAGTCTTAAATTAAATTTAAATGGCAATGTCATAGGAGTAGGTAATAAAAACTATTGACTTATTTCTGAAAATGTATTATATTAAGTATTAGGAGCTGGTAATAACATTCTCAGAAAGGGTCAAAATGAATATAATCTCCGTCTATTCCAAGTTCCCCACCAAAGAAAAGTGCATCGACCATTTAGAGCATGTTCGTTGGAACGATCAACCAACGTGCCCTTACTGCAAATCAAAGAAACAAACACCTATGAAAATAGGTCGGCGCTATCATTGCTATAATTGCAAAACTTCCTTTAGTGTAACTGTAGGAACGATCTTCCACAATACGAAGCTTGATCTTCAAAAATGGTTTCTGGCAATCTCCCTTATCCTGAATGCGAAAAAAGGTATGCCCCACTGGCAGAGCTGGTATACGCAGATGGCTGTGAACCATCTGTCCTTAGGGATGTCTGAGTTCAACTCTCAGGTGGGGCATTTTCTCCTTCTTATTAAAAATCAAAGCAAATTCCTTGCCAGAAAAATATGTTTTTAATAATTATTTTTATTACCAATATCTATGACATTGCCATTTAAATTAATAAAAAAAGGGACAGGGCCCTGTACTGGGCCCGGGCCCGGGCCCTTTTACTTTTTAATCAGGAAAAAACTTAGGCGTTAATATATTTATTCCTATACTTCCGCCCGCCCTTTGATTTAGCCGTATTGGCAAGAACCGCTGCCACTTGATGGCCCGTCAGCCCGTACCTGAGACAGAACCGTTCTTTAGACATACGCTTCCACCCTTCCCTTTGATTTCGAAGAATCCGGCCTCTATTGGCAGGGGTAAGCTTACGGGCGATTCCAAGAGTTTCGCCCCCTTCAAAGTGTTCACCTACACAATAATTTGAATAAATCTTTCCCATTACAAACTCCTTTTGGTTTAAGTTTAGGTATCAATGTCCCCAGTGACATCTCTATTATAATTATATAATGATTTCGTTTAAATATCAAGCTAATTTTGAGTTATTGCGACGTTAGGAGATCATAATAAAACGGATCTATTGCGCCCCAATTGCTGTACAAAATAAGATCTTTTGGTGAAACGGAATAAATATGAAATGGGTGTTTGATTCCAAAAAACGATGGGCTTATCAGCCATTCAGGATTTAAAGATTTAATACCCGTTATAACTACTTTTTTAAGAATTTCTCTCCCGAGGACATATGGTTCCTGTTTCCATCTAACTGGTGGTCTAAATGCACCGTACGATCCTAAAATTTGAATAACAGATTCCTGTCCAGTTTTTTCTCCATTCTTATCCTTTACATATACAAGATGAAAAAATTCGTTTACACGCAATGATCCAAAATCTTTTATTCGGTGTTTTCTCATACCTTGTTTATACTCCATATTGAGGTGTGCATTGGTGTCGTATCTGAATACGTTGTTATTGTAGACCGGACCTCGCGGTTATATGCGGGTTTGACACTACAAAATTTAAAAATTCCAGAAAAATACTTTTGTAAAGTCGGGTCTATTTCCTCAGGAGAGATCAATTGTTCTGATCGGCTGCAAAAAGTAGTAATTAACCACATTTTTTCAATTTTAGTATTTTCTTTCAAACTCTTAGCGATTTTTAAAAATCCTTTTCGGGCATTTTGGTTCTCTAACAATTTTGACAATGTTTCAGTTCCATCGTAGTCGAAAAGAATCTTATCTCTTCGCACATTTTTTAAAAGTTCTGGAAGAACAACAAAGGCATCTCCACAATAAAATTTAACGTTTAAATTCATCTTTGCTTTCTTTTCCAGATCTTTTAGTTTTTCTTCGGTTGAAGGGAACATTTTATAAATATCTTTTCTATATTCTATTACATTCAATCTACACTCTCCACGAACACGTGCCGATTCAATGTAATGGAGAAACCAACCAGGACCTGTAAGAGCAAACATTTCAATTCCATAATAACGTTCCGACGAAGAGAATGAGTCTGACACACAATCATAAGAATTTCTCTGTTTATTTTCCTTATTTGATCCGTAATGGGAATCCTCCCATCTTAAAACTTGCCGACACATATATTGTGAATAAGATTCTCCTTTACACCATCCAAAATCAAGAGGTGAAAGACTGATCATTATTTGCCTTTCGTTAAAGGAATCCAGCCCTTAGGACGTTGTTTAATCATTTTTGAAATTTCAGTTCCATATTTAAGCCACACTGGAATTTTTGCTGTTGCACAAGTTTTTACAATGTCATGAGCCCATTCTTTTTTCATCAATCTAAATCCTGGTCCCGATTCCTCTCCGATTATTACCCAATCTATTCCTTGCAAACTTTTTACAGTCATGCTTGGAATATTAGATAACAAGGGTTCGCAAGAAATAAACCGATGTTTTGCTGGAACGGAACGAAGATATTTAATTCGGTACCATAAGTCTTCATTTTCAATAGTTGTTCCCGCAAAAATATTTGGAGACCATATAAATTGCGGAGAGAGTTCAGCCATCCGTTCAGTTCTTTTAGTTAAAAGCTGAAATGTATGCTGCGGATAACTGTTCATAACATTAAAAACTTTTTTAATGAACTCAACTGGAACTCCTTCGTGAAACAAGTCGCTCCATCCACACACAAAAAAATTCGTAGGAATTCGAGATCGAAGTTTACTAGAAGACAATTCTTTTTCATGAGTAGTTATCTTAAATATGTTTCTATATTTAAGGGGAGTGGTTAAAGGAGATAATCCCTTCTCTATTCGCCTTAAGTTATTTGCTTTACGCGCTTCTAAGTTTTTCTTTAACTGTCGTGGCGCTAAACGATGTGCAAAGCAATTTACGCATCCTTGGCTTTTTTTCGTGCATCCCGTAACGGGGTCCCATCCCTTATTCATCCAGCATGTTCCGCGAGGATATGTTAACACTTTCGAACCCTTTCTTTTGAAAAGTTAAAATAGATCTACGAATTTTTTGGATTTATACGTAAGAAATGAATACAGAACGAGATCTGTTTTTGGAACAATTAAAGGTTTCCAACGCAGAACCAAATCACTTTTATGCATCTGTATACTCTTGTCTGGTGTATCGTAATCTTCGTCTTCAGAGGCAAGACACATAAGACGTACAAAAGAAGAGTGGGAATCATTTCGAATTATTTTATAAACGGATTTAGATAAAGGAAAATTAGCTTTTAATTCCTCGTAATTCCGATGGTTAAATAAAAGGAATAGACCTTTTTTTATCTGTTCCAAACTTGTTAGCTGTAGTTTTATTTGTGTCCTTTATTTCTTTTGTTAAATTGTTTTGTCGATTCAAGTAAATTAAATGGGTAGTCATTAATATTACAAACAATATTCTCTTTTTTATTTTGAGATTTATACGACAACTCACAAGACGCTATAATATTTCCAAGACAATTTAAATAAAATTCTCCCGTAATACTATCATCTTCAATTTCGTAATCATAAATTTTTGCTTCACAACCGGCCCATTCTTTTGCCCGTCCCTCTCGTAGGAGATACTTGGAACGAATATTTTCATTACCTTTACTCGAAACAAAACTTAATGCTTTTAATTTTTCAATTCCAACTGAATTAGTTGCCGGTAAAGCTTCCTGATCAGTGTGGTATTGATCATTTGAATAATGTACCCCGCACCCTTCTTTGTCTAAAGAGTAATCATACAAATCTAAAAGTGTGTAAACAAAATCTGAGGTTATTCGTTTCGCATTCGTTACCAAATAAAATGCCCCGATTTTAATATTATAAACTTTTAAATAATTTAAAAGAGTCTGTATTTTGTTGGGGACAAGACTGGGCTCGCCTCCTGAAATCGTTAGAGCGTTTATATATGTTCCGCGATTTCTTAAACAAAATTTGTATAAAAAATCATCGGGCATATCAACTCTTTGTGCAGATCCTCTAAGACAATGCCCGCAACGCATATTGCATCGCCTTGTGATTTCTACTATTAAGGTATCTAATATCATTAAGTCCTCCCAATTCTTAAAAACAAGAATTATAAATTTCTGGATTCCGTTCTCTAAAAAGAACCGCAGCTTTATATGCAGTAAAGTTATAAAAATCTTTATCATTTCGAAGTTGTAAACATTCTTTAATATAGTTTAACAAATCTTTTTTTATTAATTGATGAGTAGTGTGTTCGATAGCCCATAAATGAGCGCGGTATTCTAGTAAATCTTTTCTTTTTATCTTTGGATTAAAAGTCTTTATATGACCAACTTCGTGTGTGATAGTTGATAAAATTCTAAATCTTGATTTTTCTTTTTGAACCCATTCTTTATTTAACCAAATTGTATCCTTAAACAAAAAGCTCCAACAAGCACAGTCATCGAAACGGTCCTTAAAATATATTATATTTATTCTTTGGCCAGATATTTTTTCTGCAAACAGTGCAAGGGAATCTTTGTTTTTCTTTGTCAATTTCAAATTATTTTTCTCCAGATTTAAAGTTCATCTGTATTTCCACTTGTACTAAAATTGAAGGAGGTTTTCACCTCCTTCAAAAACTCTGTTAACGGTTCTGATAAACCGTTGTACTTTATAGATAAGAATCCATCTCTTCGTCGGTCCAACGAAACTTTTCTTCAACTGTTCCATCGGAATTGGTTACTTCCAGATAATGAAATACCATCGGTCCAGACGACCAAGGCGAACATTGTATTTTTTCTCGAACTTTCTTTCCATCTTTAGTTTCCCAAGTTTTAAGACTGGGACCCGCGCCGTCGAAGCAGTCTTCGTAGTGTACTTCAAGAACCTTAAGTCTTGTTGATATAACGCAATGACAATCTGGACAAACAAGATCAGGCTCTTTAACACAATTTTCTTCAACCCAATTCTTAGCTCCCGCAATTAAACCAACAGGCTGATACGATCTCATACTTTTACTCCTCCTGGCTAAAGGCCCTTGATGTTTGAAAAACATGCCTTTTCTTAGCAGCGCGTAAACCTACTACTATGCAAGATGAATTTAAATAAACAATAAAATTATCCATATTACTAATAAAATAATGGACATTTTTTTAGCCCCATAAGCAACACTCACCCACAATAACCCGTATAATAGTAGGCTAATTATGCCGATAAGTATATGCAGCAATTTATTCCTCCTTAGACTTAAAATTTAATGGAAAGACGATTTCATCATCAGATTGATCATCTAATTTTTTTATCGGATCAAAAGTCCAATGCTTTATTTGATCCTTTACCATAGATGAAAACACTGAATCCCGCATTGTATCTACTGAGTCCCTATAAGACACAACTATACCACGTTGATTAATTCTAATAACAACAACCATTCTTCCGTGTAACTTTGAGTTGGCTTTGATCCGAGTATTATATAAAGAATAAATGGACTGAATGTTCAGGGACATGGCCCGGGCCATATCCTGTCCAGATCTTTCGGAATCAAGTTGTTGAGATTCAGCAATTGTAGATTGAATGTCTGGGTGAGGACCGATAGTTTGAAGGGTTGGAGGCGACACCGACAGGATACTATGATCCGTGTCCTGTTGTGCTATAGCTCCGATTACAATCATTATAAAAATAATAAATGGTTTCATACGATCCCTCTATGTTTTAGGTATTCGATCTGATCCTTTTTAATACCCTCAGATAAGTCACTATCACAACAGGTACAAACTTTCTCAACACTAGGACTAAAATAATATAAATAGGCATTAAACTTCTTCCAAAGCTCGTAGGGAACTTCTTCACCAAAGACAAGATAAGAAGTTACAATTTCTTGAGGACAATTTTTCCGCGTATTACCTTTTGTTAATTTTTTCATATGATCCTTGGAAAATGGTGTGCACAAATAGTAATTAAAGTTATGTTAGTAAATCCGTGAAACAAGGTCGTAGTAAATATAGGTTTCCAAAACTTTCCATTTAAACCCCCTGCTTTTAACCATATCATACATAAACCAAATCCATATACTCCTTGAATGCAAATATGAAAAATTAACGTGGAGTATTGACCTATTGCGTGTGCACTTCCAAAAGCAATTGAAAGAAGTATTGATAAAATAATAAAAGCTTTTAATCCACAATGAAAGTGACGTGCATTAAAAGTAAAGATAAATAACGGAGCGCGAAAGAAAACTTCTTCTATATAAGCACAACAGAACCATATAATACAAGATATACCAGTAAAATCTGTTAAGGGTGAATTAGATAAGGGACATAAATGAGGAACATACCGTATAAAAAAAGTTAAAATGATTTCTGCATATAAGAAATAAATTGTTATAAAAATTGGAATAAGAATAGGAAGTTGTCGAAATTTTAATTCCTTAGAAAAAAAGTCAGTCATCATTATGCCCTTTTTTATGTTTGATTTTTCTACGGTACCTGTTTCGATCTCTATGAACCCGTTCCGTTTTTTTAGGAAGAGGAAGTCTAGGATTAAATGAATCTTTTTTTAGTGGCATAGTTATTTCTCAGATTAAAAGCTAAAACTTTTTAATCGATTTGCCTTTTAGTCCATGGCACATGGCCCATATAAAATAAAGAATTCCGCCTCCTACTATTATAATCACTCCCCAAAGTATGATGAAGAATCCTTTACCTTTTCCGTGTAGAAAAAGACCCAACCAATTTCCTGCATTTGCGGATTCGTCTAAAGCTTTATCGATTTTAGCTCTCATAACAATCTCCTCAATGTTAAGATTTAAATATCATCAAAAAAATGGAAGGATTTAATTGAAGCCCAGGCGTTTATAAAAACAGCAATCCACCCTAAAATAAAAACCAAAAAATAGTACCCCATTCTTTTCCATTGAATTTGTTCACTTATTCCACAAATAAAAATCATTATCATTGAATATGAAACTATTACGAATCCAAAAATTAAACCGTCAATATTAAATAAAGGTAACAAAGAGTCCCACGTTATAGACATATGCGTAAACCATAATGATAAAAGATTTCCTATAAGACAACACATTATCCCCATAAAAACAATTAAAGCAGATTTTTTTGCAGAGTTCATACGATTCCCTTCTGGTCTATTCCGTGTTTAAGGAGAAGAGATCTAGCAGTTGCAAGATCCGTGGTTCTTTCCAATGCCGATGCTTTGATATAAATTTGTTCTTTATAAGGACTCATTTCCAAAACCATTGATGAATTTATATCATGATAATCATCAGCTAATGCCCACGTTGGGCTTCCATATTCAGTTGATACATATCCTTTATCTATATCAAATTGTGAAACAAAATCCTTGGTTTTGGTTGGATTTTTAAAATACAAGGAATAGAATGAATCTCTATTAAAATGAGCGATAAAAGAACAATGTAGGGTCAAATGTTTATACAATCGATCTGTAAAATGTTCCTTCTTAAAACCATTTTTAATAAAAGTAATCCATTGTTTCAAGATAATAGATTTATCTTTTGCAGATAAAAATTCTACATCTTTAAATTGATGTGACATTATACTCTCCTTTTTGTTTTAGGTCTTTTAAAACGCGACGTAACATTTTTCCCTGTCCTTGTGTCAAATACCTGTAAAATTTCTATCCTGTCTGCTGAAGCTTTCCCATCCGTGGACCAAGGCTCGTTAATTTTTGCATTCAAAGGTATACGGATCCGAGCCTCAAGAGGTCGGCCTAAATAATTTATGGCACACCAAGAACGACTTGCAAAATAGAAACCCGGATAAGAACATAAGACTCGTTCGTCAGAAGCAAAAGTTTCACCTTTCGGTAAAACATTTAGTCCAACAAAATATTGATAACCATTACTTATTAGTTTATAGTTGAAACGTTTCCAATAACAGTTTCCAGGTTCCACACCCATAGTTTTTACAAGGCCTTTAACATTTGTGAGATCAGCCCCTTTGAGATCAGCCCCTTTGAGATCAGCCCCTTTGAGATCAGCTCCTTGAAGAATAGCCCCCTGAAGGTGGGCTCCCTGAAGGTTGGCTCTCCAAAGGACGGCTCTCCGAAGGTTAGCTCCCTGAAAGTTGGCGTCCTGAAGGCTGGCTCTCTGAAGA
>Ga0187871_10001577_pt1 | contig 19588 bp, 19 predicted proteins | sample June2016WEW_16_1_FD_132988 | JGI IMG/M metagenome (GOLD analysis project Ga0187871, IMG submission 132988) | Peatland microbial communities from SPRUCE experiment site at the Marcell Experimental Forest, Minnesota, USA - June2016WEW_16_10 | ecosystem: Environmental > Terrestrial > Soil >...
TCGGCATCCCGTGAACCGCGCCTGCCACACTCTGGGCATTCCTACCATCCTGCTCTCGGTCGCCGTCTTTCTCGCCAGCATCTTCTTTCACCGGCTGTGGCCCTACGCGCTCGCTCTTTTTCTCCTGGGATGGATTTTCCAATTCATCGGCCATGCCTTTGAAGGCAAGCCGCCCGAGTTTTTCAGCGACTGGCGTTTCCTGTTCGTCGGCGTCCGCTGGTGGTGGGCCAAGATCCACGGCAAAGCTTGAATCTTGTGATGGAAGATGTTCACGCCCCGGAGGGGCGTCTGACAATAGCCCGGCGCGTTCAGCGCCGGGTAAGGGCGGTAGGTTGAGACGCGTCCCGGAGGGACGCCTGAGTTCTCGCGCACGCTCTTTAGTCCGCGGGTCGGACTAGCGGGAGGTTCCCAAAGTTCGATCCGCAACCTAACTCAAATCCCAATCATCGAAGAGGCCACCCCATGTTCCCTCAACTCGCCCGCTTCACCGACCTCGGCATCCTGCTCCAGCGACTCATGGTCGGCCTGGTCTTTGTCACCAGCGGCTACAGACATTTGAAAGATCCCGCTGCTCGTTCCAAGGATATCGGAATGAGCAAAGCCTTCACCATCTTCCTTGGCGTCGCCGAAGTCGCCGGAGCCCTCGGCGTGGCCTTCGGAGCCCTCACCCAACTCGCCGCCATCGGTCTCATCCTCATCATGTTCGGCGCTATCCAGAAGAAAATTTTCGCCTGGCACACCGGCTTCTGGGGTGAGAAAGGTTCGGGCTGGCATTACGACCTGATGTTCATCCTGATGAACCTGCTCATCGCCTTCACCAACGGCGGAGCCTACGTCTTGCTGCGATAACCGCCGCTCCTGCCCCACTGCTTGCGCCCATCCGCGAATCTGTTCTATGCTAGCCCCACCTTGGGGTTCTGATTCGCACAGATGGCATGCATCGCCTGACCGCCAGATTGTTGCTGTTCTTTGCGCTCGTGGGCAATCTCGCCCCACTGGCGCTGGCCGCTGCCGCTGCCGCCCCATCGCATGCCTGCTGCCTCCGCAAGGGAGTCCATCGCTGCCACGATTCGCTGACCTCAGAAACCGGACAGCTCGTCATCCGCGACTCCAGTTGCTGCAACCACGATTGCTGTCAATCGACCGTATCCGCCCAGTGGGCTCACCCCCGGTCGCAAGCGGCATCCTTTTTCGTGCAAGTCATTAACGGGCGCGTAGCCGCGTCCCAATCGCACTCCCCGGCCACTGCCTCCGCCAGTTTCCAATCCACCCGCGCCCCGCCTGCCTCCTGAAGCTGTCTCCAGCTTGACTTAGTTTCGTCTGCTTAACGCCGGCATGCGTTCCTCACCGGAACGTATCGCTGTCCGGCGCTAAAGCGAACGTCGCCCAGTCCCGGCGAGTCGCCCCAACCCGATGCAGTGAATGGAGACATTTATGAGACACTTTGCTTGCTTGACGGCAGTCGTTTTGTTCCTCGGTGCCGTGGCATTCGCCACGATCTTCGGTTCCGTTCGCGGCATCGTCCATGATCCTCAACACCGTCCCATCCAGGGCGCGCACGTTACCCTGAAGGCTCAAAACTCGGCCTGGACAAAGTCCTTGGACTCCGATAGTAACGGAGAATTTGACTTTAGTTCCGTACCCATCGGGAATTACACGGTCACCGTCTCGTCGCGTGGCTTCCAACCAACCCAGCAGAGCGCGGTCGTTCAGTCGGACACCAGTCCGGTGCTGCACTACCAGTTGGCTGTCGCGGGCACCAGGGAAAGCGTCGCCGTCTCGGAAACTCCGGTGGAAGCGACCACGGAAAGCGTCACGCCGACCACGATGGTGAGCCGCATCGACATCCAGGAAACTCCCGGCGCGGACCGCACCAACGGCATGGAGATGATCACCGATTACGTGCCCGCCGCCTATGTAACGCACGATATGCTGCACATGCGCGGAGGCCACCAGGTCGAGTGGCTGATTGACGGCGTCCCCATCCCCAACACCAACATCGCCAACAATCTGGGCCCGCAGATCAACCCTAAGGATATTGACTATCTCGAAGTCCAGCGGGGCAGTTACGACGCCGACTATGGCGACCGTACGTATGGAATCTTCAACGTCGTGCCGCGAACCGGATTTGAGCGTGACCGCGAATGCGACTTGGTGATTGCGGCCGGGAACTTCTATCAGACTGACGATCAAATCAGTTGCGGAGGACACACGGCCCGCTCCGCCTACTACGCCAGCCTGAACGGCAATCGCAGCAATTACGGACTTCAAACCCCGGTCCCGCAGGTCGTCAACGATGCCGCCAACGGTTACGGCGGGTTTGCTTCGTTCATCTTCAATCCCGATTCTAAGAACCAATATCGTATGGTCGGATCCTTGCGCCAGGACTATTACCAGATTCCCATCGACCCCGATCCCAACTCTATCGGAAATGCCAATTATCCCAGCTTCGGCCTGCACGATTCCGAGCGCGAGCCCGACGGCTATGCCACCTTCTCTTGGGTCCACACCTTCGATCCAAACACGCTGCTCACCATTTCCCCTTTTTACCACTACAACGGCGCCGACTATCACGGCGGCCCCAACGACTTTCCGGTCATCTCGACGGTCACGCAGACCGCCCAATATGGAGGAGCGCAGGTGGCGCTCAACGCCAACTTGAAGCGAAATGATATCCAAGCTGGCGTCTACGGATTTGCCCAGCATCAGTACAACTACTTTTTCAACGATTTCACCGACGGCACGCCCAACGTCTCCCCTTCTTCGATCGGAGTCAACGGAGGCGTAGCTGCGTTCTTCATCGACGACAAATTCAAAGTCACGCCCTGGCTGACTCTGATTGCCGGCCTTCGCGAGACTGCCTTCAGCGGCTCGACTTCCGAGCACGCCACCGATCCGCGACTCGGCGCCGCCATCCGCATTCCGCATCTCAACTGGACGTTCCGCGGATTTTACGGCTACTTCTACCAGGCCCCGCCGCTTTCAACGGCCACCAACCAGCTGCAGACTCTCGCCACCGGTCAGGGGTTCGCTTTCGCTCCCCTGCACGGTGAACGCGACATCGAGTGGCAGTTTGGCGTAACGATTCCCTATAAAGGCTGGATGCTCAGTGCTGACAACTACGAAACCAGAGCGGAGAATTGGCTCGACCACAACAACATTGGCGAGTCGAATATTTTCTGGCCCATCACCTGGTCCTACGCCATGATTCAGGGCTGGGAACTTACGCTGCGCTCGCCGAACCTTTTCCATCACGGCCAGCTTCATCTCGCCTACGCCAATCAAATCGCCCAGGCAACTTCCCCCATCACCGGTGGTCTGATCTTCGACATTCCTCCAGGACTTGCGCCAGTCGACCACGACCAGCGCAACACGCTGAACGCCGGCTACAACACCACCCTGCCCTGGCACACCTACGCCTCAACTAACGTCTACTACGGCTCCGGTTTCACCAACGGACTGCCCGGCGTGCAGTATCCCGGCAACTATCTCCCCAGCCACACCACGTTCGACCTTTCCCTCGGCAAGACTTTCGCCGAGAAATACACCGTCTCGCTGACCGCGCTGAACGTGGCCAACCGCCGCGTGCAACTCGATAACAGCCTGACCTTTGGTGGATTTCACTGGAACGACCCGCGGCAGATTTATGCAGAGTTCCGCTACCGCTTCCACTATTAGCGTGTGGAGCATTAAATCGGAATGAGCCCAAGCATCCCAACCGAGACAGCTAGGAACCGGTGAACTAGAAATGCTTTACTAGATACCTATCGCAAGCAGTTCCTCAGGAGGGTCGTATGCGCAGAGCAGCGAAAGGGATATGGATTGCCGCTGTAATCGGGGTAATTCTGAACCTGATGCTTCTCGTGAGCCACGGGGAGGCACCCAACAAACTACAATCTTCCACGCAAGAAACCGGCTCCCTGAAGCCACCCGCTACGGGCAAGATCAACGTAGCGTTCCTGGTCTCGGAGGGCGCGGACGTCATGGACATCGCGGGCCCCTGGGAGGTCTTCGGCGACGCCATGCTTACCACCAAAGGCAAGCCATGGCATGCATCGGACGGTGACGACATGGTGATGCTGTTCAACGTCTACACCGTCTCTGATTCGCTGAAGCCGGTGGATGCAAATGGACTGACCATCGTGCCCAACTATAGTTTCGACCATGCGCCCAAGCCACAGATTATCGTGATTCCCGCGCAGCACGGACGCGGCGCGGCCCAGAAAGCATGGCTGCTCGCCAATTCGGCCACCGCCGATGTGACGATGTCGGTGTGCACCGGCGCCTCAGTGCTGGCGGGGTATGGGATGCTCGACGGCCAAACTGCTACCACGCATCACTATTTTCAGCAGAGCATGCAGAAGGAATTTCCTGCTGTACACTTCGTCAGTGGAACCCGCTTCGTCGAAAATGGCAAAATCGCAACCGCGGGCGGCCTGACTTCGGGAATTGATCTGGCACTCCACGTCGTTGCGAAATACTACGGCACTGAGGTAGCGCAGGTCACCGCCGAACTTTTGGAGTATCACAGTGCGCTTTGGAAAAACCCGGAATACGACCAGGTGAAGCCGGTGGCCGCGTCGAAGTGATCTTGCATGTGGTAAACGAAATATTGGTGAGCGGCGACGGGAGTCGAACTAATCAGCGTCTGACAACACGTAAGTTACTGATTCTAGGAATTGCCACAACGGCGTCGAGCGCAGCTCGGCGGTTTTCTGATCAGACAAGCATCTCCGTCGTGCCAGAGATCGAGGATCAGAGATAATAAATAAAGACCGAAATGATTTCCCACGCTACATACAAAAACAGTCATCCCGGCCGGAGCGGAGCGAAAGCGAGCGCAGTGGAAGGACCTGCTTTTTTCCCCACCGCGTGGACCCGCACATTCAATCCATCCGCCCAGCGTCGTGCATTCCTCTGTTTGTTCGCTCTGCTGACTTTTTCCGCCGCCTGCAGCCGCGCCCCATCGCACTCGGCCGCCACTGCTGACTCCGCCAAGCGTTATTCCCTCAAAGGCAAAGTCATTTCCATCGACAAGAACGCCGGAACCGCCAACATCGACAACGATCCCATCCCCGGCTTCATGGACCCCATGGTCATGCCCTACACCTTCAAGCCGCCCACGCAACTCGATCAACTTCAGCCCGGCGACTCCATCACCGCCGATGTCGTCGTCGAGCCCGGCAAGTACTGGCTCGAGAACGTTAAAGTCGTCGGCCACTCGGAATCGCCCGCCAGCAAGCCCACCGCCGCCATGCACATCCCCGCTCCCGGCGACGACGTCCCCGACTTCCACCTCATCAACCAAAACGGCAAGCGCATCTCGCTGCATCAATATCGCGGCCAGACCCTGCTCCTCACTCTCATCTATACGCGCTGCCCCTTCCCCGATTTCTGCCCGCGTGTCAGCCACGAGTTCTCCACCATCGACCGCCAGGTCCGCATCGATCCCGCCCGCTACGGCAAGACTCACCTGCTCAGCATCAGCTTCGACCCCGCCCACGACACTCCCAAAGTTCTCCGCGCGTACGGTTTTTCCTGCGCCGGAAGCAAAGATCCCGCGCTCTTCACCCATTGGGAATTCTCCGCCATCCCCGCCGCCGAGTTACCTGACTTCGCCAACTATTTCGCGCTCACCTACCAGGAAGAAGGCGGACTCATCACCCACTCCCTCAGCACCGCCGTCATCTCTCCCGACGGTAAAATCTTCAAGTGGTATCACGGCGCAGACTGGCAAGCTTCCGATCTGCTCCAAGACATCGCCGCCGCCGCGCATCCTGCCAGTTGACGGCGTGCGAGCGAGCCGTGTCAGATAGATGTTCCGCGTATCCGGGCACGGCTTAACGGCTTCCGGATGGAGCAACAAAGTACTCGCAGCGCGGAAGAACGAGCCTCAGTACCGTAGAGGAGTGGAGCCTTAGCGATGCGGACGAGCGGTTCGCAGCACCGTGGAAGAGCGGCGCTTCAGCGCCGCGTAAAGCTGCAGAATCAACGCGGGCTTCAGCCCCTGGGAATCTGAGGCTCCAAGGAAGTCGTTCAGATCAAGAGAAAGAGGAGCAACCCATGAAGTACGTTGTGGTCCTACTCGCCGCCTTCGGAATCATCGTTTCCGCACTCGCCCTGCGCGAGCACTACCGCACCGAAGGCGACTCGCCCTGCAGCATCAACGAGCGTTGGGATTGCGGCATCGTCAATCACAGCCCCTACGCCGTGCTGCCAGGAACCGGCATTCCCGTCGCCATCCTCGGCATCGCCGGATACCTCCTCATCGGCGCGCTCGCCTGGCGCCGCGCCTATCGCCTGATATTGGCCGCAGCCCTCGCCGGACTCGCCTACTCCCTCTACCTCGCCCACATCGAAGCCCACGTCCTCGGAGTCTGGTGCATCTACTGTGTCATCTCTCTAGGAATCATCTCGCTCATCACACTGCTCTCGCTGGGAGCCACCGTCTCCTCGTTCTCCCGAAATTCATCCTCACCGGCATAACCGCTCCTTGTGCCGCGCAAAACGCCCGTGTGGCCGCCGCCATAAACAGCAGCTCCACCCACTCCCCGCGTTCCTTGTAGCTATTGAATCTCTCCCAATACTTCATCACCGAACCCCTCCCAGTACCTTGTCATTCCGACCGGAGCCGGAGCGAATGCGACGGCGTAGGGAGGAATCTGCTGTTTCGCCCCACCCAACTGCGTCCTAGCCCCCGAAGAAAAAGCGCGACCCATAGGCCGCGTCGCCCACCCCTCCCCCCTGTCATGCTGAGCGGAGGAATGAAAATCGCGAAGCGATATTCATCCCGAAGTCGAAGCATCCCTACCCGCTCCACGTCGCCGAAGCATGGCGAGCCGCCCCCTCCCGAACCCCAAAAGAAAAGGCGCGACCCATAGGCCGCGCCTTTAGGCGCTGCTTCGCGAGGATAGAGTTTCGCCTCGAGCGTCCAGCCGCTGAACGCGAAAATCCAGCCCCTTCAGAGCCTGCCCTGAGCGAAGCCGAAGGGGGCCGCATTCACTAGGCCCTGACGTAAGTTGGGGGTAAGAAAAAGGCGGCCTTGAAGGCCGCCCGTGTGAATCCGTGCAAATCCGTGGCAGCGGGTTCTTGCTAGATATCCAAATTCTTCACATCCAGCGCATTCTCTTCAATAAACTTCCGCCGCGCTTCCACATCCTCACCCATCAAAGTCGTGAAGATGGTCTCGCACTCGGCAATGTCTTCCAGCTTCACCGATAGCAGCGTCCGCCGCTCCGGATCCATGGTCGTCTCCCACAACTGCGGAGCCGTCATCTCCCCCAGCCCTTTATAGCGCTGAATGATGAAGCCCTTCTTGCCCTGTTCCAGAACGTAATCGAAAAGCCCCTGCAGGGAAGAGTTATCGAACATATTATCGGAATCGTTGACGACGGTTTTAGCAACCACTTCGCCCGCCTCTTCGTCCTCCTCGGCCGCCGGTTCAGTCGCCCCCTTCTTAGCCTGCGGCTTCACCTCCACCACATACGGCGGCTCCAGATATTGCTCGATCAGCTTGAACTTTGACGTGAGCTGCCGGCATTCCGGAGCCGAAGCCAGCTCCCAGTTGATGATGTGCTCCGCCCCCTGCGAGTCCACATACCGCACTTCCCACAAGTTATGGTCTTCGTCAAACCTGCTCTCGATCTCTTTCAGCGGACGCCGCGAATTACGCTCTCCGCCCAGTCGGCTCACCACTCCGGTGACCTTGCGGTCTTTCTGCAGCCGGTTCAATTCCTTTTCCAGCTTCTCAATCTTCTTCGAAGGCGTCTTCTTGTCGCCCTCAAAATCCGCGTGCTTCGAAAGGTCCAGCCGCGGCAGCAGTTCCGTGATGTTCTCATCGCGCAGGCGTTTGTTTACCTTGTCGAAGAAGCTGAGATACTCCTTCAGCACGCTCATGAAGCGCGTCAGGTTCGCGCCCTCCAGCTTGGCCGCGCCTTCGCCATAGCGAACCACAAGCCCATCCGCCGCGCGCTTCAGCATCACCTTGTCGAATGCATCGTCATCCTTGATGTACTGCAACGACTTGCCTTTCTTCAGCGAATACAGCGGCGGCTGCGCGATGAATACGTTGCCGCGCTTGATCAGGTCCTGCATGTGCCGGAAGAAGAAAGTCAGAAGCAGCGTGCGGATGTGCGACCCGTCCACGTCGGCGTCGGTCATCAGGATGATTTTTCCGTATCGCACCTTCGTTGGATCGAAATCGTCTTTCGCAATGCCGGTGCCCAGCGCCGTGATCATGGCGCGAATTTCTTCGTGCGCCAGCATCTTGTCGTAGCGCGCCTTCTCGACGTTGAGAATCTTTCCCTTGAGGGGCAGAATCGCCTGGAAGCGCCGGTCGCGGCCCTGCTTCGCCGTTCCGCCTGCTGACTCGCCTTCTACTAAAAATAATTCGCACCGGTTCGGATCGCGCTCCGAGCAATCCGCCAGCTTGCCCGGCAGACCTCCCGAATCCAGCGCCCCTTTGCGCCGCGTCAAATCCCGCGCCTTGCGCGCCGCCTCGCGCGCCCGCGCCGCGTCGACTGCCTTGTTGATGATCTTCCGCGCCACCGGTGCATTCTGTTCGAAGAACGCTCCCAGCCGCTCATTGATGAACGCTTGCACTACTCCCGCGATGTCGGAATTTAACTTGCCCTTGGTCTGCCCTTCAAACTGCGGCTGTGACAGCTTCACGCTGATCACCGCCACCAGACCTTCACGCACATCGTCGCCCGTCAAGTTTTCTTTTATATCCTTGAACAAGCCCATCTGCTGCCCGGCATAGTTGATGGTTCGGGTCAGCGCCATGCGGAAACCCGAAAGATGCGTGCCCCCATCCACCGTGTTGATGTTGTTCGCGAAGCTGAACACCGACTCCGAGTACCCGTCGTTGTACTGCAGCCCGATCTCCATGGCCACGCCGTTGCGCTCCGCTTCCATGTAGATCGGCTTGTCGTGCAGCACCTGCTTGCCTCGGTTCAAGTGCTTGATGAACTCCGCGATGCCGCCGTTGTACTTGAAGTCCGCGTGCTTGGCCTCGCCGCTCTTGGCATCGGTCGAGCGTTCATCGGTCAGCGTGATGAGCAGTCCCTTGTTCAGGAATGCCAACTCACGCAAGCGCTGCGCCAGCGTGTCGTAGTTGTATTCCACTGTCCCCGTAAAAATGGTTCGATCGGGCAGGAAGTGGACCTTCGTCCCGCGCCGTTTGGCTGCGCCCACCTTCTTCATCTTGCTGGTGGGTTCGCCTTTTGAGTAAGTCTGCTCCCAGGTCGCGCCATCGCGCCAGATTTCCAGCTCCAGTTCCTCGCTCAGCGCGTTCACGCAAGAAACGCCCACGCCGTGCAGTCCGCCAGAAACTTTGTATGTCGACGAATCAAACTTGCCGCCGGCATGCAGTGTGGTCATTACCACCTGCGCCGCGGAAACTTTTTCGCCGTCAATGTCCATGTCGTCGACGGGAATCCCGCGCCCATCGTCAATCACCGTGATCGAGTTGTCGATGTGAATGGTGACTTCGATCTTGGTCGCGAACCCGGCCAACGCCTCGTCGACCGAGTTGTCAACGACTTCATACACGAGGTGGTGCAAGCCGAGATCGCCGGTCGATCCGATGTACATCGCCGGACGTTTGCGCACCGCTTCCATACCGCCGAGCACTTTGATCGAGTCGGCGTTATAGTCGCTGTTGCCTCCGCCATTTCCGGCGGTAATCGGCGTCACAATTCCGTTTTTTGTTTTGGTTTCGACGATGGGAGTATTGATCTCTTTGGTGGCCATTCCGCTCCGCGGGAGAATGCCCCGACTTTCTCTCAGAACCGAGCCCGGTACTCCTAACAATTAACCTTGAAATCTGCCTGAACCCAGGTCCGCGCGATGCCTGCAAATTGACTTCAAGTTATTGAAATGTCTTATACTTAGGCTCACTTGGCGACTGTTGAAATTATACCATGGACGGCCTGGTTTTTCGACTGCACGGAAGGCCGGAATCGGGGCAGTTAGCAGCATCTTTAGGACGAGTAAATCTTTCGATCTCGCGTGCATTCTCCTCTCCTCCTTTCGCTAGTATGCACGTGCTACAATTGTCCTGCATCTGTGCTACGGAGTCCTCTATGGCAAAGCTTGCTGGTCGTCCGGCAAACCGGGACCGGTCACGACGTTCCTACTTCCGCCAAAGCAAGTTTAAAGAGGTACTGGTCATGGCGGAGCGCGAGGGTTTGCTTGACGGCGGCCGCACGCAAGTTGTTCGCGGCCGGATGCCGGAGGCGCTTGTCTCTCAGGCCAAGAAGCGAACCGGCATTAAGTCGGATACAGACCTGATCGAGGTTGCGCTCGCCAATATCGCTGTGGGAGACGACTACGCCGAGTGGCTGCTTTCCCAGCGAGGTACGATCGATCCTGAGGTCGATCTTGAGTTCTGAGTTATGGCGCAGCATTCGACGTTACAAGCCAGAAAGATACACTCGGCCTCTTCAGCGACGAGCCGACTCGGAGCTGGACTTTCTTGAAACAGTCAGGGTGAAACCCGCCAAGTTGCTGTACGACACGACCGTTTACATCGATGTTCTCCGAGACCGGTTTCCCATGACGGGCCAGCTCATGTTGCGAGCGGTCGAAGCGTGGCATTCGCCGGTTACGGAAGCGGAGTTGATTTCCGCCGTGGGCTTGCTTGAACCTCATAATTCGAGGACGCGGCCGGTCATTGACAGAATTGCCGCGGTCATTGATCAACGACCCACGCAACGGACAATCGTTCCCGACGTTATCGTCTGGCGCGAGGCTAGCATTCTCTCCGGTATTTTGGCCCGTCTGCAGGGTTTCGACAAAGGTCAGCGGCGGCGCCTTATGAATGATGCCCTGTTATTCGTGACCGCGAGGCGGCACGGTTGCACCCTACTGACGCGGAATCTCAGCGATTTCGATTTGATGCAGCAGTTGGAACCGGCGGGGAGGGTCTTGTTCTATCGGATGTGAAACTCGCGCGCCAGCCATTCCTTGTTCGCCCGATTTGGTACGGTGCCCCGAGTATTTATGGACGAACCGTTCGTTTCGCGAGTAGCTGCCCATAAGATGTTAGACGGTGGACGATTCGTTTAGGAGGGCATTGCCAGTGGGTACTGGACGACGTTCGCCAAATGTCGAGTGGTTTTGCAGCCATTAGGGTTCGACTCCCTTGCCCTCCTCGGGTCACTCGATACCAAAGTTTCTTGACAATTAGAGCGCCGGGTTTATCATTGTAAGTGTTTGGCGGACGTCGTTTAGTATCTCAAAGCCCCGAGCGTTGCTCGGGGCTTTGGCTTTTTGGAAACTTCCCATCTGTTGCCTAGCGTCCCCAGCATGCCCGCCGGGTGTGGCTCACTCGGGCGCTCGCGAATCAGGGCTTGGAGTTGCCGAAGATTCATTGGATTGAGGAGTGGCTATGTCCTGTTTTTCTCCCCTGACACCAAGTTCACGCCTGGCAAACGCATACGCCTGGGCAAAATCTCGTTGTAGTTTTGTCCTAAGTTTGTCATACGCGTCGCCTTTGCCTTCGCGCAATTGTGATGCGATAAGTCTCAGGTCGAGCTTCAAGGACATCAGTGTGTCGTTCATTTCTTTTCCGCACACAATCAAAGCCAGCGCACGCTTCATATCAAAGTCCTCGATCTCCCGGTAGGATTCGTGTCTCGCCTCTTGTACTGCTCCTCGCAGAAACCCCGGTTCCTTGGATTCGTTCAGCGCCTTGGCAGCTAGGGCAAAGGTGTGCAATGCCTCATCCGCTCTGCCCAGAGACGCCATTACCGAGAAGATTGCTTCCCGCTTCATTTCCCAATGCTTTTGCCTATTCCATGATCGATCGGAAATGTTTGCCTCGATTTCCTTGGCAGTCATTGTTACCGCGCGGACTTGGTCAACCAACTTGCCAATGTCCTCGTGCGTTGCAAGGTTCTCGCCTTTCTTTCTAAAGTAGGAGCCGAAATATGCGCCGAAGCCGGCCATTAGAGCCGTGATACCCCAGAAGATTACAACCATTACGTTTGAGGCGATCATTGCATCCTCCCGCGCCGCTATTTTAGTGCTCGACGCGGCGGTTGGCCGCCCCCCAGTTTCAATTTCCGGCACCTCCAGCCGCTTCTCTGCCATCTAGCCACCTGGCCCTGATAAGATAGAGGCACAGGAGTTACCAACCTAGAATGGCTGTTCCGGTATCACAGATGTGGACTGTTTCGTCCTACGTCCTGCGCCAGAAGCTCGCCGGACGCAAGCAGTACCCCCTCGTGCTCATGCTCGAGCCGCTGTTCCGCTGCAACCTGGCCTGCGCCGGATGCGGCAAGATTCAATACCCCGCCCACATCCTCAAGAAAGATCTTTCGCCCGAAGAATGTTTCCGCGCGGTCGACGAATGCGGCGCCCCCATGGTCTCCATCCCCGGCGGTGAGCCGCTCATGCACCCGCAGATCGGCGAGATCATCGAAGGCTTGGTCGCACGCAAGAAATATATCTACCTCTGCACCAACGCCCTGCTGTTGAAAGAAAAGCTGAATCTGTTCAAGCCGAGCAAGTACCTGACCTTCAGCGTCCACCTCGATGGCCAGCGCGAGGAGCATGACCTGGCGGTCTGCCGCGAAGGCGGATACGACATCGCGGTCGATGCCATCAAGGAAGCACTCAGCCGCGGCTTTCGCGTGACTACGAACACCACGCTGTTCGACGGCGCCGATCCCAAATCCGTTCGCGCCTTTTTCGACGACATGATGGAGCTCGGCCTCGAAGGCATGATGCTCTCGCCCGGCTACTCCTACGACAAAGCTCCCGACCAGAAACATTTCCTCGGCCGCGCCCGCACCCGCCGCATGTTCCGCGCGATTCTTTCAAATCGCAAGAAGAACTGGAAATTCAATCTCTCGCCCCTCTTTCTGGAATTCCTGATGGGCAAGCGCACCTATCCCTGCACCCCATGGGGCATGCCCACCTACAACGTGTTCGGATGGCAGAAACCCTGTTACCTGCTTCAGGATGGTTACGCGGAAACGTTTCACGAGCTTCTCTCGACCACGAACTGGAGCAACTACGGGACGGAGTCGGGCAATCCTGCTTGCGCGAATTGCATGGTGCACAGCGGATATGAAGCCTCGGCCGTGAACGCCACGTTCAGTTCGCTTGGCGGATTCCTGGCCACAGTAAAAGCCACGTTGTTCTCGAGCTATCGGGACAAGGAAGCGCTGCGCTTGCTGGAGGAACATCAGGCGCCGGTGCACCCGCTGGTGCAGATCTCGGCGACAAACGACTCTCTGCAACAAACCCGCGCGTAAGTTATGACAGGCAAAGAATCCGGACACATCGACCACGAAGCCGCGCAAGCCGTGCCTCACGCCCATCCCGACGCCCTTGAAGTCGCCCCCGGCACCGCCCACGAAAATCTCGAAGGCTGGATTCCGCAACTCGCCACCGACGACGACATTCGCACCGCGCTCGAAAAGGCTTTCGACTACCGCGGCGATGTCACCATCACCCGTAAAGATGGATCGAAGATCGAAGGCTACCTGTTCGACCGCCGCACCGGTGCCACGTTAAAAGACTCGGTCGTCCGCCTCTTCCCAAAGAGCGCCAACGAAAAGATCTCCATTCCCTACGCCGACATCGCCGCCCTCGCCTTCACTGGACGCGACACCGCCGCCGGCAAGAGCTGGGAAGCCTGGATGAAAAAGTACGCGCAGAAAAAAGCTGCCGGCGAAACCAACATCGCCCTCGAACCCGAACCTTTGGACTGAAGACTGATCTATTCCCTTTCCCACGGCGGAGGAACTTTCACCGAAGCCATCCCCGCGGCCTGCGCTGCCTGAATGCCCATTTCCGTGTCCTCGAATACCAGGCAGTCTCCCGGCGCCACTCCCAGCCGGGCCGCGGCCAGCAGAAAGGCTTCCGGGTCGGGCTTGCTCTTTTGATAATCCCCAGCACAAACCATCGCGTCGAATCGATCAAGCAGGTTCAGCGAAATCAGAGATGCTGTTACCGATTCCCTTGTGCTTCCCGACACAACCGCAAATGGAATCCCGCGGGGCTTGGCCTCGATATGCTCCAACACATCGGAGACAGGCTTAAGCTCCGGCAGCAACTCGAAATAGAGTTTTTCCTTTCGATGCGCCACGGCCTCCACCGGCATACTCAATCCATGCCTCTGGTTCAACGTCGCGATGATCTCGGCTACCGGCATGCCTCCCCACGCGTAGAAAAGCTCTTCATCAAATTCGCAATTCCATTCTGCGAGCGCCTGCTTCCAAGCCCGGTAGTGCAGCGGCATGGAATCGGCGATCGTGCCGTCGCAGTCGAATAAATAAGCCTTGAACGAGCCCTCAGGCAAAATAAGTCTCATGTAGCGAAATAAATTCCTTCCTTGAGTCACTTGATGTTCGTGGCGGAGTGCGGTTTCGCTCTCGCGCCGAAACTCAATCCTTCAATCAGTTCCTCCACTTCGTCCTCCGTCCCGCCAATAAACGTGAAGGAGACCGCGTACCCGCGCGCCAGCATCACCAGCGTCGATTGCCGCATCACCCGCGTCCCAACGTCCTTCTGAAAATCTCCCCGCACCACCGTCCTGGTCCCTATTACAAACCCATAAGGCTCTTCCTCAACCACGAACCCCTGCGCCTTTGCGACCTCGGTCACCGGCCCGAAATATTGCGCTGCATCTTTCAATCCCGGATACGACGCCGCGCTTTCCGCCGCAATCAGAATCGACGAATTCACATCCTCCGCCCGCGCTTCCGGAGGACGCGAAAACGCCGCGAGCAGCACCCGCTCAGCCTTGCCCGCATCCGCGGACGGCGCGCTTCCATCCGGATTTGTGTCCTCTTCTTCTTGTTCGTTCATCTCCTCGGTGCGTAACACCCACGCTGCCGGGATTTTGCAAGTGAACCCGAAACCCTGATTACGGTACACACCATCGCTTACCGATCCCGCATCCAGCGGGGAGCCCGCCCCGGACGCTGATTTCCTGACATGCTGTGAGGAAGAAGAAGATGTTTTGGAGGAACTCGATTGCCCCTGCGAAGCTTGCTGCGCGGGGCTCGTGGAGACGAGCAGCGCAACTATGGGAACGATAGGAACAAGATAAAGGCGGAAATGCATTCCACTAATGTTACAGGAGCTCTGCGCTAGCCGGGACCGCCTGGTCTCGCCAAGTTAGGGCAGCGTACGCCGTGCAGGTCTTCCGCCTGCGGTCTTGTAGTCCGCCGGATAGAGCACCACACACCGGTCGCGGCCTTCGCCATCGCTCTCGGTCCGCAGGTCGGCTTCATCCCGCAGCGCCAGGTGGACCATGCGCCGTTCTCGCGACGACATCGGCGCAAAGTGAAAGGGCGTACCCGTCTGCCGAACCTTCTGGGCGGCTACGTTCGCCGCCATGCGCAGTTCCTGCAATCGCAGCGAGCGCTGGTTCTTACAGTCGAAAGCTATCTTCTCGTGCTCGCCCGAAGGCAGCCGCAAAATTTCAAAGGCCAGCAATTCCAGGGCTCGCAAGAGCTCGCCGCCGCGATCGAGCAGCAGCGCCGAATCCGGACCGGAGAAATCCACAAAGATCTCCGGGGTTTCCCAGTCGCTCAGCGCCGGAGGATCGACGACGATGCGGTACTTGAGGTGAAGACCGCCGTGAGTAACCACGGCCTGCAGGAATTCGTTGATGCGGTTGGCGGCAGCGAGTTTGTCCATAGAAAGCTCTTAGCAATAAGCAATTAGCCCTAAAACCTTTAACCACAGAGGACACGGAGGTTCACGGGGTAAACCTTTTCCGCTGAAGACAAATCTTATCGCAACAATGGCGGCTCTTGCGCGTTTGAAGCCAGTTGCTAACGGCTAATTGCTAGTTCACTTCTCTTTCTTCCTGGCCCGTTTCTCCATCATCTCGCGCATCTCGCGCCCCAGCTTGGTGCGGTTCATGACGGCCTGCTGCGCGATCGAAATCAGGTTGCTTTCGGTGTAATACAGGTTCAAGCCCGCCGCTAACCGGAAGAAGATGAAGCCCATCATCAGGGGCATCATCACGGTCATCATCTTTTGCTGCGCGGGATCCATGCCGGCCTGCGGCGTCATGCGCTGCATCACCACCATGCTCACCACCATCAGGATCGGCAGCACCCAGTCGGCGGACGACAAATCGGTAATCCACAGCCAGTGCGCATGGCGCAGCTCCAAAGCCACGCCCAGCATGCGGTAGTACGCGATCAGGAAGGGAAACTGAATCAGCAAAGGCAGACAGCCGCCCGCTGGATTCACTCCTTCTTTCTTATACAGCGCACTGATCTCCTCGTTCATCGCCGCCTTGCGCGGATCGCGGAGCGTGTATTTCTTGTATTTCTCCTGGATGGATTTGATCTGCGGCGCGACGCGCTGCATCTTCAGCATCGACTTCATCTGCGTAATCCGCAGCGGCAGCAGCGCAATCGTGATGATCAACGTCTGAATCACGATGGCCCATCCCCAGTTGGGAACGATGTGGTTGTAAGTCCACTTCAGCCACAGGAAAAGCGGGCGCGCCAGAATGCCCCACCATCCGAAGTCCACGATGCCGCGCAGATCGCGGTTGTCGTTCTTGATCGTGGGAACGGGGACGGCATCGAGCACGGCCAATTCCTTCGGGCCAACGTACAGGCGCTCCGTGGTGCGGCCGCGAAGATTGCCGACCGCGGCGCCCAACAGCTCGACGTTGGCGGTGTCTTTCGAACTCGCTCCCACGGGACTGAAGCCAGCCTTCTGCGGAATTTCCATGGCATTTCGAAGCGTGACCATGGCAGCTGCGCTGGGATCGTCGGGGATAAAAATGGCGGTGAAATATTGATCGCCCGTACCCGCCCACTCAAACGGACCTTTTATAGTGTTCCCACTGCTGATGCTCTTGATCGCGAGACGGGAGACATAGCTGGGGAAGAAGACGTAGCCGCTGCGTTCCGTGGAAGCGTCGTTGTGGTAGTCGATGCGAGCGGCAGCGTAGGCGGCAGCGGTCGCCTGGTCGCCGAATGCCGCGGGCCATGCCGGCGCAGCGAAGATTTCGGCTCCCTTATAAATCACGGAAGTGTCGACGTTCAAAACGTACGTGGCGTCGAACCGAAAAGTCTTCCGGACCACGAGATCCTGGTCGGCATACTCAAAGCTGATCTCAGCCGGAGCCGTGAGCTGGCCTTCATTCGAAGCCACGTAAAGCGCCGAGCTCAACCTGTTCCGCAGAGTCTCGTCGTAAGTCCACAGCGAGAGCGGATACCCAAATTTCTGCGCAGCCGCCGGGTTCACCAGATCCAGCCGGCCGTTCTGCGCTTCGTTATCGAACTTTTTCAGAATCCAGGATTTCACCTCGGCGCCCCGGTTGGTGAAAGTGATGCGGTACAGATCGTTCTCGATAACGGTTTCAGTTTCTGCCGAGGCCTGCTTGCTCGCCACAATAGAGGGAGCCTTTGCAGCCCGAACCGGCGCGGCGGCCGCCAGCGCGGCTGGGGCCGTCGGAGCCGCTGCCGGTTGCTCCGCCACCGTCTGCTTCTGCGCAGCCGGGGCCGGCGGCTGCGGCATATATTTCTTCAGCAGCGGCTGAAACACCATGAGCACGACGAACGTCAGAACAAAAACGAGCAGGAGGCGCTTTTCAGCGCCGGGTTCCTGTTGAGGATTTTTGAATTCGGGCAAAGTTTGATTACCGTCTCAAATTCTTGGCGCGCTCACCGTGGCACACTTCTCGACCGATCGCGTTTCCATCGCCGTCCCTGCCACCGGATCGTAGCCGCCCCGCGCCAGGGGATGACATCGCAACACTCGACCGAACGCCATCCACCCCCCGCGCACCGCGCCGTAGCGCTCCACTGCTTCCATGGCATATTCGGAGCAGGTCGGCACGTAGCGGCAGGCTGGTGGAAACAGCGGCGAAATCGCCCACTTGTAGGCGCGCAGCATTTGCAGCGTGACGAATTTGGCGAATTGGTTCAAGAGCGGCTTTCCGGTTTCCGGCTTCCGGCTTTTCTGTTCGGCGATGCTTCTGGCGTCGACGTCCCTGGCGGCGCCTGCGACAACTTCTGCTCGATCACCCCAAACGCGCGGCGCACTTCGTTCAGCACGTCGGCGAAGTCGGCGGTCAGCAGCGACTTCTTCGGATTGATCACCACATCCGCCGCAACTCCAGCCACGGGGCGCGTCATCCGCACCGCCTCGCGCAAACGCCGCTTCATCCGGTTGCGCTGCACGGCGCCGCCGAGTGCGCGGCTCACCGTAAATCCGATGCGCAGCCCTTGCGGTGCAGGCACGCCCTTCGGCATGCTCAGGGCCGGCGTTCCTTCACGCGTCTCTGTCCCCGCCTCCAGGCGCGGCCAGTAGAACACCGTCATCGACGCGGAAAAGTGCCGCCGTCCTTGTTTGTAGACGCGTTCGAAATCCGCGTGGCGCAAAAGCCGTGCCGTGCGCGGGAATCGCAGTCTCTTTGGCGGCATCGCGGAGTCCGGTCGCGTTCCGAGCGCGGCAACAGCCAGGATGCCTTCGTGCTGCGGCAAGCAGCTCAGCGTCTCGACTGTGGAAGTAAGCGGCACCGGAAAAAACTATTCGCGGAATCCGGGTTTCACGGAAACCCGCTTCCGTCCCTTGGCGCGGCGCCGGGAAATCACCTTCTGGCCGCCCTGGGTCTTCATGCGCGTGCGAAAGCCGTGCTTCTTGCTTCGCCTGCGCCGGTTGGGTTGGAATGTACGCTTGGGCATGAAAAATAACTACTCCTGGTTCCGTTAGACAGTGTTAGGGCAAACGTTGAGTATAAATGACCAAGTGCCGTAAGGGCAAAGGGTACTCCGAGACGGTAGTGGCCCAATTTGAAAATCTTCAACGTTGCGCCCCGCCCGGCGTCATCCCGAAGTCCCGCGTTTTCACCAGCCGGACGAGAGCCTGCCCTGAGCGAAGTCGAAGGGGATCTCCCGTGCGCACACAGCCGCCCCTTTTCAAACTGAACCACCCGTTAATTTTCCTGAACCCGAAATCTCTCGTCGCGGATTGCACCGCGCTCGTTGCAGTTACATCCTCGACACTTGACAGACGCGCTGCTTCGGGTTCCGAATAATGTTCACGAAAAAATTCTGCGTGAACTTTTCCGTACGAGGAAAATTTTTTGTGCTACGATGCCCAACGGTCGGCTTTGAAACTCTCATTCACTTTCGCAACCGCGCCCGATACAAGAGGCGCATTCCGCAGTACACTAAGAGTTCCATCAGCACGTAGGTAGAAGTTGCTTTTTTAACAGGCGCCCTCAGCCAGCCGCCGGGACGCCGCGGCGGGTATTTCATACTATGTCAGTTCCAAGCACAACACTTTCTCCCAATCCGTGGACGCGCATTCTCGATGCGCTGGAAAAAAAGATCAACCGGCATTCCTATGACACTTGGCTGAAGCCCACGCGTTACAGCCACTCCAGCAACGGAATATTATTCGTGCGCGTGCCCACCGTCGAGTTCCGCCACGCCGGCGACAAGTACGCCGATCTCATCCAGGAAGCCATCGACAACCTCGGCCTCGAGTTCAACGACGTCAAGTTCGTCACGCCCGAGGACGATCCCGCCGCCACCGCGGTGCGTCACAACGGCGGCCTTTCCGCGGTTCCGGTTGCCACCGCTCCGGCACA
>Ga0187871_10001580_pt1 | contig 19578 bp, 14 predicted proteins | sample June2016WEW_16_1_FD_132988 | JGI IMG/M metagenome (GOLD analysis project Ga0187871, IMG submission 132988) | Peatland microbial communities from SPRUCE experiment site at the Marcell Experimental Forest, Minnesota, USA - June2016WEW_16_10 | ecosystem: Environmental > Terrestrial > Soil >...
CCGGTCGGGGCGAGCACCGAGGCCTGGGCGTTGCGCACGCCGTGGCGCGCGCCGAGGTCGACGGCCTCCTCCCAGGCATGCTGGGCCGCTTCGAGGATGTCGGCCGGCGCAAGCGCCGCGTCGATCTGGTACGACGCGTCGCGGTGCATGCGCAACACGTCGAGCATCGGGGTCGCGTTCTCCTCGTATCCCTCGTGGGGTCCCATGCGGCCGGCGGTACGCGCGCTGACGGCGTAGGCGTGTCCAGTCATCAGCGCCGTGATCGCCGCGGCCCAGGCCCGACCCTCGTCGGAGTCATAGGCCAGGCCTGAGGCCATGAGGAGCGCCCCGAGGTTCGCGTAGCCGAGGCCGAGCTGGCGGAACTTGCGCGAGTTCTCGGCGATCTTCTCGGTCGGGTAGTCGGCCGCGCCGACGATGATCTCCTGGGCGCTGAAGAGGACCTCGATCGAGTGCTTGAAGGCGTCGACGTCGAAGGTGCCGTCGTCGGCGAGGAACTTCATCAGGTTGAGACTGGCGAGGTTGCACGCCGAGTTGTCGATGTGCATGTACTCCGAGCACGGATTCGACCCGTTGATGCGGTCGGTGTTGGGTGACGTGTGCCACTTGTTGATCGTGGTGTCGAACTGGAGACCGGGGTCGGCGCACTCCCACGCGGCGCGCGCGATCTGGCGCCACAGTTCCCTGGCCCTGACGCTCTGGACGACGCGACCGCCGCCGCGGGCCCTCAGCTCCCAGTCGCCGTCGGCGAGGACCGCGTCCATGAACTCATCGGAGACGCGAACGGAGTTGTTGGCGTTCTGGTACTGGATCGAGTGGATGTCCTTGCCGTCCAGGTCCATGTCGAAGCCGTTGTCACGAAGGACGCGCGCCTTCTTCTCCTCATTGGCCTTGCACCAGATGAACTCTTCGATGTCCGGGTGGTCGGCGTCGAGGATGACCATCTTGGCCGCCCGTCGGGTCTTGCCCCCGGACTTGATGGTGCCGGCCGAGGCGTCGGCGCCGCGCATGAACGAGACGGGACCGCTCGCGGTGCCCCCACCCTCGAGCATCTCGGCGCTGGAGCGGATCTTGGAGAGGTTCACGCCGGCGCCCGAGCCGCCCTTGAAGATGATGCCCTCCTCGGTGTACCAGTTGAGGATCGAACGCATCGAGTCCTCGACCGAGAGGATGAAGCAGGCGCTGCCCTGCTGGGGCACGCCCTTCACGCCGATGTTGAACCAGACCGGGGAGTTGAAGGCCGCCTTCTGGGTGATCAGGAGGTGCTTGAGTTCGGCGCGGAAGGCCTCGGTCTCTTCGTCGTCGACGAAGTAGTCGCGCTCTTGGCCCCACGCGGTGATCGTGTCGACGATGCGGTCGGCCACCTGCTTGAGGCTGGTCTCGCGCTCGTTCGTGCCGAGGGTGCCGCGAAAGTACTTCTGGGCGAGGATGTTGGTGGCGTTGAACGACCAATCAGAGGGCACCTCGACGTTCAGCTGCTCGAAGGCGACCGAACCGTCGCGGAAGTTCGATATCCGCGCGTCACGACGGTCCCAGGTCACCTCGTCGTACGGGTGACGGTCGTCGGTGGTGAAGTAACGGCGGATGCCAATTCCGAGTCGCTGAGGTGCAATGGCCATTTCAATCTCTCTTTTCTTGCCGAAACCGACACTAAGAACATGCCTCTCGCGACGCCGGAGTCGGGAGGTCCAGTTTACTACCCATTTCCCCCTCGGCCACAAGATGTAGTGGTCACACCACTTCTCGTCGCAAGATGCTGTGTCATTACAGCACTGTAATTACACCGCGTCAACTCAATTTTGACCCTTTTTCAAACAATTATTTTCGACCCAGTGATCTACCCGATAACTGCTGGGTAACCATCGCTAGCGTGACCCCGGTGGAACTGGTTCTGGCCCTCGACGCCGGTACGTCGGGGGTGCGAAGCGTGGCCTTTGACGCCGAGGCGAACGTCCGCGACACCTCCTACCGCGAACTCACCCAGCACTTCCCGCGACCCGGTGAGGTCGAACACGACGCCAACGAGATCGCCGCTCTCTGCGTCGACACGCTGCGCGAGGTCGCGGTGCGCACCCGCGCGAACGGCGACGTCGTCGTCGCGCTCGGTATCACGAACCAACGTGAGACCACGGTCGCCTTCGACCGCGAGACGGGGCGACTCCCCCACCGCGCCATCGTCTGGCAGGACCGGCGCACCGCGGCCTACTGCGACGAACTGAACGAGCGCGGCGAGTCGCCGGCGGTTCGTTCGACGACGGGACTCGTACTCGACTCGTACTTCTCGGCCACGAAGATACGTTGGTTCCTCGACCACGGCCAGATGGACGGGTTGCGGGCCCCGAGCTTCGCCACGGTCGACTCCTGGCTCGTCTGGTGGCTCACCGGCGGCGTCGAGGGCGGTGTCTTCGCGACCGAACCGTCGAACGCGTCGCGCACGATGTTGATGGACCTCACGTCGAAGCAGTGGAGCGAGTCGATGACCAAATTGTTCGACGTCGATCCCGCGACGCTCGCGAAGATCCAACCGTCGCGTTCGACCTTCGGGGTCGTCGCGGCGAACGTGATCCCCGAACTGGCCGGCGTCCCGATCACCGGGATACTCGGCGACCAGCAGTCCGCGCTCTTCGGTCAGGCCTGCTTTCGACCCGGCGTCGTGAAGGCGACCTACGGCACGGGCGCGTTCATCCTCGCGAACGTCGGAACGAAGAACCCCGGCGTCTTCGACGGACTGATCACGACTCTCGCGTGGGACCTCGACGACGGTGCTGCGACCTACGCCGTCGAGGGTTCGGCGTTCGTGGCCGGTGCCGCGGTGCAGTGGCTCCGTGACGAGATGGGGTTCATCGAAGAGTCGGCACAGCTCGAAGACCTCGCCACGAGTGTGGGCGACAGCGCCGGCGTGCAGTTCGTCCCGGCCTTCACGGGACTTGGTTCGCCGTTCTGGCGCAGCGACGCGCGCGGGTCGATGACCGGACTGAGTCGCGGCGTCGGGCGCGGTCAGATCGCGCGGGCGCTGATCGAAGGACTCGCCTACCAGGTACGCGCGATGACCGACGCCTTCGGTGACGGCGGCATCGCCCTGCAGGAACTGCGCGCCGACGGGGGTGCCGCCGCGATGGACCTGCTGATGCAACTCCAGGCCAGTAACTCCAGGTTGCCCGTCCTTCGCAGCACGTCATTGGAGGCGACCGCGCGCGGCGCGGCGACCATCGCCGGACTGGGCGCGGGCGTGTGGTCCTCGCTCGATCAGCTGGAGGAACTCTGGACCCTCGACCGACGCTTCGAGCCCGGGGACCCGACCTTCGTCGACCTCGGATACGCGCAGTGGCGCCGCGCGCTCGCTCACGCGTGAGTAAGTTTCGAAAGACGTCGAACGGAGGACCATGAAGGAATACACCGCCACGGTGGTGCGCGAAGGACTCGGATTCGGTGAGGGTCCGCGCTGGCACGAAGGGCGTCTGTGGTACTCCGACTTCTATCGACACGGGATCTATTCCATGGCCGAAGACGGGTCGGACGAGGTCCTCGAACACGAGGTCCCGACCCAACCGTCCGGCCTCGGCTGGCTGCCCGACGGCGATCTCTTGAGCGTCTCGATGACCGATCAGAAAGTGCTCCGCTTTCACGACGGCCAGGCGAGCGTCTTCGCCGACATCAGCGAGCACTGCGTGTTCTGGGCCAACGACATGATCGTCTCGCCCACTGGTTACAGCTACGTCGGCAACTTCGGCTTCGACCTGGACGCGCGGTTGGCCGAACTAGGCGTCGAACGTTTCATCGCCGAACCGCCCCCGACGACCAACCTGGTGGTGTTGAACCCCGACGGCGAGGTGGTCCAGGTCGTGCCCGACATGGCCTTTCCCAACGGCACGGTGATCACGCCCGACGGTGCCACGCTGATCGTCGGCGAGACCTTCGGCGCCAAGCACACCGCCTTCGACGTTCAAGACGACGGCACGCTCGTCAACCGGCGCGTCTGGTCTGCCCTCGAGAACGCCGCCACCGACGGGATGTGTCTCGACGCCGAGGGGCAGATCTGGTTCGCCAACGCGATCACCCGAACCTGCGTGCGCGTGCGAGAGGGCGGCGAGGTCACCGCGACGGTCGAGTGCTCGAAACGGGCCTTCGCGTGCGTCCTCGGCGGCGAGGACCGTCGAACGCTCTTCGTCATGACCTCGGGATCCAGCGATCGCTTCGAGGTCGCCGAGAAGACCGAGGGCTGCATCGAAGCGGTTCGCGTCGACGTCGCGGGCGCGGGCACGCCGTAGGGAGATTCCCGTACGAGGAGGCTCAACCCAACTTCGTGAGCGCCCTGCGCAGGTTGCGGATCGCCTGCGCGGTGCGCAGTTCGTTCTCGATCAAGGCGAAGCGCACGTGCGCGTCGCCGCCCTCACCGAAACCGACGCCCGGACTCGTCGCGACGTCGGCCGACTCGATGAGGAAGCGCGCGAACTCGAGTGATCCCATCTCCAGGTACGGCTCCGGCATCGGGGCCCAGATGAACATCGAGCCGCGCGGTGCGGTGACCTCCCAACCGATGCGGTTGAGTCCCTCGACCAAGGTGTCACGGCGCGACTGGTAGATCATGCGCAGGTGCTCGGGATAGTCCGTCGCCTCGTTCATCGCGACGATCGCGGCGATCTGGACCGGCTGGAACGTGCCGTAGTCGAGGTAACTCTTCAACTTCGTTAGCGCCGCGACGATCTCGGCGTTGCCGACGAGGAATCCCACGCGCCACCCGGCCATCGAGAAGGACTTGGTGAGCGTGTAGAGCTCGACGCAGCACTCCTTCGCGCGCGGCACCTGCAGGATCGACGGCGGCCGGTAGCCGTCGAAGCCCAGGTCGGCGTAGGCGAAGTCGTGACAGACGATCAACTCGTGCTCGAGTGCGAAGGCGACCAGTCGCGTCATGAACGCGAGGTCCACGCACGCGCTGGTCGGGTTGTGCGGGAACGAACAGATCAGCACCCGCGGCTTCACCTCGGCGCTCTCCCACGCGCTGACGAGTCCGGCGAAGAAGTCGTCACCCGGGTCGTTCGTCGTGGCGCCGGGGTCGAGCATCGGCACCGTGATGACGGTGGCGCCGGCGAAGCCCGGTCCGGCCAAGTGGATGGGATAGCTCGGACTGGGAACCAGCGCGCTGTCGCCGGGACCGAGCAGGACCCACATGAGGTGCGTGAGACCTTCTTTGGCGCCGATGGTCGTGACGACCTCGGTGTCGGGGTCGAGGTCGACATCGAAGAGCGCCTTGTAGCGCGTGGCGATCGCGAGACGCAGATTCGGGATGCCGCGCGAGGCGCTGTAGCGGTGGTTGCGCGGGTTGTTCGCCGCCTCGGCCAGCTTCGCGACGGCGACGTCGGGACTCGGCAGGTCGGGGTTACCGAAACCGAAGTCGATGACGTCACGACCGCTCGCGCGCGCGTCGGCCTTCAGCCCGTTGATCTGGCTGAAGACGTAGGGCGGCAGCCCATTGACGCGACGGAATTCCATCTATAGACCTTACTTGTCGTGTTGCGCGCGCCACTGTCGCAGCGCCTCGACGTCGACGTCGGGCGCGAACACCGCCCAGGTCGCGCCCGCGTCAGCCACCGCGTTCAGTTTCGACGCGAGATGCGCGGACGGCGGTCCGGCCCAACTCACTTCTCCCGACGCCGTCATCTCTCGAATCCGTTCGGGTGAGGCGTCCCAGAGGTTGATCGTCGCACCGACCTCGCGGGCCACGCGATTCGTCTCGTCGTTGCCCGCGCCGAACCACACCGGCATTCGATCCCTCAGCGCACGCGCGGTCTCGGCCATCATCGCTCGACGTTCGTCGGCGCTGCGTTTGGGGATGTCGTAGGCGTCGTTCTCGGCCGCGGAGAGCCTGTCCCCGGATCCCAGGGCACAGATCACGCGCGACGGCGCCACGCGTTCGAGCGTCAAGAACTCCTCGACCAGGTGCGACGTCCCGATGAGACCGACGCGCGCGACGAGCGGTCCCACGACGACGCCCTCGTGGCGCCGCGCGACCGCCGCGAGCAACGGGAAGGGCGCGAGCGACGGCCGCGTCGGGGAACCCATGGGCCAGAGGTGGTCGTAGGCGAAGAGGCCGTCGACGCCGGCATCGACGGCGCGATCGGCGAATTCGATCGCGTCCGCGCTCCCGTTGCGAAAGGTCGGCAGGAGGACGCCCAGTTTCACGACGAGCGCTCGAAGGCGACGAGGGCGGCGCCCATCGCGCCCGAGCGGGGTCCGAACATCGACGGGGTGATCGTGATCGCCGGTCGAGTGCCGTACCCCTCGACGAGGTCGACGAGGTACTCGCGCGCCGACGGCAGGACGATATCCGAGGCGATCGACAGTCCCCCGCCGATGACGAAGTGCCCGCAGTCGAGGATCGCCGCGAGGTTCGCCAGACCGAGTGCCAGCCACCACCCGACCTCTTTCATCAACACGACGGCCTCGTCGAGGTTCTGCGCGGCCGCGGCTGTCACGTCCTCGGCCCGTACCGCGGCCGCGTTGCCCCGTTGGGCGACCAGCGTCGGCAGTCGACCGTCGATGGCCGCCTCGCGCGTCAGGCGGTTGAGTCCCCCGCCCGAGGCGTAGCGTTCCCAACAGCCGTGACCCCCGCAGTGACAGGCCGCCCCTCGCGCCGCGACCACCATGTGACCGATCTCCCCGGCGAAGCCGCTGTGCCCGCGGATCAGCTGACCGTCGGCGATCACGCCGCCGCCGATGCCCGTGCCCAGGGTCACCATCACGAAGTCGTCGATGCCGCGACCGGCGCCCCACTCGTGCTCACAGAGCGCCGCGCAGTTCGCGTCGTTCTCACAAAAGACCGTCGAACTGGCCAGGGACGCCCCGAGCAGGGCGCCGAGGTCCGCGCCCGAAGCCGAGAGGAGATTTGGCGCGTAGACCAGACGTCCGTCGCGGCGCATCATGCCGGGCAGACCTATGCACACCGGCAACGTCGAGGGATCGAGCCCCTGGCGCGCGCTCAACTCCTTGATCAATCCCGTCACGACGTCCGCGGTCGGCGTCCCGACGTGGTCACTGTGCAGGTGCGGCGTCGGGGCCTGGGCCTCGCCCAGGACACGGCCGTCGCGCGCGACCATCAGGGCCAGCGCCTTGGTCCCCCCGACGTCAACGCCGATCGCGACGTCGATCATCGCTGCTGCTCGGCCTGCGCCTTCAGTTCGCGCAGCGCCTGGGTCTGGATGCGGTAGGCCGCGCGCGACTTGATGAACGTCGGGATCGGCACGAGCAACTCGACCTCGAGGTCGTAGGTGACCTTGGTCTCGTCGCCGTCGCCGTCGAAGCGGTAGCGGCCGTTCAGGGTCTCGGTGAGGTCACCCTGGACCTGGTGCCACGAGAGCTCGGCCGGCGCCTTGTCGTATTCGTAGTGCAGGGTGTAGGTCGTCGAGCGTCCGAAGGCCGCCGCGCGGAACTCCACTTCGAGCCCCCGTCCCTGGTCGTCGCGGGTGAGGACCTCGATGCGCTTGAGGTCCGAGACCCAGTCGGCGTAGTGCTCGAAGTCCGTGACCACCGCGTAGACCGTTTCGGGCGCGGCGTTGACCGTGATCGACTCCGTGGCTCGTTGTGTCACCGCACCTCCTCTCCCTCAACCCTAGGGCAGACGGTTTACGTCCTCAAAGTGGTCAAACGGCGCGAGTTCCACCGAGAGGCGCTCGGCGAGCGTGTTCCAGTCGAATCGATTGACGGCGGCCACACGAGAGGCCCGCGCGAACTCGCGGCGGCGTTCGTCGTCCACCATCAACGTGCGGATGGCCTTGGCGAGCAGATCGTCGCTGCGCGAATCGGCCACGACGAATCCGGTCACCCCGTTTTGCACCGCCTCGTGACTCCCGCCGGAACGCCCCGCGATCTGGGCGACGCCGGTCGCCGCCGCTTCGACGAACACGATGCCGAAACCCTCCTGTTCCAATCCGAACCAGCGACTGCGACAGTCCATCACCATGAGGTCGCTCGAACCCACCCAGTCACCCAAGACGTCATCGGGCACTCGACCGAGGAAGGTGACCGGTGCACCCAGGCGCTTGGCGAGCGCCCGCAGCCGCTTCTCGTCGCGACCGGTGCCACCGATGCTGACGCGCAACTCCGGGAACTGCGGCTTCAAGAGATTGGCCGCCCGGATCAAGGTGTCCATGCCCTTGCGCGGGACGAGCCGTGAGTACGAACTGACGAGGAAGGCACTCTCACTCAGTCCGAGTGACTGACGGACCTCGGCGCGGCGCGCCGGATCGATCGGCGTGAAGCGCCACGTGTCGACCCCGGGCGTCACCTGGATGATCGGCGGTGTGTACTCCGCGGCGATCCGTCGCACCTCGGACTCCGGGTACGACCCGGCGCAGATGATGACCTCGGCGTTCTTCAAGACGTAACGAAGCGATGAGGCCACGACCGGCAGTCGCCCCGGCACGGTCACTTCGGCGCCGTGGACCACCACGCCGTAGGGCACGGAGAGCCCGGGACCGAGTAGCCCGAGGGGCCAGGCGGGGTCGAGCAGGACCAGATCCGGCTCGTGTCGCTTGATCGCCTCTTCGATGGCGCGCTTCGCGCGCCACGTGGGTAAGAACAGCGTCTTCGCAGCGATCCGTTCAACGACGACTTCCGAGGTCATGTCGAACGTTTCGGCGTTCGGGTCCGACGTGGCGGTCACCACGACGGCTCGATGGGGCTCGAGCCGGCGCCACAGTTCGTGGAGGTACACCTGGATTCCGCCGGTTTTCGGTGGGAAGTCGTTGGTCACCAACAAGTGACGGGCCATGAACCAAACCTAGTCAACGCCCCTGGTGCGATTACTGGGTTGACGCGCCTCGACGCTGGAACTTGAGTCGCGGCATCATGCCCTGGGACGTGAAGAGTTGGACGACGTCGGCCTCTTCGGCGGTCATCACGAGTTCGTCGGGCTCTTCTCCGAGTACGAAGCTCACGAGACAGTCCGCGCAGTCCGGCGTCCCGCGCCGCACGCAGTCGTTACAACTGATGGACAGTTCGATCTCGTTGCTCATGGTGTCACCCTTCACTTGCCACCACTTTGCCCGACGCATGTGACACGTCAGTCGTGAAGGAACGGTTCGATCTCCGCAGCTACCTGCGCGACCCCGAAGAGAACGCCCTCGGTGAGCACCTTGCGCGACACGGCATCGATCAAGACGTAGAAGGGCGGCCACTTGACGTCGAGCAGGCGCAGCGCTTCTGGCGAGACGAAGACCGGCTGACGCGCGTCACTGAACTCCTTGGCCGTGTCCTCGTCAGCGCTGACGACGAGGACCGGAACTGAGAGCTCGCTGAGGTCGGCGCCGATGAACTCTCGACAGCCGTCACAGTTCGACTTGATGGCGACGACCAATGTCACCCCCGAGAGTTCGATCGTGACGTCATCGCCGCTGGACCAGTGGCCGACCAGGGAGTCCGGCGCGACGCGCTCGCGCGGTCGGTCGAAGGAACGGGCGTTGAAATCAGACGTCACTGGATTCGACAATGGGTTCGACGGCGCGTCCGTGGCCACACCAACGACAGGTCACCGAGTCGACGTTCCTCGCGATGATCTCGGGCTCCTCGACCGAGAGATCGCCGCCGACGGTGTAGTGATGGAAGGCCCGAACTGACGTCGTCTCCACGACATCGAATCTCGTGAGGTTCCCGCAAGCGGTGCATCGGTAGCGAGTCGTCACAGTGTCACGGTACTTGGAGATTTCTGTACTCATTCGAACGTCGGGTGGTTACGCTGACGCCTAGGTCGCACTTCGTAGTCAAACGGGTCGGGCTCGTCATAGCCGAACACGGTGTCGAACGGTACCGGGTCAATCTGGTTGTTCGCCCGCTCGGCGTCGACCAGGCGCACGAGCGCTCCGGGATGGCGCAGCTTGCCGATCATGATGGAGCCGGCGTTCGTTTCCAGCACCACGGTGCCTCGACGGGTGAGGCGCTCCGACACGCGCTGGTCGACGCGCAGGGCGACGACGTCGCGCAGGTCGACCGTGCTTCGCTGGTGGTGCAGAACTCCTCCTTCGACGATGATCCGTTCGTTCGTGATGTGCACCTTGTGCGAGCGCCAGCGCCACGTGCGCGTCAGCACCACCAGCGCGAAGGGACCGGCCAGGATCAGCCCCAGCAGCATCTCGTGCTCGTGGATCAGGTGCACGTACTTCGCGCCGAATATCACCAGTCCGAGCATGATGATCGCGGCGAGACATGGTCGAACCGTCCCGCGTGCGACGGGCGTCACCGAGATGATCTTCACTTCGCCGTCGCGCAGAATCATCTTCGGGGCCATATCTTCAAGCGTAAGGACTTCGGCGCGAAAAGTCACAACATCGACCGTGAATCTCGTGTGAAATTCCTCGTTACATGTTGCGCATCTGGTGAGCGGCCATGTCGAAGTATGCGTGCAACTCGTCGAACTGCGCTTCGCTCAGCCCCGCGCGCTCGCGTTCGAGCGACTTCGCCATCGCGGCGAGCCACGCGTCACGGGCGGCCCGAGTGATCCGAAACGGGGCGTGGCGCATCCGCAGGCGTGGGTGCCCGCGTTCGGCCGAGTACTCCTTGGGTCCACCCCAGTACTGCTCCAGGAACATCTCGAAGTGCCGTTTGGACTCGCTCAGGTCCTCGGGGTACATCGGTCGAAGGAGTTCATCGCGCTCTACCTCGGCGTAAAAGTTCGAGACCAATCGTTCGAAGAACGCGTGACCACCGACTTGGTCGAAGAACGTGATCTCCACCTCTCCACGATAATGGTGTGCTCTAGACTCTTTCGGGTCTCGTGCGAGGCGCGCGGGTGTAGCTCAATGGTAGAGCTCCAGCCTTCCAAGCTGGCCATGCGGGTTCGATTCCCGTCACCCGCTCTCAGGCTTTTCGTTGAGAGTGCAATGGTTTCAAGGGCTTTTGAATGACCACGAGTGACCAGGAGTAACCACGAGAGACCGCTGTGAAGTGCCCAGAGGTGCCCAAAGTGAATTCTGGAGTGCCCATAGGTGCCCAAACGTGAGTTCCGGACGATCTAGTTCGGCATCTAAAAACGGCGAGACAGAGCGTTTGAAAGTAGAAACTTTGAAAACGGACTTACGCAGTGGGTTGTTCACCAATCGGCTTGGCGATTGCACCCAGTGCGTCAGCGATTATTCGATCGCGATCTTTGGTCGCGTGCTGGTAGCGCATCGCGGCTACTGACGACGAGTGTCCAGCGCGATGCATGAGCTCGACCGTCGTCGCACCTGTCGCTGCTGCCAGTGTCAATCCCGTGTGTCGTAGGTCGTGCAGGCGCAGGTCTGTTCGACCAACCTTCGTGCGTGCGCGCTGCCAAGCGACCTGTAAAACGTTCCCGGTCAACGGTACGCCGGTAATGCCCATGAAAACTAGGGCGTCGGCTTCTGGACCTGTGAAACGGTCGAGGTGATCCCGGAGTCTCGCAATCAGGAATCCTGGAACGGCAATTGTACGGCGACCGGCATCGGACTTTGGCTCTCTGACGAGGGATTTTCCATGCATAGTGATGGTTCGACTCTGTTCAACTCTGAGCGAGCCATTGGTTAGGTCGATGTCCTTTCGCCGGAGGCCAAGCAGCTCCGCGCGACGAAGTTGACACCACGTCGCGAGCAACACGATGAGACGAAGATGTTCCGGCATCGCTGCTTCCAGAGCCTCAACTTCCTGAACGGTCGCCACGGGGCGTTCTGCAGGCCGCTCCACTCCCCCTCCGGCGACTTTGCACGGAGACGAAACGAGGAAGCCATCGGTCACCGCCGTTCTCAAGATCGAAGAAAGGAGTCGATACGCCTTGGCTGCGGTCGAAGGATGCTCCCTGGCGAGGCTCGAGTGCCAACTACGAATCTTCGACGGCGCCAGACCGATCAGGGTTGCGTTTCCGAGGGTGGGAATGATGTGGCTCTCGAGGAGATAAGCGTAGAGCTCTTTCGTGCGAAAGGCGAGATCGTTTCGTTGGTCGAGCCAATCTTCGGCGTACACGCGAAGCGTCATCTTGCCCGCGCGAGGATCGATCCACACTCCGCGGCGAAGATCCGATTCAATCGTTGCAAGACACGCGAGTGCGTCGGCCTTAAATGTGTACGCCCCCGCGGAGTACATGCGGCCCTCGACGCGATAGACGACCTGCCATCGTCCTGACGACCGTTTACGAACCGTTCCGAAGTGTCGCCTCGACGTCATCGCACCGTCATCGGCTCATGATCTCTTTTGGGCACCACACTCCAACGGTCGCGAACAATCGCTTCAATCTGTCCCGTCGGAGCGATTTTGAACGGGGAATCCGTCAGCCTGAAGGCTCTTCGGCCTTCGCGCGTTCCCTTGCGCGGGCCTCGGCCTTGAGTTCTCGGTCGAATGTGAAGAAGAGCTCGGCGAGCTGGGTTGCCCGAGGATCGTCGTAGCCACGACCTTCGAAGTGGAATGTGCCCTCGACGGGGTCGCCGTCCCTTTCGCGGGCCATGTACTGCGTTCGAGCGCTGCGGAGGGCTGCGAAGGTAGTTGAGAACGCTCTCGACTTCGTAATCAATTGCCCCGTGAATCCGAAGGTATGGGCGTGTTCCTTAAGGCGGAACGATTCGTACTTCTCATCTCCGCCAAGATCCCAGGCCGTGAGAGCCAGACGCCGCAAATGGGGATCGTCCACGAGTGTCACGATTTGACGTCGCGAGCGAAACTGTCGCGCCAACTCCTTCGAGCCATCTGTAGTTTTCGCCGCGTACTTGGCAACGTAGGCGGCCACCTTGACGGCCTCCTCCTCTCGACCAGCGAGGTCCTGGATGTCGTAGATGCGGCCCCACCGAACCGACCCGCCATCAAGATCGGGCGCCTCCGCTCTTTCGATAGACGTGCGAACAACCCGTTGAAGCAGTTCTACTGTCGCCCACGTTGGCGGTTCAACATCAATCGATTCGGGGCCATCCAGGCGCAGCACACAGTGGAAGTGCGCCAGGCCTCGACGCTGCACCTCGGCCACCTTCAAATAGTGCAATTGAGCGACCGCGCCTAAATTCGGTTGCCCAACGCCTCCCTCCGCGGCCAACAACCGACGAATCAGTTGGATGGTGTTGTTCCATAGCCGTGACGCATGCGCGTTCCACAAGACGGCGCCGCGATAGTTGAAGCACTTCTCGCACAAAGGTCGACCAAGTTCGGCGTCATTCTCCGTATGTCGCCGCGAGCACGAAACGGGCCGGCTGTGGACGCAACGAGATTTCGAAGATCGGGATCGCGCGACACAACATCCGCTATCTCGAATGGTGTGGACTGCGCCGAACGACGGAGCCGTCAGCGTGACGAAAAGTCGTGGATGCGTGCCGACGACGACGGGTGTGCCCTTGCCGCCAACGAGTCCGGTGGAGACGAGAATCCAAGTGTCAGCTCTGTAGAGGTACGAGCACGCTGGACAGATAACTTCACGCCTGTCTTTGCACGCGACCTTTAGATCGCGTTCTGAAACTTCGCCGGTTGCAGCATTAATGATCTCACCACGAAGACGAATCGGATGTGAACAGTTGCTCGAGCCTTGGAGTTCTCGAACTAACTTCGCAGCTTCCTCAGAGTTCACAATCGATGCGATGCGGCATGGGGGTCGGCATCGAGCAATCGCTCATCGCCGACTGAATTGATCTCCAACCGATCGGCCGCGGCACGCTTTCGCACTTCATTTTCTGATATTCCCATTGAGTCCCCAATTCGAAGCGATCGATTCTCGCCCTACCCAAAGGTTCCAAAACTTTGGTCAAATTGGACTCGATCTCAGAGAATCCAATAAATGTCTTCTAACCCTTTATTTCAACGATTTTGATGGTCGTCTAGTCCGCCCGCTTGGCCGACTTGGCGCTTCGCGCCCGCCGGCCGCGGGAGTTGGGATTCCAGAAGAAGTAGCACACCGGGGGTCGATTTGAGGAACTCTTCTTTACGTTGTCAAGCTCTACGAAGCGTCGATATGTGCCGCCACATCTTCAGATTGGCTCGCTCTCCCAGATATCGCTCAATGGCGCAACCCAGAGTTTTCGATGTGGGAGGACTTCCATGAGGGCCAGTGTTAATTCTCTCACCTCAACCTCTTCATATTTTTTGGGATCGATTAGAATAACCTCTTCAGTGTCATCCGAATTAGTGGACCGTCGAGCATGCGATATCCCGAATCGTTCAAGCACCGCAAGCACGTCCTGACTAGCAAATCGTTCCGTGTCCCCTCCTAGAAAGGCGGATTCAAGGCAATCGTCCACAAATTCTGGAGCTGAGCCGCTGGATTTGGAAAGAGTATCTCAGGAGCACCGCCGGGGCCACCATCTCCGGCGAGCGCATCGCGAGTAATAGCTCCCGTGCTGTCTAAAACAGATGCTTTTGACAAGAACTCTCCGGAATTACCTTTCGGCAAACCCAACTCTGATCGAGGATTATCCATTTCGAGAGGATTGTCGGTCGTCCACGATTGACCCCACGGCCCAGAATCACCGCCGTGAACTCGATACACGTATTGCGGAGCTTCTTCAGCCGCTGCATCAGCAGATTCGGCTTCTGCTGCTTCTGCAACTTCAGAGGTCGCTCCAGTGTCTGCGCCGACTCCTACCCCACCACTAAGGATTACGGTTGCAAGAAATCCATATCCAAAGCCGACATCCGAAGCCCAGTTGAATCCACAGTAGGGCGAGGAAACATGGTCATGACCCAAGGTTGCCGTCGAGACGGCGAAGTTTGCAATGCCGGCGCCATAGTCCGCCACCGCCTCGAAGCCGTTGGTGATACTAAAACCCCCTGCACTGGCATGTGACGCAATGTACTGTCCTGCCGCCATTGCTTCTGGCCCATTAGTCGCACATTTACCCGGGTAGTATCCATTCTCGACACCAGAGTTGCAGAGCCCCAATGGGTCACTACTGTCAACCGGGTCGTCTCCCGCGTAAGCGTATGCCTGATCAGTCTCAGCGATGTCCGGGTCTACGTTTGTGAAACTCCCCGTCGTCGGGTCGAAGTATCGATTTATCAAGTAGACGAGATTCGTCGCGTCGGTGTAGCCCCCAGCGAAACCTAGGGGCGTATAGGACGTGAGACCGCCCGTGGTCTCCGGGTTACCCCAGGCATCGTAAGAGGTCGAGGCTGTGAGACTGCCACCAGAACTCACAACGCCGCGCACTGAACCGAGAGCGTCGCAGTCGACGTAGTGGATGGTGCCACCGGACAAACTAATCTGCTCGAATGGCGTACCACTTGGCCCGTAGATGTACGCGTTGGTCGAATCCATAAGGAGTTCCGGCACCGATGTGATCTCGTTCCAGACGAAGTGTTGAGTTGTGGATCCTGTCGTCTCTGAGGTGCGTAGCCCGTCACCGTCGTAGGTGGCGTTCGACATGTTGGCCGCGGCGTTGTCGTAGCTCGCGAGCTCACTAGCCCCGTTGTAAGTGGCGGTGACCGTTGCCGAGCCCGCGACACTCGCTCCGACGCGGTTGCCCGACGCGTCGTAGGTGTAACTGGTCGTCGTGCCCGAGAGTGCCGACGACGTCAATTCTGACGCGTCGTCGTAGGTGCCGGTCGCGCCAGTTGGTGTCGTTGACAGATTACCGCTGGCGTCTTCGGCGTAGGATTTCGCGCCACCTGACCCCGGGGTATCGCTTGTTACCTGGCCCTGAGCGTCGAAAACGTAATCGGCCGGTGAAAGCGCACTCGATGGCGTGTCGGTCTCGCTCAGAAATTCCCCCGACGGGGAGTCAGAATATGCAAACTCCTGCAGAGTCGAACCGTTACTCAGCGTGATAGACGACGGCGTATCGTTCGACGCGTAGCTCGTCGAGACGGTGTCGCCACTCGCCCCAAGGGTGAAGGCGGTCGGAAGTCCGTCAGCGCTCATCGAGACGTTGGACGTGTGACCGTTGAAGTCGGTCACCGAGGCCAACTGGTCAGCGTGGTCATAGGTGTAAGTGACCGTGTCGGTGCTGGCCCATGTGGCGCCAGAGCCGAGGGGGTAGGAAATCCCCGTTAAATTTCCATCAAGGTCATAAGCGTAGGAAGTGGTTTGGCCTGCACCATTCGTCGTGCTGGTTAGTTCGTCAAACGGGTCGAAACTGCTAGACGAGATGCCGCTGGCGTCGAACATGCCAGTCTGGTTGCCGTCAGCGTCATAGTTATACGTCGCGGTGTGGGTGCCCGCGGAGTACGTCACCGAAGCCAACTGGTTGAGCGGGGTGAAGGTGTTGGTCGCTGTAGCGCCGTCAGGGTTCTCCAAGGTGAGTTCGTTGCCTGCCGGATCGTAGGTGTAATTCGTGACCTGCCCGCTCGGCGCGGCCGCCGTGTCGGCGGCGGTTTGGGTCACGAGCTCACCAAGGCTGTCGTAGCTGTAGGCCGTCTGGTAGGGCGAGGAGGTCTCGTAGGGCGAGGAGCTCGAACACGTGGCGACCGATGAGACGTTGCCGTCGGCCGCCACAGTAGCGGTGACGTCGCCGTTCGGGTCGTAGCAGCTGCTGGTCGTGGCGACCGTCGCAGTGCCGTAACCCGTGGTCGTCGCGAGCAGCTCCCCGGCGGCGTCGTAGGTGTAGTCGGTGACGTCGTTCGCGGCGCCGCCCGAAGTGCTCGTGGGCGGTGCCGTGACCGAGGTGAGACGACCAGTGAGGTCGTAGGCGTAGGTCGTCGTCTCGTGACCCGTTAGACCCGCGGGCGCCGGGGTCGTCACCGAAGTCTGTTCGCCGAGCGCGTTGTAGGCGTACGTTGTGGCGTCGGTGGCGAGCCGGTCGCCGTAGTCGGACGGGTAACTCGTCGGGCAACTACTCTCGGTGAGCGAATTGGCCGCGACCCCCACCGCCGGGACGGTCTCGGCGACGTTGCCGTCCCCGTCATAACAAGTGAGCGTGGCGTTACCCAATGGGTTGGTCGCGAGCGTCTCTTCGTCGTCTGCGTTGTAGGCGTAGTCGGTCGTGTAGCCGCGCGGGTCGGTCACCGAGGTCTGGTTGCCGTCACCGTCGTAGCCGTAGTCCGTGGTGCGCGGCGTCACCGTCGCCCCCGAGCCCCCAGCTTGCGTCGCCACGGTCACTTCGCCGTCGGCGTCGAGCGTGTAAGCGGTCGTAAAGTTGGCCGCGTTGGCACCCGCCAGGTTGCCGTTCGGAACCGTCACGCTGGTCACTTCTCCATCAGCGTTGTAGGTGTAACTCATGGTGACATTGAAGTTCGAGACGTCGTTCACGGTGACGTAGCGAATTCGACCCTCACCAGCGTCGCTTATGTAGTACCCGCCCGTCGGGTCAGGGGCGACCGACCACAAGTAAGAGAACTCGGCGCTGAGCGGCGGCCCACCGTCACCGGAGTAGTGGCTAGAACTCCAGCCCTCGCCGGCGATGGTGTAGAGGTCGTTGGCCGTCATCGATTGACCGTAAAACTCCGCGGTCGACTTGGGCACGAACTGCACGAGGTCGTTACCGTTGTCGACGATCAAGACGTCACCCGAAGCGTCGAACGCCGCGTCCGTCACCGTACCCAGTTCGGCACTCGTCGCTACGCCACCGACGCCGCTGTTGCCGAACGTACCGTTGCCCGCGATCGTGTAGATATCGTTCGCGGTCATCGACTGGCCGAAGTGCGTAGCTGATGACGCGGGCACGAAGCGGACTACGTTGTTGCCGGCGTCGGCGATAAGGAGGTCGCCGTTCGAGTCGACCGTGGCGTCGTTGGGTCCGTCGAGCTTGGCGCTCGTGGCCGCGCCGCCGTTGCCGCTGTAGCCCGCGGTGGCGTTTCCGGCGATCGTGTAGATGTCGTTCGCCGTCATCGACTGGCCGTAGTAGGTGCCCGAGGTCTTGGGCACGAAGCGAACGACGTTGTTGCCGGTGTCGGTAATGATGAGGTCGCCCGAGGAGTCGAAGGCGACGTTGCCGGGAACCTTCAGTTCCGCACTCGTGGCCGCGCCACCGTTGCCGCTATAGCCGGCGGCGGCGTTACCCGCCACGGCGTAGATGTCGCCCGCCGTCATCGAAACCCCGAAGTACGTGCCCGAGGTCTTGGGCACGAATTGGATCACGTTGTTCTGCGTATCAGCGATCGCGACGTCGCCGGAGCTATCGATGGCGACCCCGTCGGGCTGATCCAGATGCGCGGACGTGCCAGGCCCCCCGTTACCGCTGTAGGCCTGCCAGCCGGTCCCAGCGATGGTGTAAATGGTGTGCGCCGTCATGGAGACACCAAAGTAGGTGCCTGTAGTTGCGGGAACGAAGCGCACGGCGTTGTCGTCGGTGTCGGCGATGAGCACGTCGCCGGCAGCGTCGGTGCGCACGTCGCCCGGACCGTAGAGATCCTCGGCCGACGGTGCGCCCGAATTCGTCGCTTCGGTGAAGTGACCGGAACCCGCGAGGTTGTAGATATCGTCCGACGTGACCGTCTGACCGGCCAGGGTACCTGACGCGGCCGCGACGATTCGCAGGTCGTCGTTGTAGTTGTCGCTGACCACAAGGTCACCGCTGGCGTCCATGGCGACACCGTCCGGAACGGCCATCTGGGCGCTCGTGGCCGCACCGCCGTTACCGGAATACCCGTAGCTGTTGTAGCCCGCGACCGTGTAGATGTCATTCGCGCTCATGGAAGCGCCGAAGTGGCTGCCCGACGAAACGGGGACAAATCGTACGAGGAAGTTCCCGGTGTCGGCGATCACGAGGTCACCGGCGCTGTCAAAGTTCACGCCCTCAGGCGAAGAGAGCTCAGCCGTCGTCGCCAACACTCCGAAGCCTGAGTAACCGGCCGTGTGATTCCCGGCGACCGTGTAAATGTCGTTCGCAGTCATGGACTGTCCGAAGTGTGTGGTCGTCGTAGACGAGACGAAGCGAATGACGTTGTTGCTGGCGTCGGCGATGGCAAGATCACCGGAACCATCAAAAGCGACTTCGTCGGGCGAGTTGAGTTCGGCGCTGGTAGCCGCCCCGCCGTTGCCGGAGTACCCGGCCGTGTGATTACCCGCCACGAGATAAATATCGCCAGCCGTCATCGAAACGCCGAAGTACGTTCCCGAGGTCAGGGGAACAAATCGTATGACGTTGTTACCGGTGTCGGCGATGGCAACACCGTTGCTGCTGACGGTCACCGACGTCGGTCCTGAGAGTTCGGCGCTGGTGGCCGCACCGTTATTTCCCGAGTAACCCGACGTGCCGTTCCCGGCGATCGTGTAGATGTCGCCGGCGGTCATGGAATGTCCGAAGTACGTGCCCGACGTTGCGGGCACGAATCGGACGACATTGTCACCGGTGTCGGCGATTACGAAATCTCCCGAGGAGTCGACCGCGACACCCTCCGGATACCCCAGCTGAGCGCCGGTGGCCACCCCGCCATCACCAAAGTATCCGTAGGCGTAGTTGCCAGCGACAACCGTCTCGGCGTCGGTGGACAGGTTGACTCGACGGATGACGTTGTTGATGGCATCCGCGACGTATGCGTAACTCGTACCGCCAACCGTCGCCGTCGCCACCTGCAGGTCTTGTTGTGCCAGGTTGTTGGCCGTCGCCGAGCCCATGGGACCACCGGCGTAGGTGTTGATCGTGCCCGGAGAGGAGATGATGTTCTGATTGGGTGTCGACGTCGACGTGAGGTCACCGTGGCTGTCGTACGCGAGTTGAGTGACAACGC
>Ga0187871_10001585_pt1 | contig 19563 bp, 19 predicted proteins | sample June2016WEW_16_1_FD_132988 | JGI IMG/M metagenome (GOLD analysis project Ga0187871, IMG submission 132988) | Peatland microbial communities from SPRUCE experiment site at the Marcell Experimental Forest, Minnesota, USA - June2016WEW_16_10 | ecosystem: Environmental > Terrestrial > Soil >...
CCCGGCGCCGCCGACGACCAGACATTGCCGTTGGTCGCCATCGCCGTCCCGGACGAGATCGTCTGGCTGTTGTTGACGACGTAGCTGCCGACGCCGCCGGCGGTCCCGCTCGACTGCGACTCAATGATCATGCCCGAAGAAACCCCGCCGGTGGTCGCCAGCCCCGAGCCGGCCGCGACCCAGTCATAGGCCGAGGCGCTCGGAACGGTGGTGATGGCCAGCGTCGTCCCGGTGATACCCCCGGTGATGCTGTAGCCGCCCTGGCTGTTCGTGGTCAGCCCGTAGGTGCCGACGCCGCCGGTCCCGCTGCTGGCGAAGGTCCCGTACGGGCTGATGAACACCACCCCGCTGACGCCGGGGATATACATGTTCGGCTCGATCGTGCCGACGACCGCGCCTGCGCCGGACGAATACCCGCCCGGATTGGCGAGCGCGAGCGCCGACGTTCCGCCGGTGTACAAGCCGGCGACGATCGTGTCCGTCGCGCCGTTCGTGCCCGCCTGGGCGATGAACTGCCGCCCGTTGAGCGCCGCCCAGTTGCCCGTAAAGCCGGAGAATTGCAGCACCGAGCCGGGGATGAAGGGATGCGCGGCGGTCGTGGTCAGGGTGACCTGGCCGTTGCCGAATGTCCCGGTCGCCCATGAGGCGGCGCTGACCGAATAGGACGCCATCGCGGTCACGGTCAGCGCCGGGGCGTAGGTATGGGCGGTCGAGGTCTGCGACGGCAGGATGTTGGAGGTCGAGAGAATGTACGTCCCCGCGCCGCCGCTTCCGGTGCCGAGCGAAGCGATGGTCGTGCCGCCGGGGATCGACGCGCCGGTGATGGTCAGCCCGACGGCGAGCGTGCCGCCCGGCGTGCCGGTCACGGTCATCGTCGTCGAGGCGACGCCGCTGGTTCCAAACGAGGCGGTGAAGGTGAAGTTGGTGTCCTGCGCGTTGTTGGTGATGTAGCCGGTGAAATTGAGCGCGCCCTGGTTGGGAATCGGCGACACCGCCGGCGATCCAGGGAAGGCATTGCCGTTCGGGTCGACCATGGCCACGAACGGCAGGCCCGGCGTCGCCGACTCCGCTCCATACTCGCCCACGACGGCGCAGAACTTGTCATTTCCCTTGGCGGTGATCCCGGTGCCGTAATTCGTGCCGAACGGCGAAGTGGTCGAGAACGCCGGGATCGAGATCGTCGCCCCGGTCCCGACCAGCGCCGCGCCCTCGACCGAGGCGGTCGAAGCCGGGCAGGTTCCCCCGCCGGTCGCGGTCTCGAGGACCAGCGTCGTTCCGGCCGTGCCGGCGAGCGCGACGTAATTGGCGGCGTTGAAGCCGGATGGGGTGAAGCCGGCGAGCGTCAGGCCGGTCTGACCGGGCGTGACCCCATGCGCGACCGGCACATTCGCCGTGACCGTCATCTCGCCGGCGACCGGCGCGTTGCTGACGCAGGTGGTCGAGCCGGCGCCGCCGGTCGCCTGCTGCGCCCCGACGCCGGGGATCGACGCCGGCGCGATCGTCGGCGCGGCGTTGCAGCCGAAGCCGGGGTCGGTGAAATCGATCGTGTTGTTATAGGGCGACCAGACGCCGGACGGCTCGCGCGCGCACCCTCCCCCGCTCGCTGTCCACGGATAGATGCCGGGGTTATAGCCCGAGCCGTTCGCGCCCAGGCTCTGCAGGGTCGTGGCGGGAGAAATCCCGGTCAAGCCGCCCCACCAGCGGAAGGCCGAGCCGATGGCGTCGGTCTGCATGATGAAGGTCGACGGTCCGGAAGTGGGGGCGGCGAGAAAGAGACTGCCGCCGCCGTTGCCGAGCGGCGCTTCCGCGAGGGCGCTCAAGGCGTCGACCGTGCCCTCGACAGTGTAGAAGACCGAGTTCGCCTGCGTCGCCGGGAATTCCATCGACCCGTAGGCGCCGCCGCCGTTGACCTTGAAGCCGTTGTTCGAATAGCCGTTGGCGACATTGGAATCGAACGCCGCCGACAGCTGCGGCGTCAGCGCCGGCGGGGTCAGGATCGCCGACGCGACCACGCCGCCGACGCCAAGCGTCAGCAGCTGCGCCCACGCCGGCATGCGCCCGACCGGCCCGAGCAGGACCAGCGCCAGGCCGGAAAGGAAGGATAGAATGCGTTTCACGCGCAGGTTCCCGTCCATTCGTTCATGAATGCCGAAGAAAAGACACCGGTCATATCAACGTGACCAGAGAAGACACTGCCGCCGGGGCAGCTTCCACCAATAGAATAGAACACCGGCGTGTGAGCGGTCATGTCGACGTAGTTGTTCTTGGCGCTGAATGGGCCGTAGAGGGTCACGCGTAACTGGATCAACGCCGCCGTAGCAGCCTTGCCTGTGGTGGCGCAGTTGTCAGCAGATCTGGAAAGATGACCTGGGCGTCACCCAAAGCCTGCGGACAGCCATCACCCTTGTCGTGCGCCATCGGGCAGGTCGCACTCGGCGATCCGACCCCAAGCTTGGCTGACGCGGGAGTGCCAGCAAAGAGCCCGACGACCGCGAAAAAGAGGGCGAGGAAAGTCCGCGGCGTCACGACCCGGAATAGCCCTGCGCGTTGCAATAGATGGTCGACGACGCGGCCGACGGGGTGAAGGTGAGAGCCGTGTTGGCGGCCACGGCGAGCGGGGTCTGATAGACCTCATTGTCTCCGCCCAAGGTAGGAACGATGAGGACAGTCCCTGAGCCGGTCGTCTCGGTGTCGTTCAACGTGACGATTGTGGTGGTCGAGCCACTGTTCTTGCACTGGACGCCGGTGACGTAGATCTTGACCCCCGAGCCTTGCGCGGCGATCAGCGTCGTGGCGCTGGTCCCGGTCTGGCTGGCCGAGCCGCGGACCATGTTCTCCTTGTTGGCGAAGGGCAGGGTGATGAGCTTGCCCTCGAGGCCGACGGCCAAGCCCGTCAGATTGCCGTTCGAGGTTGGCGTCGGCTCGGCATTCTGCGCCCGTGCGCCGGCATAGGAAGCGTTGGAAGGCGCGGCACTCCCGGCTGCGCCCTGCCACGAGGTCTGGTTCGCAGCCGTCGCCGCGCCGGAGGGGAGTGGAAGCGAGGCGGCGCTGACCGGCTGGGTGACCGCCGATCCGTCGACCCTCAGCGCACCGGCAGTGGTGAGTGAGAGGGCGTTGGTCTGGCCATTCGTGTAGGCTGGCGAAGAGCTCGTGACCGCCGCCATGTCCAAGTTGCCCGTCTGGCCGGATGTCGTCGAGCCGCTGCCTGCGACAGTCGGCTGCCCCGCTGCAGTCGCTGCGCCGGTCGGCAGCGGCAGGCTGGCGGCGGAGACCGGCTGCGTCACTGCGGAACCATCGATCTTGAGGCCGTTCGACGTTCCAGGCATCGCGGTCATCGTTCCGCCGACGCTCATGCCGCCGAGCGTCGCGGACCCGGGGACTGCCGATCCGGTCGAGCCGACCGAGGCGTTGGAGCCGCTGCCGGCGCCGCCCGCAGCGCAGCAGGCGCCTGTCGGCAGGCCGGAGCCGCCCGAAAGGTTCAGCGTGGTCGCGCCGGCGGTTTCGATCCCTGCCAGATAAGCGCTGGAGCCAACAGCGAAAGCCATCCAGCCGCCAGCGGGCACGAAGTCGTTAGACGTCGTCGCCGTGACGCTGGCGCCGCCAATCGTCACGTAAGCTGCATTCGTCCCAGTATTGTAGACGACAACGACGGTTCCGCTCGGCAATGCGACGCGGCTGGACGTGGCGCCGACTGAGAGCGACGCATAAGATGGCGTCGGCTGAAAACCACTCAGCGAGGCGGAAAACGAACCGGAAATCTTGCCGGGATTGGCCGACGTGAACAGCGGCCCAACGCCCGGCTGGATCGGGACAACTCCCGGGACCACAGTGCCGCCAGAATCCTGATAGGTTTGCGCTCGCGCGGACAACGCGACGCCGGCAGCCAGCAGCGCGGCGAGAATTATGCGATTCATGAGAGAAACCTCAATTGAGGGAGGATCAGCGTTACGCCGCCGAGGGATTGGCCAGCATGTAAGCGATCGATAGTCTGACCTGGCCGCCGCTGAAGCTGCCGCCGGTCGCGGTGATGGTCAGCGTCGTCGCCGAATAGAACGCGGCCGGGCCGATAAGGCCGTAATTGGTCGAGCCAGCCGAGATGCTCAAACCAGAGCCGAACTGCGACAGGTTGCCGGACACGCCAACCTCATAGGAGGTCGCGCCGGTGATGGCGGTAACGACCCGCGCGCCGACCGCAAGTACGATGCAATTAGCCGGGATTTGCACGCTGGCATTGGTTGACCCGCCGGAGAGCGTGACGAGGGTTTCGAGCATCCCAATCTGGAGATTGGCGCCATGCGCCGCGGCGGCGATATTGGCGAGCGCCGGCATGAAGCCTTGATCGACAGTCGTCCATTCGCCCGATTGATTGCTTTCAACGCCGATGAAGCCGTAAGCGACGTTGACAACCGCCGATGTCGCGCCGTCGATCACATCCGAGCCGTTGGGGCTGATGGTGAGTGTTTTTGTAGTCGAGCAATTGCCCGTCTCGTCCACGATCAAGAGCCGCGTCCCAGTCGGATACGCGGAAGCGGGCGGCAGTGAGACGACGCGCGCAGCGCTGAGCGCCGTATAGGCGATCATACGGTCGGTCGTGAGCGCACTATACGCCGCATCCGAGACCGGTGTGCGCCCGTTGGTGATGACCTCGACGAGCTTGGCTGCCGGCCAGCCGCCGACGGTCGAGCCGTCGCTGACGACCAGCCGATTGTTGGTTGTGTCCATCACCGTCTCGCCCTGCGCGCCGGTGAAGGCCGCGACCTGGCTTGCCGTGCCGCGGCGGAGTTGAAGTTGTTCGCTCAAAGGAACGATCCCCTATTCGACTTGTTACCGATCGCGCCGACGACGCAAAAACGGATGATCGTAAAAAAAATCGGATCGCTCAAAATGCTCACGGCGAATCACTTCTCTTTCTTTTCTGCGGAGACCAATCGCTGACCTTTTTTGCCGCGGATGTAATAGTGACCGTCGTCGCCCTTGAAGATGTCAAAGTACTTTTCTGAGATGAAGAGTGTCATTTGCTGTTTCCTTTGGCTTAGGGAACCGTCCCAAGGTTGACGACATCGACCACGGAATCGTTGGTCGAGCCGAAGTCGTCAGAGACCGTAACGGCGCCCGTCGTCAGGCCGAGGTCGAGCGGCGTCCCAGTCAAGAGCTGGACCGCGATCGGATGCACGACAGTTACCGTGATGGCCCCGAGATCGAGCGATGCGGTGGCCGCCGTCGCGACAGAGCCCCAATCATCCGCCAGGGTTGGCGCGTCGGTCACTTGCCCGAGATCGAGCGCGAATCCGGTCTGTAATTGGGCGAAGATCGGATCGGCCGCCGCCACCCTCGGAAGAAAGGAATAGACTGCGACGGTGGACAGATCCTCCGCGCCACCGCCGAAGACATTGAAGCTCTGGAACTTGAAATAGAGCGTAAGCCCGGCAAAGTTGCCCGGCAGCGTGTAGCGGATCACCGCGCCGTCGACGCGCGCGAACGAAGCGCCGGACGAATGCGCGGTCGCCGCGGAGCCGCCCTGTCCGCGCGCGAGCCCGGTCAGATTGTACGCGTAGCCGGAAACGAGCGTCGCCGTCTCATAGGCGAGAAATTCGCTGTCGACGACCGAGAGCGTCGCACCCTGCTGCGCCGCCGCCTGGCTCGTGCCGGCTAGCGTGCCGCCGCTCTCTGCAAGGTTCACGGCGAGCGTGTCGACCGAGTCCCATCCCGCCGCAGCGGGAAGAGCGGCGGTGAGGAAGCCCTGGCGCAGCGGCGCGGTCAGGACCGCGACCTGGGAATAGGTCACATTGTCGATCGAGACGTAAACGTTGGCGCCGCCCCATTGCGAGCCGCCGCCGCCGTTGATCCCCGAGGCGCCGATCCAGATTTGATCTAGGCCTCCCGTCAGCGACGTCGGCGGTTGGGCGATGAGGGGCGGGTTGATTGGGACTGCTGGCACGCCTTGATTCGGCTGAAAGCCGCTCGAACTCGCGCTGGCATAGAACGCCGGATTTGAGACGCCGGCGACCAACTCCTCGCAAGTGATGGCAAGGAGCCCTTTGTCGTCCTCTTCGATTTGGATCACTCTCGCGGAATAATTATCGAGGCCGAGATTTGCGTCCGTGATCGTGACGATGTCCATCGGATCGAGCAGGCAATATTCCCAGGAGAGCTTGAACGTGAACTTGGTTCTGACATAGAGTTCACGTTGCAAGATCGTCTGCGCGATCAGCGGGCCGATCACGAACTCGTCGCAAATTTCATTCGCCTCGATCGTTGATCCGACCCGCGGACCAAAGATCTCGATCTGCGATTGATCGCGCGCCTCGACCGGCGTCGACGAATATTGATTGCTGCGCGATGAGACCGTAATACGCTGGATAGTCGGCAGCGAGAACACGTCGGCGCGCTCGACCTGCACCGGGTCCTTATTGCCCTTTTCGTCGACAAAATTGTCGTCAGTCAGCTCATACACTGGCGTCAGGTTCGGGGTAAAACTCCCCACAGCCTGGGCGGTATAGGTGATGACGACCGGCTTCCCCTGGTCGGCTGGCCCGAAAATATACGTTCCAGGAACTACCATCCCATATTCGCCGGCGACACTCGGGATCGATGCCCCAATGAAGGTGAAGGCGACGCTGGAGGAGGCGTAGACCACGCCGCCATCGGAAACGAACGCCGTCGACGCGCAGACCTCGACATAGGCCGGAAGCGTCACTCCCGACGAGCCGGGAATCGGTATCGGGACTGAAAGCTGCGTCGAATAGGTCGTCGCCGACCCCTGCGAGATCGCGGTGTCGCCATAGGGAATGAGCTTGAGCAGGCCGCCGCTCCATACCGCGGCGCAATTGAAAAGCTGCAACCAGCGGGCAAGAATGCTCGATGCCTGTTCCTGGCTGACCAGGGCCGGGGAGAAGGCGAAGCCCATTGCCCGGCAATAGGCTTGGAACGAGTCGGCGTTGGTGAACAACGCGCCAGAATCGATGCTGGCCGGGTTGAAGCCGCAGCCATATTGGGCGTTGGTCAGAAAGTCGTTGATGACTTCGGACGGATCGGCGTCGATTCCGTTGGCCCCGGAACCGGAGAGGACGCCGATGACCTCGACGTTGTGATTGCCGATCGAGGCCGAGTCGCCGAGATTGTAACCCTCGCCCCAAAAGTAAGCGGTCCCCTGATAGGCGAGCGCATTGTAGGGGTAGATCTCCGCCAGATACGACCAGACGGCCTGCGGCGTCGTCCCGTATTCCGTCCCGAGCCCCAATTCGAGTGGCGCGTAGATCGAGAGGTCTTTCCAGATCAGGCCGATGCCGTTGATTGGCCCCTCACACAAGCCAAGAATGATGTCGGCAGTGTAGGTGTAATCGGCGCCAGCCGCCGCCCCGCCGCCGAGCAGGCCGCCCTTGCCGCCGATGCCCTTGCCACTGCCCCCGGCGACCGCCTGGAAATTGGCGTACCAAAGGACGTTAACCGCGATCTTGTTCTGGCCCCAGACGATCGGAATCGGCAGGATCGAGGTCGAGGTCTGGAGTTGGAGCGCGGTGTAATCAGGCTTGGCGTTGTCGTTACTGCGAAGGAAACCCATGGCTAGACGAAATGCCCGATCAGGAAACCAATGCTGACAAGCAGAATCGCAACGATGATAAGGACGACGACAGCCGCCCGCTCGATATCGTCAAAGCCGGCGCCCGAAAACATCGCCTATCCCCAATAGCTCGCGAATCTCGCCGTCTTGAGCCTGGCGCTCAATTCCGCCGAACGCTCGATCACATCCTCGACCACGCAGTGCGCGTTGGAGAAGGCATGGATGATCGTCAAAGGATCGGCGCGCGAAACGATGCCCGCATGGGCGAAGCAGCGACCGACCTTGAAGAGCACGATGTCTCCTTCGAGCGGCGTCCTGACCTCGCGCGAGCGTGCGAGCAGGAACCCAAGATAGCGCTCCTCGTTCCGATGCAGAAACCAATCGCGCGTGTAGGGGCGCGGGTCGAAGCGCTCGACCAAGCCAAGGTCGCAATAGACGCGCACCAGCAGCATCGCGCAGTCGACGCCGCCCTGCCTCCCCTTCACGTCCGCCGCGTGATGGTAGCGCGTCCCGAGCCATGAGCGCGCCTCGGCGACAACGGCGGCGCGCTGCGCCTCTATCATGCGTGCGTGCGCTGGCGCACCGTAGCGGTGACGACTCCATGATACTCGTGAACGTCAACATCGACATCTCGCTTTTCGAGGCGATAACCGGAGGCGTCGAGGATGGTCATCGTGACGCCGCGTCCGTCGCGGTCGGCGCGCGCCTGGACGTCGTCTCGCCGATCGTGCCGCAAAAATTCGACATCGGATCCTCTCAATAAGCAAGCTCGGGCGGTGGCACGTACGGGAAGCCGCGGAAATTGGCGAGGTTGTTGAACGTGCCCTGGCAGGTCGCCTGGGTATGGTTGCACCCGAAGGCGACAGTGAAGGCGTCTCCGGTCGTCGGCGCGAACGGCAGCGGATACATGAGATTGAGCGCCGATCCGACGGCGACGCTCTTGACCGTCGAGCGCACGTTGGCGTTTGCGCCCGAGGTCCAGACGAGCGAGCCCTGCGCGTGGCCGGCCTGGGCGAACGAAGTCAGAATTTGGTTCGAGGTCGAGCCCGCCCCCGCTGTCCCGTTGACGCTGTAGGTTCCCCGGATCACGCCGCAGCCCGCATCATAGAGCGTGTGCAGGCAGGTTGGCGAAAAGAGGTTCCGCGGCATGTCGTAATCGAGGATCACGAGGTCTGAGGCCACGGTCAGAGTGGCTTGAGTTCGCCCCACAGAATCAACGGTCGAGACCCGCCCCTGGAACATCCTCACGCCACCGACCACGCTCCCCATCGGCCCGGAAAGAAAGACACGATCTCGGTAAACGGGCGCGCCGTCGAACGCGCCGTCTCGAAGCGCGATGAGGAAGGGCGCGCCGTTGATCGTATCCGTCGGACGGGCAGCGATCGTGATCTGCTGTTTGTCGACCTCAAGTCCGACACTTCCCTTATATTTGAGGCCCGAGACGAGCGGCCCGGAGGATGAAAACGTGAAGCCGTTGTAGACGACATCATAATCGACGTTCGTCCAAGTATATTGCGTTCCGGTCGTCGTGATGAAGGTGAAGCACTCGGCGAAGGCGATCGGCCCATCGGGCGCGGCCATCGCGGCGTTGAGGAGGGTTTGGACGGCGGTCGTGGTCGCTTTCATCGATCACCCGCGCCGAAGTTCTGCGAGCCGCCGCTCAAGCCTCTCGATCTCGTCCTCGCGCGCGACCTCGGCCCCCCGGCGCCCATCGCGCTCAAGCCGACGCGCGTCGTTCTCAAGCGCGTCGAGGAAATTCCCCACAAGCTCAAACGGCGCCCGAAGCGCCGAAATCCACATCCCTATGAGCGCGTCCATCAGGATGACCTCGCTGGCGCTCCAAGCCGTTTCCAATGCGTCGCCGGCCAGCCGTTCGGAACCCGGACGACATTCCAGTCGAGCGGTTGATAGAGCCACCCGAGCGTGTAGTGGCTGAACGTCGGCTCCGACCCGTCTTGCGGCATGCAGACCAACACAACCGGCTGCCCCACGTCCGGCGGGTCGCCGATCGGGCGCCAATCGTCGGCGGTCATGCGTAATCCTTGCCGAGCCGCCCCGTCGCCCTGAGCGCATTGTGCCATTCGCGCTTGGCCCGATCGACGGCGCGCTTGATCTCGGGGAAGTAAACGTCGACGTTACGTTCGCCGACCTCGGCGATCTTCGCCTTGAATTCCGCCATAACGACGTTTAGCTTGCGAAGGGCTTTCTCCGCTGCGATCATTAGGATGTCCTCACCGATTTGAACCTGACGCTCTCGGCCTTCCAGAGGGCCGACATAAACTGCTCGAAGTCCTGGTCGTCGGAATCAAAGCGACATTCGAAGGCGAAGGCGAAGGTCGCCGAAATCGCGACGCCGGAACCCGGCGCAGAGGCGAACACCAGGGAGTTGGGCGTCGAAACCGACCACCCCGACGCTTGGTTGACGCCATTGAGGTAGACATTCGACACGGATGTCACCCAGCCGACCGGCTCGGAAAACGCGCCCATGTAGCGGATGAAGGTGAAAGTCGTGGTCGAGCCGTCGCCGGGGGCGATGGCGCCGTTGATGACGGCGGAATCAGTCGGGTCGTCGTAAAGAAAGGTGCCATATTGCCCCTGGCACTCAAGAAAGAAGCCCATGAGGGCCTGCAACGAGTTGGCGCCGGCGCCGGGATAGGTGTTGGCCGTCGAATCCATGGCATCGAACGTCAGCTCGAATTGCCAGATCGGATTTTGATACAGCGGGTCGCGAACCTCTCGCCCCGATGCATGGCTCGCGACGATGGTCGAAAACACCGGCTTCTTGTGCACGCTCCAGCCGAGGCCGGCGAGCGTCGGGAAGGACGGCGGCGTTGTCACGGCCGAACCGTCATGAGCCGCAAGGTTCGGAACTCGAACAGCATCGACATGAATTCCTCGAAGTCCTGGACGTCGTTGGCGAAGCGGCAGAGCCAGAGGACGCCAAAATCGGCCGTGATCGCGACACCCGAGGCTGGCGCCGTCGTGAACGTGATCGCCGGCAGATAGTCCGCGCTCGCGCTCCATCCGCTACTCTGCGCCACGCCGTTGAGATAGACGGCGGACACGCCGGGCGTCCCGTAGACGGGACTGGAATAGCCCCCGATCGAGGCCACGAGCGGAAAGCTCGTCGTTGAGTCATCGCCGATTCCGATCGCCTGGCCGGCGACGGCGCTCAGGCCCGGCGGCGCGATCCAGAACGGCTCATTTTCGCCGGTGTTCTCCTCGAAAAAGCCGGCGATCGTCTGCAGTTCCGAATAAGCCGGATCGGCGCGCAAAACTTCATATGTCAGCTCGATATCAAAATAGGGCTTTGCGAACCGCTGCGTTCGCGTCTCGCGCCCCGAAACGTGTCCGGCGACCAGCGTCGAGAACTTCGGCTTGATGTAAACCGACCACGCCAGCGTCGCCAGGCTTGGAAAGGTGGGGTAGGAGCCCGCCGTCGGCGGCGGGCTAGGCGTGGCCGGCGGCAACGTGTCCCGAATGCCGTTCGTCCAGAAGCCCTGCTCCCAATTCCCGGTATCGCCCCATGCCGAGTTGTTGTCAGGAAACGTCGGAAAGGGCCGCGCATCCCAATTCCAGACGCAGCAGAACGTCCAGTTGAGCATCGGCAGGCCGCCGACCGTCTCATTGTTGGCGTCGACATTCCAGTATTCGTAGACCGCCTCCAAGGCCATCGCCTGGATGGTGTCGTCACGGCGCGGCAGGTAGCCCAGGTTGTTGGCCGGATCCCAGATCGACCAGAAGGCGGTTGCGCTCTCCGTGCTCTTGGCGTCATAGAACACGTTCGGCTGGTTCGTCGCCTTGTCGCAGGCGGCGAAGCCATATTCGAGCGTGATGATCGATTTCGAGTTCGGAACCCACTGCGTCTGCGGGCCATTTGGAACCCAAGCGCCGCCGCTCGCTGGCGTCGCATAGACGGCGTAGTGAAGGTTGTTCCACCACCAGCGCAGTTGCTTGTTGGCGAGGATTTCCTGATTTGCGTAATAGGGATTCCGCGCCTGCGCCAGCCGATCGCCGGCGGGCAGCGTTACCTGGAGGTCGGAGCCGTTCGGATCGAGGCCGTAGGCCGCATGGGCGCCGGCGCCTCCGTCGTTATAGTACCAGTTGAAATACTGGCCGCCCTCGATCCCCGCCTTGAGATAGGGCGTCGAATAGATCGTTGGCGGCCCGGTGAAACCCAAGCCGCTCAGCGACCCGGACTGCGGCGGCCACGCGCCGGTGTAGGCCGGCGTCAGCCATTCATCGCCGTCGAGGCCGCCGTTGGTCGCGCTCGTCCAGTCAGTCAGCGGCAGGTAATTGTCGAAGGATACGAAGTCGATACTTGGGTTCGCCCGCAATTGATCGAGATGCGGCCATTGTCCATTCTCGCCCGGATGTTGCCAGCCCATCCAGTTCGACCAATCGGATGAATAGGTGACAAGGTTTTCGAAGGTCGAGAGGTCTTTCGTGTAGCCGGCGGCGTCGAAGGTCGAGCGCACGTCATTCGCCAGCGCGTTGAGCGCCGCGACCATCGGATAGTCCCAAATCGCGTTGCCCGAGCCGTCAGTCTGGCCCGCCTGGGTCCAGTTCGGCCCGCGAAGGATTTCAAGCCCGCGGAGCTCCGAACCGATGACGAACAGGTTGACGCCGCCGGCGACGATGCAAAGATTCGCGTAGTGCAGGACCATGCGGCGATAGGTGTAATCAAGCAGCGGGCCGCCATAGGCGACGGTCAGATTGACCGTATCGCGCACAAAATCCGAGGTCGTCGCGCCGCCCATGAACGTGTTGACATCGTTCGTCGCCAGTTGCGAGATGTCGTTCGGCGACGTAATGCGCCCGCGCCAGGGAAAGCCCTCACCCGTTCCGAGCAAGAACGGGTAGAATACGACTTTGAAACCGCGGGTCTTTAAATCGCGAATGCAGCGAACGATCGATGGATCGCTCGGCGTCCCGCCATAGACGAAGCCAGGCTCCCCAAGCGCGTTCGGGATCTCGGGGATCGGAATCAGGCCCGGATAGCTTTGCTCCGTCAGGCTCGACACCATCCAGTGCACCGGCAGGAAGCCGGAGCCCGTATTCTGCTGAAACTCCCCCAAGATGAAATTCGTCGAGGGATAGATTTGGCAGGTCGAGGCGTCTTCCGAGTTGAAGAACCAGGCGACAACGACGGAGATCGTCGTGCATTCGGGATGCTGCCCCTGAAGCTGCTCGATCGAGTTGGTGTAATCGGTGACGTTGGCGGCGAGGCTCGGGTTCGAGAAGGTGTTCTGGACCGTAAGGTTGTCGAGGCCGCTCGGTCCGCGCTGCGCGCCGACGGCGGGATAGATGTCGTAGGCGAATTCGCCGGTCGAGGGCAGAAGATGCACGCCAATGAGGTTGACAGACGTCATTAGCCGCGCAAGCGCTTGAGCCCCAGCGCGGCGCCGTGCCGCACCGCTTCGTCGAGCGCCTTCGCCATGCCCGGGCCGTTGCTGCGCATCCAGGACGAGACCGACGCGCCGTCGAGCGCCGAGACGTTGAAGTTCGTGGTCGGATGAATGGCGACCGACGCGCCGGGCGAAGCGCCGCTCGCCGACGCGGTGAGAAGCGAGCGAAAGGCGCCCGCTTCCGCCTGCGGCATGATGAGCTCGTTGTGATGGACCAGGGTCAGCATGTCCTGCGGCGCCTGCCACATGCCGATGTCGGCCGAGGCGACGGAGCCCGCCATGCCGGCGACCGCGGCTTGGGCTGCCGCGGCCGGACCGGCTGCGAACGGGCCCATCAGGGGCGAAAGAAAACCGAACACGCCGGCGAAGGTCTCCGCGGCCGAAGAGAGGATCGATCGGACCATCGCCGCGCCCTGAGCGCCCATCGAGGCCGCGGCGCCGGCGTCCTCCGCGCTCGTTCGCGCGGCGACGCCTGTTGTCGTAGCGGCGGTCTTCATCGCTTCCGCCAGGACGTCATGCTCGACCGTGGTTTCGCACCACTCGATGAATTTGATCAGCAAGTCGTCGAGCACGCTCTTGAACGCCGCATGCCAGTTCTCCGTGCCCGATAGCAGTCCGCGCAATTGCGAATTGAAAGCCCCCATGATCGAATTGGCGAACGACTGATAGTCGCGCTCCTGCTCCTGCAATGCCGAGCGGGTCAACGCCGTAGTCTCATCGTCGCGGCGGCGGGTCGCCTCGATGATCATGTCGTCGGTGCGCTGCTTGACCGCCAGCGACTGTTCGCCGAGCGCCTCCCGCTTTTGCAGCGCGGCGAGTTCGGCGGCGTATTCCTCGTCCAGTGCAGCTTGCGAAAGCGCCAGCTTCTGCTGCTGGGTGATCTCGTAGAACCGCGCCTCCTCCCCATAGAGCGCGAGCTTCTGCTTCAGCGCGTCGGCGAGGATCCTCAATTCTTCCGAGGTCGCGAGCTGCGCCGCCCTCGTAGCGTCGGCATACGCCTCGTCGTCGCCGGCCCGCATCGCCGCGGCGGCGCGAACGCTGTCGGCGGCGAATGACTGTTCCAGCGATTGGGTTGCGGCCAGCGCGTCGTGGTAGGACTGCAGGCGATCGGGGCTGAAGGCTTGGGACGAAGCGTTGGCGAACGAGGCCAGTTGGCCGTTGATTTCGCCGAACGGCGCCGAAAAGCTCTGCAACGCGTCCTTCGCCTCGGCGACTCCGGAGACGAAGTCGGCGATCGAAGCGCTGAAGCTGACGGAGACATTGGCGTCGGCCATGGCTGGTCCTTGACCTTGCGCGCGCTGCGTTAGAGCGCGCCGCTCGGGAATGCCGCTTTCAGTTCCGCGACCGTCGGCTGGCGCGGTGGGGCAGCGTCGTCTGGTGCACGATACTTGAGCGCGGCGGCCGCGAGCCAATGGATGGGCGGGTTGCGGCGCCACTCGGCCCTGAGCGCCAGAAAGCGCGGGATGGTCAGTTGATCGAGCGCCTGGTCCCAGCTCCAGCCGGTATTGGAGACGACCTGGGCGATCAGGGCGTCGAAATCGACTTTCCCATAGGTCGCGACGCCTCCGCCGTCGCTGGCGCAGGCTGAGCTTGATCCTCAATTCTGCCCGGGCGAAGCCCCGCCGCCTTGGCGACCGCGGGGAAAGCCTGGATCAGCTCGCCGACCGAAAACGGCAGGTCGAGGAAGTTGGCGAACGAAAGTTCGGGCTCGACGAAAGAGACCGCCCGCCACGTCGCTTCGGCGAGGCGATCGAGTTCGGCCTCGCTGAGCCGCGCGACCGAGTCTCCCGACATCGAGGGGCCGCCGGCGGCGACATAGACGTCGAACAGCGCCGGCTGGATCGCCTTGATAGCGCGAAACGGCAGGTGCGGAACCGACCACGTCTTTCCGCCGAGCGATACGGCGAACGCCTCGTCACTCATGCCGCATCTCCGAAGTTGAACTGACACACCTGACCGGCCGCGTTGGCAAAGCATTGGAAGTCGAATTCGGGGATCAGGAAGTCCTCGATCTTGGTGCCGAATGACAGCTTCTCGGCGACGCAATTGTAGAGCAGCACGGAGAACTGCTTGCCGGTGGTCGGATCGGAAGCGAACAGGTTGGCCGAGAAGGTGACTGAGGGGCCGATCAGCGCGGAGGAGACGGCGATGCTCTCGCCGCTCGCGACGACCGTGTAGGTGTAGGAGATCAGCACCGCGGCGCCGGCGTCGCCGGACGAGAAGGTGTAGACGCCCGCCGACACCGAATATTGTCCTGTCGTCGGGCTCGAGGCGACCTGCTTCAGCGGCAGCGAGGAACTCGCATAGACGACGCCCTGATCGGCCACGAAGGTCGCGTGATTGATCGTGGAATAGGTGTACGGCGAGGATGAGGGAACGGTCGTCGTCTCACCGAACTGGGTCTGCGCGCCGCCAACGCTTGGCGTGAGGCCGAAGAAAAGCGAGCCCAGCGCCTGACCCGAGACGCGCGCCATCTTGGCTTTGCCGCTCATCTTCCTGGTGCCGGAGCCGATGGCGACCGGGAAGTTGTACTGCCCATAGAGCGCCTTGGTGGTGGTGGCGAAGTTGAGCGACACTTCCTGCACGAGGCCGAAATTGATCGGGGAACCGCTTGCCGGCGTGCCGATCAGCACGCCCGAGCCGAATACGAACATGACGGTGAACTCCGTTGGAAGATAGGTTTAGGATTGGGTCGTGTCCGACGGCTGAGCGCAATGTCTTGGCGTGACGGCCGTTCAGCGGAATCAGAGATGGCGCGACCTCACGGCCCCACCAGCCGCACCGCGACCACCGCAAGCCCATCGCCGTCCAGGTCGCCCGTGTCGCGGACTGGCACGCCCATGATCTTGCAGTCGTGCACGGCGCCGCCCAGCGTCTGGCGGCCGAGGCTCAAGTCGGAGGCGGCGGGCGCGAGCGCGGCGTCGATCGCGTCGAGAGCATTGTTGATGGCGGTCGCGCCCGGCGTCGTCGGGTCGCGGGCGTCGAAATAGAGGAAGAGCTTGGCCTCGAGTGTCCGCTTCGGCGTCGCGGGCGAGGCCCATTGATAGGCTTCCGGCCCGCTTTCGAGCTGGAAGAATGCCGGGCGCAGCGCCGCCGGAACCTCGCTCCAGAGCTTCATCCGCCGCGACGCGATACCCCAAGGGTAGGCTGAGGAAACGGCGGCGAACAGGGCGGAGAAGGCCGCTTCGCGGGTCATGCGCGCTCCCATGCGTCGGCCGCGGCCTCGGCCAGCGCGTCGAGGATGTCGTCACGCATATCATCGAGCGACGAGCGCAGGTAGGACCGTTCGGGGATCAGCGAGCCGGGATGTTCGACCCTGCGGGCGAAGCGCCGGGCGCCGCCGGCGGCGAAGGCGAGCGCCTGAGCTTTGACCGGCAAGATCTCGTGCGCGCTCGTCTTGCCGCCGTATTCCTGGATCGCCGCATATTTCACGTCGCCTACGGAGTCGACCGAAGCAACAATGCCGTCCGCATCGGCTGAGATGCTGGCCACGATCGAGTCGCGCAGAGCGCCGGAGCGCAGGTTCAACACCGCGCCGGAGAGCTTGTCATTCTGGACCAGGTCGACGAGCGCCGCCGCGAGCTCGGCCGCCTTGGCGTCGAGCGCGGCCGCCAATGCGGCCGGATAAGCCTCGAGCCGCGCGCTGGCGTCCTCGAGGCCGTCGAGGGTGAGCGCGAACATCAGAGCGAAACCCGCTTATAGGGCTGCAGCATGCCCTGGATAGGCGCCGACATGGCGCTCATGTCATAGGCGATCGTCTCCTGGCCGCCCATCGACTTCGACCTGAGCCCGATGCGCTCGGCGGCGCGAAAGCGCTCCGCTGCCAATTCGAGCGCCGCCTGGGCGATGTCCTGGGGCACATAGCCGTAGGAGATCGAAACCGGTTGCCCGGCATCCGCGGCGGAGAAGCCATAGGCGCCGGCGCTCACCGTATATTGCCCGGCGCCCGGCGAGGCTGCGACCGGCGTCAGCGGCGCGCCGGTCGCAGCATAAGTCACGCCGAGATCCGATCCCCAGGCTCCATAAGGCGAAAACGCCATGAGCTGCAGCGGAGGGGCGGCGGGAACCGTCTGCGCCTCGTTTTGCACCGCATATCCGGCGCTGTAGGACACGACCAGGCTTTGGCGCCCGGGCCGGTATTGATGGCCGAACAAGTCGAGCGCCTGCGGACGGCCCGGCGGAACGCCATCGCCCGGCTCGAGGGCGTAGCCTACCGAGGCCTCGAGGTCAGCGTTCTGGTCGGGCGGGATGGCGATTCCGCGCCACGTCACCGACGTGACCCCCACCACCGGCCATTGCCTAAGAGTGACACGCCGGGTCTCGAGATCGATCGTCTCGGCGTACGACTGCGGCAGCAGGCTGGGGCGGCTCAGCGACGCGTAGATCGAGCGGCTCGCCGCCGTGATGAGCGCGGTGAGCGTCGAATCGTTCGGGCCGGCGACGGATGGCAGTCCGAGCCAGGCCTTCAAGGCCGCAAGATTGGTCAAATCGAAAGGCGACATCAAGCGCTCGCAAAGACGGGCCCAAGGGCGATATCACCGCGCCGGCCAGCCCAGGCTGCGCCGACGCTTAAGGTGCAGCAGTGCCTCAGCCGTTGCCGATATTGGTGAGGATGCCGACGCCGAATGGGGCGTAAACCGCCAGGACCTCTTCGGTGTAGACCCCGAACTCGCGGCGGCGGGTGCGCAGCGGCCAATCGACCCGATAATAGTCGCGGCGCGTCATCACCTCGGCGACATTGGGCGTCTGGTTCGACTGGTACCAAACCGGCAGACGCTCGCAATAGGCGAGGATCGTTCCCGGGGGCAGATCGGGGTGCACCTTGACCGGGATGTCGCACCCGGCGTCGACGCTGAAGGGATTATAGTACCAGCGCACCACACCCGACGCTGAGACGCCATAGGGCCCCCCGTTGTCGCTGTCGGCGGCGACATTGTAGCGGATCAGCGGCCCGGAGGCGTTGGTCAGGCACTTGTTGGTGATATTCTTCTGCTCCTGGGCGTTGACATAGATCACCGTCGGCGACAGCCGATAGGTGTTCCACATCTGCACCAGCATGTTATCGATCTCGACCACCGACCCGCGGCCGGATGAGGTCATGAACGTGCCGGTTCCCGCGGTTCCCGAAGCGAGCGCTTGGACGTAAGCGCTGTTGACCGGATTGAAGCCGACCGTCAGCAAGCCGTCGAAGGCGAGCGTCGGGTTGCGGGAATTGTCGGCGGCGATGACGGTCGCCGACTGTTGGCCGGAAGCGAGCGGCGCGCTGAAGGCGGCGCTGTTGATGGTGGTGATCGCCTGCAGCGTCTCCGAGCCGGCCGGCCCAACGAACCAGGCGTAGGCGACCGCGCCGTTGATCAGCGGGGCGGTTGTGAACAGGGTCTGGCCGAGCGTCACCGCCTGGGTGACGTTGGCGCTCCGCATCGAGGAGCCGCCGTTCAGCGTGTAGGTGTTGCCGTCGTTGCCGGTGATGGTCTTGGTGGTGGAGATGCCGCCGGCGAGGCTCGAATTGCTGTAGCCTTCAAAGGTCAGGCCCACGACGATGACCGAGTAGGTCGCAGACGGCAGCGTCGCGCCTGTGCCCGAAGCGGTGAGGGTCGGCGCGCCGGGCGTGCCGAGGGCAAGCGATGTGTTGCCGCCCATCAGCGCATGCTCCTCCTTGCGCATCGTCTTCTGCAGAATGCGCAAGGTCGCGGTGGCGTTGATGTCTTCGAAGCCCTGCGCCGCGGCTTCGGCTTCGAACGTCACTGTGTCTTCTTCGCCGAGCGTGAGGTAGGGGGCCGTGTTGAGAACGGCCTGATAGCTCATGCTCGCCGAGCGCTGGCCTTCCGGCACCCACCCCATCGCGTCAAAGCCCGAGCCGGTGACCGAGCTGATAGTGCGCCAGCGCGCCGCGTCGCCCGGGTTGAGCCGCGCCACGCGCGGCAGCGAATTCCGAAGCGGCGTGATCGTCGGATAGAGATTCTTCGCCGGCGCCTGAAGGTCATAAGCCGTGAGGCCGGTCGACACCGTGACGTTCTTGGCGAGCGACTCTTTCATCAGGCCGAGGGTTTCTTGCGTCGTCTGGGCAATATTCATGAGATCAGTTCCTTTGGAGCGGGTACGGGTTAGAAGCGATTGGCGACGTGCTCGATGCTGTCGCGGGTCAGAAATCGGCGCTGGCGATGATCCATCCCGAGCCGCCGCCGCCCTGGAGCAGCGTCGCCTGGCCGGTGGTTCCGGCCGAATTGCCGTTGATGGAAATAGCGTTCGGCGTATGCGTCGCGCCCGGCGCGATCGTCGTCGAGGCGGCGGCGCCGGCTTGCACGGTCTTGAACGACCCGGCCGCCACGGTGACGGTCGGCGCCTTCAAAAGCTGCACGGGTGTGGCGACGTAGATGAGCTGGGCGGCGGCGCCGATGTTGGCGCCCGCGCCGATCACCACCCCTGCCGCCGGCTCCGGGATCGCCCAGGCGTAGCGCTGACAGATCTCGAGCACGACCTGCGCATCGAGGCGCTCGAAGGGCGATGCGCGCGGGCCGATCTCGAGCTGCACGCCGTTGATCGAGATCGAGTCGTCAGCGCCCGCCGTTCCGCCCGGCGTGAACGACATGAGCG
>Ga0187871_10001586_pt1 | contig 19563 bp, 16 predicted proteins | sample June2016WEW_16_1_FD_132988 | JGI IMG/M metagenome (GOLD analysis project Ga0187871, IMG submission 132988) | Peatland microbial communities from SPRUCE experiment site at the Marcell Experimental Forest, Minnesota, USA - June2016WEW_16_10 | ecosystem: Environmental > Terrestrial > Soil >...
CGCCGGCATTGCCGATGCCGTTATCAAGGCCACGGAAGAAGGAACATTCGACGTAATCATCGTCAACTTCGCCAACGCCGATATGGTCGGTCACTCGGGCAAGATCGAGCCCACGATCAAAGCCGTCGAAACCGTGGATGCCTGCCTGGGCCGTATCGAAACCGCCATTCGCGCCAAAGGTGGCGCGATGCTGATCACAGCCGATCATGGGAACGCCGAAATGATGATCGATCCGGCAACGGGTGGACCGCACACCGCGCACACCACCAATCCCGTGCCATTCATCGTAGTCTCCGAAGACGCCAAGCAGTACACCCTGAAGCCCAACGGCTCGCTGCGTGATATTTCGCCAACCATGCTTGCGATACTTGGCGTCGATGAACCGAAAGAGATGACCGGGCACGACCTGCGAGTGGCGCGTAAAATCGGATGATCTTTGATCGGGTGATGGGGCGATCGGGGTTTATATTCCCGCTCATCCGATGACGCGATCACTGGATCACCCGATCTTCCTTCGTGCTACAGTTTTCTCGCGGGCAATTGTGTTTGCTCGACCTCCATGGAACCGCGACTCATTCTTATCCATCTCGTGCTTAAGCTGGGCGTTGCCGCCGCCGTCTCCAGCAGTTTGGTGCGGTCCAAGGAATTCAAGTCGCTGCTGTTTCGCGAGGAGCGTACGTTTCGGCAGAAAGTTTACCTCGTGTTGTGCATGGCGCTTCCCATTGCGGCTGGAGTCTGGATTCGTATCCTGGTGCCCAACTTTCTCGCCGGCGATCTGAGTTTTGAAACCGCTCTTCTGCTGGGAGTGATCGGCGGACGCTGGGCCGGATCTCTCGGCGGGGTGCTGATGGGCCTGCCCGCTCTGCTGCACGGCGAGTGGGCGGCGCTGCCCTTCGATGTACTCTGTGGTTTTGTCGCCGGCCAACTCCGCACCATGGCGCTCGATAAGGACGACATCTGGTCATTCTCCCCATTTATCGATCAAAGCATCTTTCGCCTAATCCGGCGCAATCTACCCACGCCGCGTTTGTTCGATTGGCAGATCATGTTTTTCACCACGGTTGTGGGCCTGCGGTTTGTGCAGACGGAACTGGTGCGCTACTTTCCGCACTCCATCTTCAGCATGGAGAGTCCCGGCAACTGGTGGGTGTGGGGCGCAATCTACGCCACCTCGGTGACCGCCATCGGAATCGAGATCAAGATCTTCAACGGCGTACGCATCCAGATCAAACTGGAGGAGCAAGAACGATTGCTGCTCCACGCACGCATGGAGGCGTTGCAGAACCAGATCAATCCTCACTTCCTGTTCAACACCCTGAACTCGATTTCTTCGCTGGTGCGCTTCGATCCGGAGAAAGCCCGCGAGGTGATTTCCAAGCTGGCCACTATCCTGCGGCGTTTGCTTAACAGCGCAGACTCTTTTGTGCCGCTGCGGGAAGAAGTGGAGTTCATCGACAACTATCTCGACATCGAAGTGGTCCGATTCGGAAACGATAAACTTCAAGTCGTGAAGGAACTCGCTCCGGACTCGCTGGACGTGATGGTTCCCAGCATGCTCCTGCAGCCGCTGGTCGAGAATTCGATCAAGCATGGACTTGCTTCGAAGGTGGAGGGAGGAAGCATCCATCTGCGCAGCCGCTTGGTCGACTCAGGGTTGGTGATTGAAGTAGAGGACGACGGAGTTGGAATGGCTGCGACCCAGCAGGTGGGATTCGGAAGTGCGCGAGGCTCTGGAATCGGCATGGCCAACATTTCCGAGCGGCTCCAGGTGTTGTATGGAGATACGGCGCGCATGACAATCGACAGCCACGAAGGGAAGGGAACACTGGTGCGCATCCGATTGCCGCTCTTGCAGGCTGCGGGAGCGGTGCCGGAAGGTTTTTACGAAGAACGTTCGACCACACGCCGGTAAAACTCTTCGTATTGGGGAACGATTTTGCTAGCGCAGAAACGCGCCTGCGCGACGGCACGAGCGGCCTTCCCCATTGCCCGCAGCCGGCTTTCGTCGTTCAAGAGTTCGATGGCGTAGCGGGCCATCGTGTCCACATCACCCACATCGGCCAGATAGCCACTGACGCCATGTTCAATTACTTCCGGCACGCCGCCGGTGCGGGTTGCAATGGGAACGACCTCACAGGCCATCCCCTCCAGGGCCGCCAGGCCGAACGATTCCAGTTCGCTCGGCATCAGCAGGATGTCGGCGATTCCCAGCTTGTCCTGCACCTGATCCTGCTTGCCCAGGAAGAGGACATCTTCATGGATTCCTTTTTGTACTGCCAACCATTCGGCCACGGAACGGTCCGGGCCATCGCCGATCAGCAGGAGTTTCGACGGGACTTGCTTGCGCACGCGGTCAAAGATCTCGATCACATCCGAGACTCGCTTCACCGGGCGAAAGTTGGAGAGGTGTACCAGCAGCCGCTCACCCTTGGGCGCATACTCGGTGCGAAGCTCCGCGGAGTTCTTTGGCCTGCAATACACGTCACAATTGACGGAGTTGTAGATGACTTCGATTTCTTTTTTCACATCGAAAACCCGCAAGGTACGGTCGCGCAGGTAGTTCGAAATAGCAGTGACGCCGTCGCTCTGGTTAATCGAGTAGCGCGTGATGGGCAGATAGGAGCGGTCCAGTCCCACCAGCGTGATGTCTGTGCCGTGCAGGGTTGTAACGAAAGGCAGGCGGCGTCCTCGCGGACCATCCGCCAGCATTTGCCGCGCCAGCAGCGCGCTTACGGAATGCGGAATGGCGTAGTGAACGTGCAGCAGATCGAGATCGTACAACTGCGCGACCTCGGCCATGCGCGTGGCCAGCGCGAGATCGTAGGGCGGATAGTCGAAGAGCGGATACCGCGAAACTTCGACTTCGTGATAGTGAATGTTCGGCTCCTGCCCGCGGAGCCGGATGGGCTGGGCATAGGAGATGAAATGAATCTCGTGGCCGCGCTGGGCCAATTCCAAACCGAGTTCCGTTGCCACCACGCCGCTGCCGCCGTAAGTGGGATAACAGGTGATCCCAATCTTCATTCCGCGAGGCCCGGCCTTCTCCGGGTCCTGTAATTCGATGGTCGGGAACGATAGAAGATGCAGATTCTACGAGCAAACTGGTTTTGGCGCACGGGCAAGTGATCGAGCAAGGAGAATTACTCGGAGGTTTTCTGGCCTGGCTTGGAAATCCCAGGGTCAAGCTTATCCAAATGAGCCTGGAAGCGTTTCTTGGAATCTTCCGGCAGACCGGTGAATTCGATGCCCATGCCGACTCCGGGATCGCGGGTGCGAACCGTAGCGGAGGCGGTGACGTGCTCCTGGTCAATCCAGAAATCCACCTTGAGCACGGTGCTGATAGCCAACGGCATATTGGTCTCAACATAACAACCGTTGCCGCTGATATCGGTGGCGTTGACCCGCATGGGGGTGTTCACGCGTTCGTCGCGGAATTCGAGAGGGAACGAGATCTTGTGACGTTGGAATCGTCTGCGATTATCGGGAGCAGGAGCCGGTCCACTGTATCGCATTTCCGGAGGGAGCTGGGAAATCCACGGGCACTCCTGATCGACCACCAATTGAACTCCCACCTGAACTTTCTTGAGTCCAGCGGCCTCCATCACCCAGATTACTTTGCAGCGGGCTTTCTTCGTCTCGTATTGAACGCCGATGACGTCGCCTACCTTCAACTCCTGCTCCAGGCCGGAGATGCAGGCTCCCGTGAGGCTGGCATTCTGGGCAGTGGCGTTCTGATGAAAGGGCAGGTTGTTCGAACCCATGCCCCACACACGTATGCGCAGGTCCAAAGTTGCGCGCGGGGCTGCCCCAGAGGCAGACATGATAAAGGCCTCCCAGCCTGAATCTTCTGAGCTAAATCTAATGCAATCATAACCTGCGGGGATGGATTGCCGAAGGTTACGATAGTCATCCGAGCCGACAATGTCCGTTTCGAACGGCAACTGGAAAACATTATTGACCAGTTTTGGCCGGAGTCAGATCGCGGTACGAGACCAAGGCGATGTCTTGATCCGACAGCAATTCTCGAGCTTCGGGCATGGTCAAAACGCGCAACTCGGTCTCCCGCGACTCGCGCAGGCGGGTCGCAGCCTGCCGCAAGTCCGCGTCATTGTAGCCTGGGTGGCAGACGAATTCCCAGGTGCCCTCGGGAATGATTGCGGCAATGCTGCGGAAGAGTTGTTCGTCGAGCGCGCCGGTCACGACGATGCCAAGCGTGCCATCGGGAGTCAGCAGGCCCTCTCGTCCCGCGGCGTCGCGGAACTTTCCGGCAAGAGCGCGCAGAATCCGTACCTCGGCATAGCGCGTCCAGAGACTGGGCCGCGCCAGCAGTTCACCAGACTTCAGCGGTTTGCGCGGGCCGAACGGATTACGCACGGCGCGCACTCCACAAGCCCGCGCGGCGCGCAGCAGCGGCCGCAGTACTGCCGGAAACAAGTGCGTATGTTTATGGGTATCCAGGTGGGAGACGACGATGCCAGCCGATTGCAGCTTACGAATTTGCGCGCTCGTCTCCGCTTCAATCTGGCCTTCGTCGAGGCGACCGGCGAGCGCACGGGCAGCGAATGATTTCAATCCGTCGCGGAAGCGGGCTCCGCCGGAATGCTGTGAGGTCAGGGAAGGCAGCAGTTCCGCCTCCAGCACTGGCGTGCCGTCGATCAATACGACATGGCAACCCACGCTGAGCCCTGGAACAGTCTTTGCCAACCGCACAGCATCTTCGAGCGCGCGCCCGTTGGCCATCAACGTAGAGGAAGTCACGATTCCGCGGGTGTGAGCCTCGACGATGGCGCGATTGACGCCCGCGGTGAAGCCAAAATCATCGGCATTGACGATCAAACGGCGCACCGCGTCAGTCTAGCAGGGAGAGCGGCTCGCGCTGGCGCTTCTGCAGCGCCCTGCCGAGTTTGACCGACTTTTCGCCAGTCGCATATACTCACTGAAGCGCGGTTCGCGCGGTTCCCCTCAAGCGAGTTTCCAGCGGCACGGCGCTTTCCCTTAGTCGATGGAATCTGATCTCGCAAAGCCACCAGGGGCGGTTAGCTCAGCTGGTTAGAGCGCCTGCCTTACAAGCAGGAGGTCGCAGGTTCGAGTCCTGCACTGCCCACCATTCTCAGCAAATCCGATAGAGCTAAAGATCGTCGAACCCGATAGCAAGCGGGATACAGCCGGGGATACCCCTAAGAATAGACTCAAGCCCATCTCCCCGCCTGTTTTCACGGTCCACCTTTGGACAAGGATTCATCCATCACTGCGAACCCTCGATCTGACGCAGCACGCCATTAAGACCATCAATCATCGCGGAGAGCCTGTCGCGTGCGGCCTCCGGAATCACGACAGGATCGTATCGTGCGACTGGACGTAAAAGTATCAATGCATCTTCAATTTCACACCGGGCATTGGTCAACTTCGCGAGCACCTTGCTTCTAAGTTCTGGTCGCTGCATCAGTCTTCCATTCTGGGGGAAGGAAGTCTGTGGATTGCTGCATGACCATAGCAGTTCGCCCGATGCCATTCTGTGCTCACGGTCACAGTTGGGGTGGCCGCACCTGACGGAACTCAACCCTGCGTAAACACTGGTCAAAACCCAAGTCTTGCGAGTGCTGTTGAGACTTTCAGAGAAGTGGCGCAAACAGTCCTGCACTGCCCACCAAGCCCGGCAATCCTCGAAGACCACCGATTCGTCCAGTGTTTCGGATGCACCCGTGCATCCCGGTCATGGATTTCTCCCATCTAGTCTGGTGGGATGAGTTTGCGGGCGTTCTGCAGGACGCTAGTCGGCTGAATCTCATCCTTCCGGTGTCTATTGAAGGTTAAGCAGGAACGACCGGGCTTTATCTGCTGTGCAAGGATGGGCAGGCAGCGCGTTCTATTCCTGAGTACAGAAAAGCTGTGGTGGCCGATTGAAGGACGATCACGGAGACGCCATGGAAGCTTCCGATGGACACAGTAACCTGCCAAGAGTTTGTTTCATTCTCGTTCCCACATTGTTAGTCATCGCCGCCATGGTGGCGGTTCAGCAGTTCGAGGCGGCCGGCGGCGAAGCGGCTGCCAGTGCGACTTACGCGCACGGCGTCCTGAACCTGATTATTCCTTACAACGCTGCTCGCCCCGGCGCGGGGCAATTGACGGTGGAAGTTTTGGGACCGGAAGACACGGTCGTGGGCCGTGCGGAGCAGCCGGTCGACGTTACCGCGGGCAAGGGGCGCTGGCGGGAACAGATCAAACTGGCGAAGCCGCTGGCGATTGACGAACTGGTATGGCATCGCGTGCGCTACCGCTTCGAGTACAGCGACGGCAAAGGTGCGGGGATCGAAGGCATCGACTCGATTTCGCAGATTCTCCGCACGCCAGTGATTCACATTCTCGGCCAGCAATCTTATTTAGCGGGGGGCGAAGCGGCGGTACGCGTGATCGTTACGGATTCGAACAACGAGGTTATTGCCAGCCGCGGTTCCGTGCAGATTGAATTGCTGGTTCCCGGAGAGAAATCCCGCGTTCTTTTCAACGGGCGGACCAATCGCCGAGGCACAACGGAAGCGCAATTCCATTTTCCCGCCGGCTTGGTGGGTAGTTATCAGTTGCGCTACGTTGTGGATACGTCGATCGGCTCGACCGAATTCACCCAGCCCGTTCGCCTGGAAGATAAGGTCTCGATTCTACTCACCACTGAGAAACCGATTTACCAGCCTGGGCAGACCATTCATGTGCGCGCGCTGGCGCTCGATCGCGCCAATCATGAAGCGGCCGCCGACCGCAAGCTGACCTTCGAAGTGGAAGACTCGCGCGGCAACAAGGTCTTCAAGAAAGCTACAGAGACCGATAAGTTCGGAATTGCCTCGGCGGAATTCTCGTTGGCTGACGAAGTGAACCTGGGCGCGTACCACCTTCGCGCTTTGCTGGGCGAAGGGGAAGCGCCGACCAACACGGCAGAGATCGCTCTGACCGTGGAACGATATGTTCTGCCCAAGTTCAAAGTGGCTCTTGATTTCGCCGGCAAGGATAACAAGACCAAGCGCGGTTACCGTCCTGGCGATCATGTAACCGGAACGGTTCACGCAAACTACTTCTTCGGCAAACCCGTGGACCGGGCTGAGATTACGGTGAAAGCTTCGGGCATGGATGTCTCGATGTTTGAAGTGGGCTCGGTGCAGGGCAAGACAGATAACGATGGCACTTATCACTTCGATCTACATTTGCCCACTTTCTTCGCGGGGCTCCCTCTGACCCAAGGCGCGGCCCGGGTTCTGATTGAAGCTACGGTGAAAGATTCCGCTGATCATTCGGAAACTCGCGGCGAATCCATCACGGTTAGCGAGTCACCTCTGTTGATCACGGCAATTCCTGAGGGAGGCACGCTAGTCCCCAATCTGGAGAACCAGATTTTCATTCTCAGTTCCTATCCCGACGGGACGCCGGCTAGCGCCAGCCTGAGGGTTCACGCGGAAGGAAACATTGATCAGAGCGTGACCTCCGATGATGGAGGAGTTGCCATTGTCCGAATCAGACCTCGTGCCGAAACCGAAGCTTTGGAGATTGAGGCGAACGATAAAGAGGGAAACCATGCGTCGAGCACGGTTCAACTCCAGACTCGGCAAGGCGAAGACCAGATTCTCCTGCGGACCGACCGGGCGGTTTATCGCGCGGGAGATCGCATTGCGCTGAAGATATTCTCCACGAAAGAGCGGGGAACCGCGTACGTGGATATCGTCAAAGAAGGACAGACCATACTCACGCGCGATCTCGATATTGAAGATGGACGCGCGGAACTTTCGCTGACCGCTACGCCGGAACTGGCGGGCACGGTGGACTTCAGCGCGTATCTTTTCGGGCGTGACGCTCGTCCGGTTGGCGATCATCGCCTGATCTTCGTGCAACCCGCGGATGAACTGAAGATCGAGACTGTCGCAGATTTACCTGTCTACAAACCGGGGGATGAGGCCCACATTCGTTTCCGTGTGACCAACTCGCGTGGCGAAGGTGTCCATGCTGCCCTGGGCCTGCAGGTGGTGGACGAGGCCGTTTTTGCGTTGGCCGAAAAGCAGCCTGGCTTTGCCAAAGTCTTTTTCTATCTAGAGCAGGAAGTGATGAAGCCGCGGTATGAAATCCACTCTCTCGGCATGCCAGAGATTGTGGAACCGGCGGAGCAATCGAAAGTCGAACAAAAAGACCGTGCCGCGCGCGCCCTGTTCTCAGCCACCGAGATGGTGAATACGAACAAGTTTCAGACGGAATTCGGTCGCACCGTGCCTACGACAAAATACGCAGAGTATGCCGCTCGCTATCAGGGGCGCTTTCAGGAGCAGGTGAAACGGCTGGCGGAAAGTCTCAACCGGGCCTACAAGCAGGACTCCGAAGGCAATGACCTGACCAAGGTTTTCGCGAGAATGAAGACGAAGGGCGCAGGCGACGCCGATCTGGTTGATGCGTGGGGAACCGAGCTTCGCGTAGAACGCGTCCGGTGGTATCAGGACAAGACGCACTACATCGTGCGCAGCGCGGGGGCCGACAAACGATTCGACACCGGAGACGATATGGCGGCGTACATCGAGGTTCGCGCTGCGAAACTCGTAGGGCACCCAGACTCTGGGAGTATCGGACTCAATATCGAACACGATCGCGGGCCGTTCAACGGCTTGGCGGAGATCACAGGAGCCGTTACTGATCCTACGGGCGCGATCCTGACAACCGCGAGCGTCGAAGTGCGTGAAGTCTCCAACGGAAAAGTTCGTAGTGCGAAGACAAATGCTGCTGGGCAGTTCAGTTTGCCGGGCCTGCCGGCCGGGAGTTACGAGGTTCAAGTTTCGTGCGCGGGGTTCAGGGCTGCTTCGCTAAAACTTACGGTGCACGCGCGGGACCGCGCCGTGCTCTCCGCAAACTTGTCTGTTGGCGCATCCAGCCAGACGGTTGAGGTCGCAGCCCAGAGTGCAGTGGTTACGTTAGAGGCTCCAATGATGGCGGCAGGGGTAATCGGCGGCGTCCCTGGTGGCGTCGCTGGAGGTCAAATGGGAGGCGTCGTCCCCATGAACGGCCGCAATGCCATGGATTTTGCCGCGCCGGCCGCCTCGGCGACGCGCGTTTCCAAAGCACTCGCCCAAAACAGCGCAACTCTCGTCGAAGATAAAAAAGACAGTTCCGGTGCGCCTGCCGCGCACGTGCGCTCCTACTTCCCCGAAGCACTCTACATCAATCCAGAAATCATCACGGATCAGGATGGCGTAGCCAGCATTACTATTCCTCTGGCAGACTCCATCACTACATGGCGCATGGCCATGCTCGCCTCTACTACTCACGGCGCTCTGGGCAGCGCCACCTCGAGTCTGAAGGTTTTTCAGGATTTCTTCGTCGATCTCGACCTGCCGGTCACGCTCACTCAGGGAGACCGAGTCTCGATCCCGGTCGCCGTGTACAACTATTCGGGCTCGCGCGGAGACGTCAGCCTGAAACTGCAGCCGGAGGACTGGTTCTCCCTGGTGGAGGATGTGCCCGAGAAGTCCGTCGCGGTTGAGTCGTCTCGCGTAGGCGGATCGCAATTCACGCTGGAAGCCAGGCGCATCGGCAAGTTCAAGCTGACACTCTCGGCGCGTATGAATGGCGGCGCGGACCGCGCGGATATTGTAGTGCGGGAAATTGAAGTCATTCCCAACGGACGCGAGCAGAACATCGTCTTTAACGGACGATTGGAAAACACGGTCCAGAACGAACTTAATTTCCCTGCGACTTCCATCCCCGACGCCACCAAGATCTTCGTGAGGCTCTATCCCGGGCCGCTGAGCCAGGTCATCGAAGGTATGGACAGCATTCTTCGCATGCCGGGAGGCTGCTTTGAGCAGACTTCCTCCAGCACCTATCCCAACGTGCTGGCGCTCGATTACATGAAGCGTACGAAGAAACTGACTCCCGAAGTTCACGCCAAAGCTGAGGGCTACATCGCCAACGGCTATCAGCGCTTGCTCACGTTTGAAGTTCCCGGTGGCGGATTCTCTTGGTTCGGCAGAGCTCCAGCCAACAAAATCCTTACGTCTTACGGGCTGATGGAGTTCAGCGACATGGCGAAAGTATACGACGTGGACCCCAAGCTCATTCTGCGAACTCAGCAGTGGCTTTCGGTGCAACAGCAGCCGGACGGGAGCTGGAAGCCCGACACTTCCTTCATCAACGAAGGCGCTACGAACCGCTACAACTCAGACGTGCTGCGCATTACCGCTTACATTGCCTGGTCGTTGGAGGACACCGGCTACCAGGGGCTCGCGGTTGAGAAAGCGAAACAGTACATCGAGAGCCACATGAATGCGAAGATGGACGCTTACACGCTGGCAGTGGTAGCCAACTTTGCGGTTGACTACGGGAGCGCCGGCCATGGAAAAGATCGAGATTTCACTCGTCAGGCGATGCAACTGTTGCTCGACGCGCGCACCGAAAAAGATGAGCAAGCCTGGTGGAGCGCGGAAGAAACCAGCGTCTATGCCAGAGGCACGAGCGCCAGCGTGGAAACGACGGGACTGGCGGTGCAAGCGCTTCTCAAGTGGGGCGAGGCGTCGGGCACGGCGCGCAAGGCCATGAACTACATCGCCGCAAAGAAAGATGCGAGCGGAACATGGGGCACGACCCAAGCCACAATCATGGCATTGCGGGCTTTGTTGCTCGCTACCGAAAAAGGAGCGGCCGACGTTCGCGGCACGCTCGAGGTCCTGCTCAACGGCAAGCCGGTCGAGAAACTCACGCTGACTCCGGAGAACAACGACCTGCTTCACCAGTTCGTGTTCAAAGGTATCGATTCCAAGGCCATGGAATTGAAGGGGAGCGAATCGAAGGACGTCGAATCGAAGGACAGTGAATCCGAGAGTGCTGGGTTGAAGAGGATTGAAAGATCGCCGAACGCCAACACGGTCGAACTCCGGTTCGAAGGTAAGGGAGGGTTAGCTTATCAGATTGTTGGAAGCTATTTCCTTCCCTGGGACCAGAAGCCGGCAAACGAGGCGCTTTCGATCAATGTTTCCTATGATCGCACGCATCTTTCTCAGGACGAGCTTGCCACCGCAACCGCAACCATCACAAACAACCTGCCTAAGACTGCGAACATGGTAATGGTGGATCTTGGCATTCCGCCGGGGTTCGACTTACTCAGCGAGGACCTGCAGGACTATGTCGAAAAGAGTGCGGGCAAGAAGAGCGGAGGCCTGGAGAAGTTCAGTCTGACGGCGACACAGGCGATTCTCTATTTCAACTCCATCGCTCCGGGAGAGACGGTCACTTTGCAGTTCCGTTTGCGCGCCAAGTATCCCATACGTGCGCGAACCTTCCAGTCGCGCGTGTACGAGTATTACGATCCGGACGTGAGTTCGATCGCGCGGCCGGTGCAGTTGGAGGTTCGTGCGCGTTAAGCAGAATCGGGATCAGCAGAGTCTCGATCAAAGGTAGCGGCAGGGTAAGGTGGAAGGGCGATTACACGGCTGAGCGCTTTCGCTAGTCGAAGTCGATCTTCTCGAATCCCAAACCTTGCAACAGACTGCTGATGGTTGAAGTAGCATTCTGCTGTGCGGTTCGCAGGATGCCATCAGCAAGGGCGGCTTCTTGTAGTTGACGTTCCGCTTCCTGGCGCACCTGTGTTTCCAGATTCGGATCGGTGGATACCAGCAGCCCAGTTTGTCTGGAATACACGCGGGTCTTCGCGCTGTCGATGCGGGTGTGGAACACCTCCGCCGCCGGAAGATGCAAGCGGATCTGTTTGCCCTCCACTCTGACGTCGCCCAGCTTCAGGTTCGAGAAGTCGATTCCTGCGACAACCTCGCCGTGCACCATCATCAGGAGGCGATCTCCGGCGAGAAAATCCGGAAAGATTGGGTTTTCTTTCGCGCCGGTTACCAACTTGTCCATGGTGTAAACCACGGTTTCCAGCCGCTGCAGCCGCTGAATCCGATCGACCACAGTGGGCTGGCTTACGTCGATGCTGAGGGTTCTGCCTGTCGCCGCCGACCACAGGTGGCCCAACAAAGCCCGCCCGGAATTTCGCGACAGCATCAACCATCCCATCGAGCCGACAAACAGTACTCCGAGAAACAGCCCGAGGATAAGCGTGAACACAATCGCTGCAGAGAATCGAGCAGGTTTCGGGGAGTGGAAGCTCGAGTCAGGATCGTGAGGCATACAGTAAGGTTATCACCAGGCGAGCGAACCATTATCCAGCACAATCAGGAACGGAACCAGCGTCCGGGGAACCGCGGTGCTCCTGCGATTCGCAGCAAATCTCCCAGATTGCGAATGCCTTGCGCCTGCGCCTTGTGCATCATGACTTGCCATACGCGGGCCGTTAGGAACGCGTCGTCGAGGGCGTGATGGGCATCATGCACCTCGAGGCCGTAGTACGCTGCGAGGGCCGTCAGATCCAGCTTTTCCAGTTGCATGGGTAAGTCGTTCGAATAGCGCTGGTGCCTCAGGATCCACTGATGAACTCAGGCCGTGTCGACGGCGAAGTTGTTCAGCTTGTGTCCCGTGCCATCCATTTCCTTTCGCAGAAGTTTCAGGTCGAGATTCACAAAGTGGCCCACCAGCACCGCATCCTGAATGAAACGGCATAGATCTTGCAGAGCTTTGGCACAAGGTTCACCGCCTTCTACATCTTGTGATCGAAGGCGGTGGATGACCACGCTTTCCGCCGGTACCGGCACGCCCGGATTCACCACGCGGTAGAACTGCTCTCCGACTTGGATTCTTGAGTTCGGGAGTCGACAAAAACTGAAATGGCGGGACGTTTCTTAGAAACGCCACCACTGTCTCAGTGACCACCGATTGTGACAACGAGTGAGAAGACTCCACGCCAAGCCTCAGTGCAAACTCCCGACAAATCAGCCTGATGTTAGGAGTCAGCGCGGCCGAAGTCAAAGTGTGATGGAAGACACATTAAGGGTGCGGAAAGAAAGCATCGTTATCACGGCCACTTCAGCAGGTTACGGTGAGGTTCCCACTTGCAATCGTGCTACGCGCGTCTACAATCGATTGGGCCAGTTGGACTGGAGAGACATCTGACCTCGCAAATCCCTAGGCTCGAAAGGTTTAGGCCACAAACACGGCCGATAGGACGCGCGCATTTCACACAACGATGGCGCAGTTTCAGTAGATGGCCGGAGATCAGATGCGACAATTCAGAATTCTTATGGGTTTTCCCAGGACTCCCCTGCGCGCAGCGGACGCAACCACTACCGCCGCACACGGTGGAAAACCTGGGACCTTTGGAGATCAGCATCCTTATGATTGAATTGAAAGAGTAATTATGGGGCAACACTTGGGCCAATGCGGCCGAACGATCATTTGGATCGCAAGATCGAGACGGCAACAGCGCCGGGGGTCCGCCAAGGTGCAACAATGACAATGACAAAGACTCCTTGCGCCACGACTTGACGGTTTGTCTGCTCGATCCGAGTTCTAGCAGGAAGAGTGTTGCCGGGAATCAAAGTGTGATTTTATTGCGATGAGTCAACTATGTTTGTGAATCGTGTTCGAATCCGAGTCGAGTTCGGAGATTGTGATCCGGCCCAGATCGTTTTTTACGCCAACTATTTCCGATGGTTCGATCATTGCACTTCGGGGCTGTTTCGCGCCGCGGGTCTCCCTCTGAAGGAGCTGTTCGAAGCCCATGGCGTCGTCGGCATTCCGATTGTGGAGGCGCGTGCGCGATTTATCACCCCGTCCTCTTACGGCGACGAACTGGTGGCGGAATCCTGCGTCACCGAATGGAGAAAGAGCAGTTTTGTCATCACCCACAAATTCCTGCGCGATGGTGTGTTGGCCCTGGAGGGCTGGGAGACGCGCGTGTGGGCGGGCGCCCATCCTACGGAGGCTCACCGCATGAAGAGCGTGCCTCTGCCCCGGGATGTGATCCGGAGACTTTCGAGCACGAGGAAGCGACCCGGACGGAAGAGTTGATATCCAAGACACGACTGCTGAGCGAAGCAGAGCCATGCGCGAGTCAAACCCCGGGTGGTCGCGGATGCGCGGTGCGGGCTCAGCCGAGCGCAGACTGCGTTCTCATTCCAGCGGAAGGCCGACGTAGTTTTCCGCGAGGGCCTTGGCTGCGGCTCGAGAACTGGTTACATAATCCAACTCGGCGAGTTGGCGGCGATGGTCGAATGGATTCTCATCCGGGAAGCGATGCAACATCGAAGTCATCCACCACGAGAAGCGTTGCACTTTCCAGACACGCCGCAGGCAGATCGCAGAATAGGTGTCCAGCAGGTCGCAACTTCCGGTCGAATAAAAATGCTTGAGCGCCCGCGCGAGTATCTGAACATCGGCAACCGCCAGGTTCAATCCTTTCGCTCCAGTCGGCGGAACGATGTGCGCCGAGTCGCCCGCTAGGAAAAGCCTGCCGTATTGCATGGGCTCGACCACAAAACTACGCATGCCGGTCACGCCCTTCTGCAGAATTTGACCCTCGGTCAGGGTCCATCCTTCCGAAGCCAGGCGGATCTGCAGTTCCCGCCAGATCTTGTCGTCGCTCCACAGATCGATGTTCTCGTCCGGTTTGCATTGCAGGTACAAACGGCTGATGCGTTGCGTCCGCATACTGAGCAGGGCAAACCCGCGATCATGGTAGGTGTAGATCAATTCCTCCGAAGCGGGAGGCGCCTCAGCCAGGATGCCAAGCCATCCGAAAGGATACTCCCGCTCATACTCGGTGAGTACTCCTGATGGAATGCTCGGCCGGCAGATGCCGTGAAAACCGTCGCACCCGGCAATGAAGTCGCAGGCCAATTCGCAATCGTTTCCATCTTTCTGGTATCGGATCTTCGGCCTGGCGCCGTCGAAGTCATGAACGCTGACGTCGTCAACCTCAAAAAGGACCTGGCCACCGGTCGCGATGCGAGCATTGTTCAGGTCTTTCAGCACCTCGTGCTGCGCGTAAATCGTGATGCCTTTTCCACCAGTGAGGTCCTGAAAATCAATTCGGTGACCGCGACCTCCGAAGCGCAACTCGATCCCATGGTGGACCAAGCCCTCAGCTTTCATCCGCTCACCAACGCCCATTTCTGTAAGTAGGTCAACCGTGCCTTGCTCCAACACGCCAGCGCGGACGCGCTGTTCCGCATATTGGCGGCTGCGATTTTCAACTACGACGGACTCAATCCCCTGCAAATACAAAAGGTGGGAAAGCACCAGACCGGCGGGTCCAGCACCAACAATCCCGACTTGAGTTCGCAATGAAATCGGCAATGAATTGAGCACCCCAACTCGCCCGCTGTTCCTTAAACTTTGCTCCTAAAAAGGAGAATGCTGACGACTCGTCTGGATCGTCATCCCGCGCAGCCCAGGGAACTCCTTCGCCGCGGCTTTTCCTCCAAAACGGCCGTAACCACTGGCCTTTACGCCTCCGCAAGGCATGTGCGCTTCGTCATGCTTGGTCGGTCTTGAAGCGAGTGAGTGAAACCGAAGGCCCTCGGTCATGGCCGGCTCCTCTTCTTGGAGTTAGACTTTGTTTCCCCATCCATTTCTTTGAAAACGTCGGCTGCGATGTGAAAAGCGGAATTCGCGGCCGGCACGCCGCAATAAATGGCGGAGTGCAGCAGGACCTCTTTGATCTGGTCGCGGGTGACTCCGTTGCTAAAGGCGGCCTTCACGTGGAGGCGGAATTCTTCACCACGGTTCAAAGCGACCATCATGGCGAGGGTCAGCAAGCTGCGGGTATGGCGGGGAAGGCCAGGGCGCGCCCATATCTCGCCCCAGGCGCAGCGAGTGATGAAGTTCTGGAAATCGCGGTTGAAATCCGTTGTCGCAGCCACGGCTCGGTCCAACTGTTCATCTCCGAGGACCGCACGCCGGATTTTCATGCCCTGCTGGTAGCGCTTGGTTTCATCCATTGGAGTCATAAATAGTTCATCGCCTCATCTGGAAAGGAAGTTACTCACCGCCTCCGTGAACGCGCCAGCCTGCTCGACATTCGAAAGGTGAGCCGCGGAAAGTTCGACTTCTGCAGCTCCGCGGATTCGGCTGCTGAGGAAATGAGAGTCGGCAGGTGGAATGACCGAATCGCTCCCGCCGTAAATCACCAGCGTCGGGACCGTGATCTGAGCCACCGCTTCGCGCTGATCCATATCGCGGATGGCTGCGCAACACGCGGCATAACCCTCCGGCGGCGAGGTCTCAAGCATTTGCTGCGCCCGGGCCGCCTTCTCCGGGAACGATGCACGAAATTCCGGCGTAAACCAGCGTTCGATAACAACGGCAGCAACGGACTTCATTCCACTCTCGCGCACGGTTGCGATGCGGGCGTTCCACATCTCTTTTGTGCCGATGCGAGCCGCCGTGTTGCAGAGCATTAGCCGATGAAGACGGTTAGGCGCATGAACTCCCAGCCAGATGCCGATCATGCCACCCACCGAGAGCCCGCAGAAATGCATACGGTCGAGGCGAAGCGAATCCAGCAAGCCGAGGACGTCGCGACCCAACTGTTCGATTGTGTAGTCGCCGGGTGTTACCGAAGACTTTCCGTGACCGCGAGTGTCGTAACGCAGGATGCGGAAGCGCCGTTCCAGTTCCGTCATTTGCGGATCCCACATGGAGAAGTCGGTGCCCAGCGAATTGGACAGCACCAGCACGGGCTTCTCGTTGCCAGTGAGCGCATAGTGCGTTCGCAATTCTCCAACGTCAACAAATGGCATGGCTTGCTCTTTCTGGTGCTTACTATCAATGCTTGCGACTGGCCTCGATGACACGGTCCACCAATTCTTCGGCGATGCCCAGATAGTTCTCCGGAGCGAACAGGCGATCCAGATCAGCCGAGGTCAGATGCTCGGTTACCACGGGATTTTGTGCCAGCACTTCGCGCAGATGCTCTCCCGACTCGCGCACCTGTCGGCTTGCCACTTCCAGCAACTCATGAGCGGCGGATTTGCCGATGTGCCTTCCCATCGCGATGGCAACCGCTTCGGCAAAAATCAGACCCTGGGTTGCATCTAGATTGCTCCTCATGCGCGCCACGTCGATTTCGAGATCAGGGACAATCGTCGCCATTTGATGAAGCGCGCCGGCGGTCAGGCGGAAGATTTCCGGGAGCGTTTCCCATTCCGCGTGCCAATTGCCAAGGCCGCGCTCATCCTCTTGCACCATCGCGCTCAGCATGGTGCTGACCAGGCCGGGAACCCGCGTCGCTGCCGACAACACGACTGCTGCACTCACCGGATTGCGCTTGTGCGGCATCGTCGAGGAACCGCCGCGTCCCTCGCCTGCGGGTTCGAATATTTCCGCGATCTCGGTTTGCATGTGGAGCGAAATATCGCGCGCCATTTTGCCTAACGTGCCCGTACAAAGACCTAGAGTGGTTGCCGTTTCCGCCACGCGGTCCCGCTGGGTATGCCACGGCATGCTGGGAAGCCCGAGATGGAGCTCCTCCGCCAACGCCTTGGCCACCTGCAATCCTTTTTCTCGTAGAGCCGCCAGCGTTCCCACCGCGCCGCCAAACTGCATAACCAGCACGCGCTCCCTGGCTTGTGCGAACCGCTCCCCGTGGCGATTCATGGCGTCCAGCCATCCCGCAACCTTGACGCCGAAAGTCGTGGGCAAGGCATGCTGCATAAGGGTGCGGCCAGCCATTGGCGTGGAACGGTACTTCTGGGCCAGCTCGGTCAGTCCCCTGCAAAGGGCAGCCAGATCCGCTTCCAGGATGTCGAGAGCTTTCCTGATCTGCAGAACCAGACCGGTATCGTTCGCGTCCTGGCTGGTTGCGCCCCAGTGAACGAACCGCGCGGCCTCAGGATCGTCCTTCGCGACCAAGAGGGTGAGCTGCTTCACCAGGGGTATGGCGGGATTGAGCGAAACCGCGGTCGCAGTGGCGAGCGCGTCGGCGTTGATCAATTCCGCCTTGCACTTCGAAGCGATCGCCTGCGCTGCGGTGGCAGGGATTACACCACAGCGGGCTTCCGCTCGCGCAAGCGCTGCCTCGAAGTCCAGCATGTGCTGGACACCTGCGGCGTCCGAGAAGACTTCGCCCATCGCCGCTGAGCCGAACAGTGGATCTAACAAAGCCATCCGAGTTGTTACAGCCCCAGATCGAAGAATACCGTTTCTTCCGGTCCCTGCAAAACCACATTCCATTCCAGCGTGCCTGGGCGACCAGCCACTTTTTTCGCGATCAAAGTCGAACGCCGCGCCGGTTCCACCAGATTGAGAACAAAGTCCGCGGCATTGCGCGATTCCTCGGGAAAATAAATTCGTGTGACCAGCCGCCGCAGCACTCCCCGCATGAACACAGAAATGACCAGATGCGGCGCCTGCTCCTTCCCGTTCGGTCCAGGCACCGGCCCCGGCTTGATCGTGGCAAAACGAAACATCCCATCCGGGGACGTTGGCACGCGACCGTAACCTTTGAAATCCGGCTCCAGAGTCTTGTCCTGCGTGTCTTCGGGATGGTCATATTTCCCGTGCGCATTCGCCTGCCAGACTTCCAAAATCGCATCCGGCACCGGAACACCGTCTCCATCGAAAACTCTGCCTTGAATCGTAACCCGCTCGCCAGAGACACCCTCGCGCGCCAGATTGTCACAGTACAGCCACTTGAAACCAATCTTGAAAAACGGCCCAACCGTTTGCGAAGTCGTCGCCGGCGAACTCATCTACTCCTCCATCGGGGTAGCTTCGCGCCCGCGCAAGACGAGATCGAACTTGTAACCCAGAGCGTGTTCCGGCATCGTAGTTTCCCAGTCGAACACCGAGATCAGACGATTGCGGGCCTTTTCATCCGCGGTGCAGTTGAAGATCGGGTCAAACGGAATCAGCGGATCGCCGGGAAAGTACATCTGCGTCACCAGGCGCGTGGCAAACGCCGGACCGAAGAGAGAGAAATGAATGTGCGCCGGCCGCCACGCGTTGTGATGATTGCGCCAGGGATACTCGCCCGGACGAATCGTGACAAAGCGATATCGGCCCTCGGCGTCGGTGACGGCTTGTCCGCACCCGGTGAAGTTCGGATCCAGCGGCGCCTTGTGTTGATCGACTTCGTGCAGGTATCGGCCCGCCGCATTTGCCTGCCAGATCTCCACCAGTGTATTTGCCAGAGGACGATTATTCTCGTCGAGCACGCGCCCGCTTACGATAATTCGCTCGCCGAGCGGTTCCCCCGGGTGCTGCTTCGTCAAATCGCTGGCCTTAGGATCGACGATTTCAGGTCCGAACGATGGCCCCGTAACCTCCGACAGAGTGTAGGGAATTGCTACCTGAGGTTTCGCCGGCGCACGCTTGATCGACGACACATACGTCGGATGCAGATGATTGGGTTGGGTGCCCGGATCCGGCGCGCGATAAGCCGCCACGCGTTTCATGGTTCTTGTCCTTGTCGCCATTCTTGAACTCACAGACTGTATGCAAGGGAGAAGTCTGTGTCAAGCCGAGCCAAATCGCCGGTATTGACCGCAACATGGTCGGCCACCGGCTTGGCTTCGCCCTTCTGCGGACTCTCTCTACTGCCAAAACGCCGATGGCACAGGCAGCAAAGAGAAGCTGCTGGAAACCCCGTGCATCGTCGACATTCATTTTTCCGTTTCCCCGGATGGCCGCTACGTTGCCTACATGCGGGCA
>Ga0187871_10001590_pt1 | contig 19532 bp, 14 predicted proteins | sample June2016WEW_16_1_FD_132988 | JGI IMG/M metagenome (GOLD analysis project Ga0187871, IMG submission 132988) | Peatland microbial communities from SPRUCE experiment site at the Marcell Experimental Forest, Minnesota, USA - June2016WEW_16_10 | ecosystem: Environmental > Terrestrial > Soil >...
CCCGGTATAGGTCGCCTTGACCCCCGAAGCAGGTAAGCCGCCATCAACCGCGGCAGGCGCCGGTGTCTGAGCGATATAGATACCCTGGACCTTGAAGCGTCCCTTATCGCCAAGCTCCAAGCGTTGCGAAATACTTCCCCTGGCGCAGTCGAATTCAATGTCTGCGCCGCTGTCGTTTACTTCCATGCGAATGTGCTCACCGCCCCACTCGCCGTTCGGAACCGCTTCGGTCGGAGCAGCGGGGCCGGATTGCGCCGGGCGCGAAGCCTGTATCTGGCCGGCGCAGGATAGACTGACGCACGCGGTGATTAGTACTACGGCCACGAATCGCATTTCGCCATCTCCTCGTAAGGCAGCCGCGTCACAACCACGGAGCTCCCTTCCGCTTCTCGTCGGACCGGTTGGTGATTGCCGGCTCAAAATCGAAGGCCTCGCCGACTGTCGGGTGGTGCCTCAGTTTGAAATTACGTATTCCAAAAGTGAATGGGCTAGACCTGTCTCTAGCCCATCCGTTTGCCACATCTTGTGGCGATACCACGCTCAACATCAGCCCATCAGAAGCCGGCCCTCTACAGGACCGGCTAGTAATCATCTCAGTGCTTACGGCCCTGAGGTATAGGTGTACTCGTTGTAGAGCCACTGGCCGTTCACCAGCGACCAGAGGGTTACGTAAATCTGGCTGCCATCGGCGGGCAATGTATTAACTGTAGTCGAGAGCACATTGCCGAGATTGCCCGACTGGTAGTAGTTGTTTCCGCCGGACGTACTGCCCACGTCCAGCCAGTAAGCGTTGGCACCGCTGCCCGCGCTCCAGGTGAAGGTGACCGTGTTGCCGCTCAGGATCGAGCCCGGAGTCGGCGTCTGCATCACGCCCAACTGGCTAGCCACGTTATAAGCGGTGTAGGTGTACTGATTGTTCAGCCACTGCCCATTGACCAGCGAATACAAGGTCACGTAGACGGTGCTGCCGTTGCTGGGCAGTCCGCTGACCGTGTAGCTGGTCACATTGCCGATGTTGCCCGATTGGAAGTACTGGTTACCGCCCGGCGCGCTGCCGGCATCGATCCAGTAAGCCGTCGCATCCGCACCCGGTGTCCAGGTGAAGAGCTGGCTCGTGCCGGTCAGGGTCGAACCCGGAGTCGGCGAGGTGATCACGCCTTTCGAACTGCCGCTGTTGAAGGCGGTGTAGGTGTACTGATTGTTCAACCACTGGCCGTTGATCAGGGTCCACAGCGTGACGTAGATGCTGCTGCCATCGGTGGGCAGGTTGTTAACCGTCTGCGACAGGGTGCTCGTCGGCAAGCTGCCCGACTGATAGTAGTTGTTGCCGCCCTGGGTGCTGCCTACGTCGATCCAGTAGGCCTGCGCCGCGGCGCTCGGGCTCCAGGTGAAGGTCGCCGAGCTTCCGGTCAAGGTCGAACCCGGCGCCGGACTGGCCATCGTCGCCGGACTGCTCTCCGGCCCGAGAGGCAGCGGCCAAACATAAGCGCCGCGGCTGCGGGTCCACAAAGACAGAGTGGTGGAGCCACGATCAATCGACATGTCCCAAACCATGACGTTGGGCAGGCCGTTGTTGAAGCGGTTCCACACCGGAGGATTGGCGGTGATGTTGTCAGTGTAGTAGAACCCGAAGTCCGTACCAACGAATACCTGGATGTTGTAGTTCGGGTTGACGATGACGGAATCGACCGATATGTCAGGCAGGTTGCCGGTCTTGTCCGTCCAGGTGAACCCGTCGCATGGGTTCGAGGTTTCGGTACAGACCACCTGGAACACATGTCCGGGAGTGCTGGGAGTGTTGTTGTTGAAACCGCCGACGGCAGCGTATCCGGTTGGAGTGCCTATCGCCGAAGGGCTGGGATCCAGGGCGACGCCCTGGATTGGACGGTTGGGCAGAACGGCGTTGTTGCTGGTCACGTTGACCCAGGTGGCTTGCGCTTGCACGCCAGTACCCAGATTGAAGCCGATCTGGACGTTGCCGTCGTTGGTTCCAACGATAGCTACGCTCTGATACTTGGGCGAGTACTTTACCTGATTGATGTAGGAGCGATTGCCCAGAGTACCTTTCGTCAGGTTTGCTGTGATCGGGTTATTGGTGACATACCACTGGCTGCTGGCGAAGGTTGACGCATCGCCCATCACAGTTTCCCAAACGCGAGTGGTGCCGGCAAGCAGGTGTCCGCAGCCAGTGGTCGTGCCAGCAGCTTGGCAGTCATCGCCTCCAGCTATGCCACCGCGGAAGATGTGGACTGGCAGAACGAAAGACTGCGTGTCGCTGCCCCAACCGCCTTCCCAGGTTGACCAAGTCGCGCCTGGCTGGGTGCAGTTGAAAATGCAACGGCTGAAGCCACCGCTGTTATTGCCTTCCCAGTAGCGAAGACTACCGGTGTTGCTGCCCATCCTCGTGCCGCCGAGGAACCCGCTACCATTAAAGGACAAGTTGGTAGCAGTAATGTTAGTAAAAACAATCGAATTGCCGCTGGTGCCGCCCATAACGGCAGTTACGACTACCGTGGAGCCGCTGCGTGCGGCCGTCACCAGCGTTGGGAGGTCAGCGGTAATCGCGTTCACGATGTTGGTGGCTTGCGTCGTAGTGCTTGTGCCTATCGTGACCTGGCCGGTGCCGCTCCTCGTAGTGACGAAGGTGAAGACCTGCGAACCGATCTGGAATTGCTGACCAGCAACCCCAACAGCCGTGACTGTGATCGTGCCCTGAGCCTGAGTCGAACCTGTGCCCATTGGATCGATTAACCCGGAGAAGCCGTCGCCGCCCGTGCCCATCTGCCACTGCACACCGCCTGTGGGCGAACCGGAGAACATCGCCGAGCTTGGTCCGTTATCCTGAGCGCCGCCGACGGCAGAGGGATTCGCCGAGGTGGCGAAGTTGCCGCTGATGTCGCCGGAGTAGAACTCGATGGCATTGATGCCGGTGTCCATGTTGAACCACGTCGGCCGGGCGGTGTTAAGGACCGCGGTGCTGGCGTTGGTGGTGGCATGAACGCCGCCGTCGTTGCCTACCAGAAGAATGTCGGACGAGCCGTGAACAAAAGCGAGAGCGTGCTGATCCACGTGCACCACGTGGTTTGTCACGCTGGTGCCGTTGTATCCGCACGTGAGGTCATACCAGGCGGTGCCTGTGCTGCTGGCCAGCCAGACTTCGAAAGTATCGAAGAATACGCGGCCTGGGTTATTGGGGTCGACGACCACGCCCTGGTCGTACCAATTTTGCGGATAGTCTGCGGTGCCGGATGAGCCGGGACCGCTGCTGGCGCAGCCCAGCAGTGAGCCGCCGGCCGAGCCGGCCATAAAGGTCCAACTCGTGCCGCCGTTCGTACTCACCCAGGCGCCGATCTGGCAGCCGTTGGTGTTGCCGCAATTGCTGTTGTTATCCCAATTGATGGCCTGCGCCTGGGCGTAAATGGTATTGGGATCACTGGGAGCCACGCCGATGTCGATGCGGCCAAGGTTATCGACCGTGCCACCGTTCGTCGTGGTGCCACCGGTGGCGCCGTTACCGCAATAGGTCGCGTTGCCACCGGTTAGTGGATAGTTGCACGCACTACCGCTGCCGGCATTCATCAGTGCGCCCGTAAGGTACGGGCTGCCGGTTACCTGGGTGCCAAAAACAAATCCGTTGGAGTTGCTTGCTATGGACGTGAAGGTGGGGCAGCCACTGGATTGCATATTGGCGGTATAGATGCCATTGGCCCCATTCAGCCCAAGATCATACTGCACATAGGTGGGGAAACCGCGCACGCCCACCGCCGCCAAAACGCGGGTGACGCCCCCGCCCATGTCGGTGAGTTCCAGGCCGGTGATGTCCTGGCGCTGGCTGGTGAAGGTGTTGGTAAGGCAATTGGTCCAGGTCTGGCCCTGGTCGTAGGAGAACCAAAGGCCCTTCTTGGTCCCGGCTACGATGTTATTGCTGTTATTGGGATCAATCCGAACTTTGCCGACCGCGTCGTACTGCGGGTAGTTGCCTGCCGGTTCGACATACTCGGGGCCAAAAACGTCGGCGCCCAGAGTGGTCCAGGTGTTGCCGCCGTCGGTTGACATGAGGATGCCCTGGCTGCCCATCGAGAATGAGCCGTAATTCAAATCGCCGGTGCCGGCATAGATGGTGTTGTGATTGTTGGGATCGATGGCCAGCGTATCGATGGCGATTGATGTCAGCAGCGGGCTATCGGTGGTGACGGTCCAGGTGGTGCTGCTGGAGCAACAGTTTGTGGTTTTCCAGACGCCGCCGCCGACACTTCCCATATAGGCGACGATACTGCCGTTCGTGGTCGTCGTTGGATCAGTCACGATGGCATTGACGCGTCCCTCGGTGGTTCCGTAGTCATAACAGCCGGAACAACCCGTCATGTGCTCGGGCATCGGGCCAAGGGCAGTGAAGCTTGAGGAGTTCAGTCCTTCGATGCCGAGTGCAGGGTTCAGGACCACGCCCTTGTGCCCAGCCGGCACCCCACGGTTGATCGCGCGATCATGTTCGGCGGCCTTCCGTACCCAGGCGGGCGAGTAGTGGCCTGTGGGATATGTCAGCCGGTGGTTCCAGTATTCTTCCTCGGTGATGAGACGCTCGGCATCGGTGGGAGCGTGGCCGAGGGTGAACTGCGTGGAGATTGATGACCCCGAGGAGCCTATCGCGGTAGCTATGAGAAGCGGCGTGTTCGTGCCGCCGGTGTTAGCACTGCCCAACGAAGGCAGCTTCGGCATCGTTGCGGAGATGTTTACGATACCGTTTTCGTCGGCGCTGCCGTGGATGGTGGCGACGATGCCCGCGGAATCGGTTTTAATGACGATCGTGACACCCTCTCCCGGCTTCCAACTTCCACCGCTAAATACCATCGTCTCGCCCGGCAAGTAGCTGATCTTATCGGCGATTAGCGTCGGGTTTTGTGCGGGGGGGCTGTCTGTTCTCTGCGCACCGGCGATCGGTGATAGAGCGAGGATGGTGGCCAGGATACTAAGAAAAACAACATCACGACGACGAAGCAGGCGACGATTCATTATTTGTCTCCGAGGAGAATTTCCGGGTTCGAGAGCGAATGCGGTGTTTCGCGAGGGCCCGCCCTGATCACGGTCAGATCTTTGAGCAACTGGGAAGCAGATACCTTCGTACTATTGCCCTAGTAAATGTGTAAAGAAAATTATCGAAAGGCGATTACAACTTTCTGGTCATTCTATGGCGTATGAGTGCCAAGCCTGCGACTTCGAGCGGAAGAGGATTAGCATCTCGTATGCCGAGCGGGTGTAACGTTACAAAATTCAGGGAAGATATCGAATTCCGGTTCTTCGTCGACAGCGGCACAGACCAGCTGCGGTAAGTCGAATCCAGATCCGGCCAGTAAAATCTCGGGAATGCAGTTGGCCGCTCAATGCAATGCCCCCGAGGCGACTTGCGCGCACAGTGGATGCACCGCCATTTGGCGTCGCCTGCTTTTACCAGCGCGTCACTGAGACATTCTAAGGACGCTGCCCTGGGCCAGATCCTCATCCGTTTTCATGCAGGCAGCGACTGGCACCACTGCTCCGTTTTGGAATTCCGCCGCCAGGAATCCATTGTGATCGACAAGGCTCTCAAGGCTACCTGTGAGCCCGAGGGTTATATCGAGATCGCCACCCGCCGGGAAGAATTGTGCGAAGGTACCGCCGGTTGCGGTGAAGGTCCCTTCCAGGCTGGCAGAGCCCTCACCTCCGAGAACGGTCACCAGTTGAAGCGTACCGGTTAACGTGCCTTGGGGTGAGGTGTAGCTGAGCTGAATCTGTGCCGTCTGAGTGACCGTGAAGCTGCCGTCGGCAGCGAGGGTGAGAGAGAACGGGGCATTGGACGGCGTGGAAACGATGTAGGTGCCGCTGGATTGCAAGTCCTCGGTGCCGCTGGCATTGCCCTGAGCCATCGTGCAGACGCCGCCATTACAATATCGCGGCGGAATCAAGACCGTGATCTGGTTGGTGCCGGTGCCGTTGAAATGGAAGTTGGTCATGCCATCGCCCAGGTTAAGAGCGCCCTTGGGCAGGCCATTGGTGTTCACAATCTCCAGCACCTGCCCCTTTTCGGTGGAGACGATGCTGCGGGTAGCCTGGTCAGCAAACTTGATTTCCTGCTTGCACCAGCCGCCGCAGAAATGCAGCGTCTTGCGGGTACATTTTCTGGCGATGCCTATGGTTTCGTACTTGTAGCGCCAGCAGTCCAGTTCCTTTGTAGCATCGCAGGGAGTCTTGATGGGCGACTCGTTCACCACCGGGAAGTATGGGTTGGCAGCTCCCGCGGCAACAATCGTGAAGTCATCCGGATCGCCGGCCGGGGCGGGCTCCTTCGAGCTGTCGGTGCAGTAGTCGAACTTCACGGGATTGAGATTGGGCTGGAGCATTTGGTCGAGTTGCTTGTAATGGAACGATTGCGGCGCATTAAACTCCTCCCCCACGGCGGGGTCGTTCCAGGTTAACTTGAAGCAGTTGTCTCCGGGGTTGGCGCCAATGCCTGCGGGGCACACCACGCCCACCTGCATCAGGCTACCGGCTTCGGGGGGATCGGGCTGGGCGATGGGTTGAGTGCCGTTGGGCATGTCGCCGGCATTCAGCGTCTGCGGAGTTTGTGCGGCGGAGAACATCCACGGCGTCTGGAAGAGCGCCACTACCTGGTCCTGGCCGATCAGGTCACACGTCACTTTGCTGCACTCCAGCTTGGTTCCCGGCGCCAGTTGCACGTCGCCCGGACACTCCATCAGGCCGCCGACGCCGCGGCCGCAATCCATGCCCGCGGCCCCGCCGGCTGCGCCCAGTCCGGCGCCGCAACAGGCTACGCTGTTGTAGTCGTCGTTATAGGCTGCGTCCCAATCCTTGATACTGTTCTTCTTGTGTTTGGGCGGCATGTAGTGGGTCTGGATGGCGTTCTTTTTCAGGTAGGTAGTTTGCGGTTTATCGATGCGATAGCTGGAGGCGAGTTGCTGGAAAGGCACAGGGTCGATGTCGGCAAAAGGATTCTCGTCAAGCTCCGGCAGCCCCACCGCTTCGTGCACCATATTCATCCAGCGGACGAAGGGAAACATCGCTACCGACTTCACATACCCGCCGGGCGTGCTGCCGGCGCCTTGCATCCATCGCCGGTGGCAGCCGGCGCAGTCGACTCCCGAGTCGTCGTTGAAGATCTTCTTCACGGGATAGAGCGGCGCCAGCCCAGGCGCGTTGTTGCCGGCGAACCACCAGGGCTTCAGGTCGTCGTCGGGGTTGCCGCGGGGGATTCCGCCGCCCTTTTGCCGAATCCAATCGTCGCCGTTGAACGGCGTGCCATGACAGTTGTTGCAACTGTTGCCGGGCAGGGCCGAGACCAGCTTGCTATCGTCATACCATTTGGTGGCGCGCAGGCCCTCGGGACGCAGGTTGGGGCGCTTGCCGCCGGGCCGAGGCATCAGTTGCCCGTTGCGAAAGCCGTTGTTAAAGTCGCGTGCGCCGCTGCCGCATCCGGGCGTGCCACAGCCGACGGAATCGAGCCACGCCACACCGAACGTACCCACGGTGGTATTGCCCGCGTCTTTCACCCGCAACCCATCCGCATCGACGGTCGGGTAATACTCGGTACATTCGGGCGCGAATTCCGCCATGGTGCAACCGTTTTTGGCGGACGCCGCGGTACGCCGCATCAAGATTCGCCAATGGACCACATCGATACAGGTGCTGCCGTCGGCGCAGGTCAGGCCCCCGAGGGTCGGGCCCTGGCAGGCTTTCGCGCTTGAACCACGTCCGCAGGTGCCTTGATACAGGTCTTTCACCAACTGGTCGGTGGTACAGGACGGCGACACATAGGGGAAATGATCGCAGCGCAGGTGTTTCGCGCCAGCGAAGTTGGAGTCGTAGGGATTCTTGAACGGACCATTCGCGCCCGGCTCGGGGAAATCCATTTCAATTTCGCAGGGAGTCTTGGAGCAGTCCTTCCCGCCGCTCACCGGCGCCGCTCCCGTAAGCAGGAATTCGCCCTCGCCATTGACCGGGCCGCGCTGCCAGATCAGGCCGTACTGGTCCCAGAACATGGGAATCAGATCATTCGTCGGGTCGGGTTTGATTCCCAGTGGAAGGTAGTGTCCTACGCGCGCGCCCATCTGGCAAGCCGCGGCATCCGCGTAGGGATGTATCGCGTTTCCCGGAACCTGCGCCTGTACCTGTACGGCAAGCAGCACGAGGAACACGAATGCCATAGTGAAAGCGCTAGCTGAGACCAGGTCATAAGAGACCAGCCGCAAAGGCAGTTGACGCCGGCTGCCTGGAGCACGCGAACCCGCAGCCGGCCAGCATGGATTCAGGGAATGGCTGGTTTCTTGGACGCCGACGGCGTCGCAGCTTTGGCGGTGGAATCCCATGGCATGTCCTCCATTTCCCGTGCGAGCTTAGTGCGTTACCGCGAATTGAGCAAGTTGTACAGGCGATCAAGGACCCACAGTCAGACATGCCGCTTTGGGTGCACATCCGCCCGCTTACCCCTGAAGCAGGCGCGCGAACTCGTCGCACCTCTACAATATCTGCGCACAATGCGCCGCTTTATTCGCCGTGTCAAGAGCACGAGGGTGCCAGAGCACGTCGGTGCGCCAAATTACACCATGCTTAATGCTTGCTGGCCTGGCCGGACCATCCTTATGCTTTGGCACTCTGTACGGCTCTGAATTCGACCCCAGAAACCAAGTGCCGCGAATCGTTTGTCATTGCCGAAACGGTGGATCTGGACAGGAACGAAACCTATGCGAAAGAGCGGGCACTGATCGACGAGGTGAAAGCCCAGTTCGCGCGCGGCCGGAAGTGCCAGGTATTTGCGGTCTACACAGCTGCGGCCCTCCTCGGCGGCGCGGGCAGAGGAGGAAGCGGAGGACAAGGCAACTGAGCAAGTGGAAATCGAAGTCCCGGCGATACTGCCGATACCGACCGAGTCGATTCCGGGCGCAGCCCTCTTGGACGCTGCCAGTTCATCGCGCCGTTCTACGCGCCGAGATACATCCATCGGCCAACCGTCGCTCTTCTGACAGGCCACCCGCGCCACATACCAGAACAACGGGAGTCAGGTAGAGCCAGCGCCTTTTCCAGCCCGGGTGGATCGCCAAGAATACGAGTGCCAGCTAAAGGGTATGCCTGGCCGAGCTCTCAGCCTTTGTACTTGAAAGACAGCAACACGCGCGTGCGGTACTCCTGCACCTTGCCGCCCTCGACCTTCATGTCCATCTTCACAACTTCGGCAATGCGCAGATCCTGCAGCGTACCTGCGGCGGTCTCCACTGCATTCTTTGCCGCATCCTCCCACGACTGCGTACTGGTGCCGATTACCTCCACCAGTTTGTAGACGCTGTTGGTAGCCCCAGCTGTCTTGGCCATAATTCCTCTCCTTTTGGCTTGGTACAAAACAGCGATCCGATCAAAACATCAATCCGGTGCTTCCATTTTGTCCCAGCTACTCGAATTGTGTGCTCATTGACCGCGAAACACAACCTGTCGTCTGATGTCGCCGGTCGAAAGCAAAAAGGAGCTGTGTTCCCCGTTTGATACAACCCCACATCGGCATATCCCTCTGTGCATCTGGGTGCCGACATTTCGTCGCGAAGTCACGCTCCACGATTAGTTCGAGGCCAGTCGATCCGCCAACGCTCGCCGGGCGCTCGCACCCAGAACAGGGGTTTCACTGGAGTGCCCCGAGCGTGGTGGTAGAGGGCAGCAGTACGCTCGTAAAAGCCGCGTGTATGCCACGACTCACGCCACCCGAAACGCTGGCAGTCGAGGTGATGGCAGAACTCATGACAAAGGGTGCTGAGGAACGTGCCGAACGAGGTCACTTGTTTCCTGATGGCGGTTCAGAGACGGATGAGCAGGGTTTCGGGATCGTAGTCCCCGAACAGTTCCATGGCCGAACCGCCCTCACGTACGCGAATCGGGCGGGCTGCAAGTACTCGGATCGCCGGCTGATGAACCAAGTAGAAACCAGACGCAACCGATAGAAACTCCACACATGCTTGGCGAACGGATGAGGCAGTGCTGCCCTGCATGGCCGAATCGATAGACTTCGCCGACGCTCGTAAGCGATCATACTGCGGGATTTCCAATCTTCTGAGCCGGTCACTCTCAAGAAACCTTGCCCGTAACGCTGCTGTGCTCGGCGGTCGGTCGGTGAACATTGCTGAAAATTGTCAACCAAGCGTGTCGAGGCGCACAAGAGGCGAGCAACGCCATGCGCCTCTCAGAGCTTGAAGTCCCGCAGGTGGAACTTTGTCTTTGGGCAGGAACATCTCTTGTCTAGCGGGAAGTCCACGACGAGCTTTCCGCGATTGCACCGTCGCCGCTTGATCCGCGAGACAGAAACCCATGGAACGAACATCTAAAGAGGAACTTTGTACAGCTTGTCCGGCAACAATCCGCCCCAATTGCGACCGGTGCCGCACCAAAGACCAGAGCCGGCGCAAATACGTCTTCACCGATCAGATCGATCAGCTTATCCGGGAGCTCTATCTCAACCATCGAGACGCGAAGACGCGCCCAGGCATCCGGCTGCTGGCCAAGAAGGGCGGTATGCCGCATTGGGTACTGAAAAGCGTGCCCGCGAATTGGGGTTGTCGCGAACCAAAGAGCTGCCCTGGAACGAGGCGGAGCTAGCGATTCTGTCCAGGTATGCGTGGATGAGCGACGAGCGCATCCGCCTTAAGCTCAAAGCGGCCGGATATGCACGCGCCGTCACTGCGGTTCACCTCAAGCTGAAACGAATGCGGTTCAAGCACGACGGGAGCTTCTACTCCGCCAACGGTCTCGCGCAAGCGCTGGGGATCGACCCCCATGCAGTAACTCGCTGGATCAAGAGCGGCCATTTGAAAGCCAAATTCCGTGGCACAGAACGAGGCCCTCGCTTGCTGGCGGCCAGCTTGCCGGCAGCCACCGAAGTTCGCCTCGAGTTACAGGAATACCTGGCCGGACCGGCATGGCACCCCCGGATTTCGCTCGCCGCATGAACTACGCTCTGGAGACGCTCTACTTCTTTCTGAATGGCCGTTATAGCAAGGTCTCCTCCAACGACCGTTCAATCCGGGCCGTTATTCGCGACTTCATTGCTGCCCATCCCAGTGCAACTCCCAGCATCCGCTCAGGAAAGCTCTACGAAACGGAGAATGCCCGTTTGCTACGCCGGTATTTCTACGAGGCGCTGGATCACAGCCGGGCCTATTACCTACGGTGCCCCGGGTACCCAGAAGACCTATGTATTGCAGCACCTGATCGCGGAGTTGAACCGGTCGGAGATCGCTAAGAACGGAGAAGGCCGAAGAGCTTACTACATCTACCTTGGTCAGGGAATCCGCTCGCAGGACTTGATGAAGCGGGTGGCGGAGAGCTGTGGGGCAATCGGGTGGGCACGGTCGACCCGATTCTGCGCAACCTGCGTTTCGATCTCAGCCAACGCAAGGTGCTGCTGGTCTTTGACGAAGCCCAGCATCTGTCGATTGAGTGCCTGGAGACCCTGCGGGAACTGCTGGATCAACCGCCGCACTGCGAGTTACTGTTTGCCGGCACCCACGAGCTGGAGGCAATCTTCACCCGCCAGGCCTTGGAGTTGGAGCAATGGCGTTCTCGGTTTCATGCTGGCCAGGCTTTGCCCGGCATCTCGGACGAAGAAGCAGCCGATATCGTGCATTTAGAGCTAGGGTTGAGACTATCGCAACGAAAGATCCAAAAGCTAATCGCGAAATCCCGGATCACGGACCTACGCAACGGTGGTCAGCACAGCTATGTCCCGGCCCGGTGGTTGTTCTGGGTGATTCGCGAGTTGCAAGCCGTCGCCAACGGAGCAGCAGCCTACACTCGTGATCAATAGTAATAAGGATGCCGTGAGCGAACCCTATAATAGAAGCAAGAGCGCACTCTCGTGCGCCCTTGCTGGGTCTTGGCTTGTTTCAGTTGATCGAGACGGTTACAGCGGCGGTTTGGCTCAGTGAGCCAGATGTGCCCGTCACCATCACGGTGGCCTGTTGAGATACGGGCGGTGTTGATTTGTTTGAACTGCTGTTACTTCCACCGCATCCAAGAGCGAACAGTGAGATAACGAGCAGCAAGCCCAGCAGGCTCATCCGCACCATGCTCTTCCGGTTAAGCAGTTTCCTTTTGCGTGTGGTGATAACGGTTCCTAACAGTCCCAGACCAGGCATCATGGCCGCGATGCCCGCCGCGTGGTAGCCCGTAGGGGGCGGGGTCGAGTTGGCGGAAATGGTCAGGGTGGAGGACGAACCGCTTCCGGGTTCGATTGTTGAAGGGCTTAAAGTGCACGTCAAACCAGCGGGCGCGGTGCAGGTGAGAGTAATCGGACTGTCGAATCCGCCCGCCCCAGCGGCGCTGACCGTGACGTTAGCCGAACCACCCGGATTGACGGTTGCGCTTTGAGAAGAGACGCTTAGAGTGAAACCTTGGCCGGCCGAAGCTGCCGGCGCAAGGCTGGCGAACACAGCCGTTGCGCTTCCTCCAGTCGGGAAATTGGGTTGGCCGGCACTGCCTCCAGCGGTGAAATAAAGAGTACCAGCGACGCCCGGATTGTTATTGGTACCGCCGCCTCCGCCAAACACCATATCCCACATGCCGGGGTTCACCAGCACATTGCCGGAAGAGTCGCTGAGCTTACCCTCAAAAGCACCGCTCGAGTCGAACGCGCTAATCGTGCCATCGCCAAAATTGGAGACGAGGATATCGTTGGCGAAGGTTCCGAAGCTGGCCGGAGCCTGCACGATGCCCCAAGGGGCGTTAAGGTTATTGTTGGCGCCGGTAGCGACCAGGGTGCTCACGAAGTTGCCGTTGCTATCAAAGATATCCACCTGCCCAGCGCCAGCGCCGGGCACAGCGTCGTGCTTGGGAGCATCCTGCATCGCGTAGGTGACGTAGACCTGGCTGCCGATGACGTGAATGCCGTGGGGAGCGTAGCCTACGGGAAGGTTTGGATCGGTGAACGTACCGCCCAACGAAGTGAGGTTGAAGTTCAAATCGTAGACGTCTACCTTGCCACTGTTGAAGTTGGCCGCCAACAGGTGGTTGCCCAGCAAGGCGAGACCTTTGTAAACCGCGCCGCTGGCGGAATTGTCTTTACCGATGATTGCAGTGTTGCTGGAACCGTTCCAGTAGACGACCAGGCCGTCCTCGGTGTCGAAAATGAACGAACCGCCGGAAAAGTACGTGCCGTTGGAGTTGGCCACCGTTCCCGTCGGACAACCAGGGCTACAATTACCGTTTGGATTGCTGCTTGCCCCGGGTATGGTCACGACCAGCCCGGCGTCTTTGTTGCCGTTTTGGTCATAGAGCGTGGAGACGCCGCTGTTGTTGTCGGCGATCCAGAAATCCTGCCCCGGAAGAACGGAAATTCCCCAGGGGTTCAACAGTTGAGTGTCGGTGGTCTTGGCTACGCCGGCAATATTAGAGACCAGGTTGGTCTGGGAATAGCCGGCCTGTTGCGCCCATAACCCCGACGAAATCGTCAACGTCATGAGCATCCCGAATAACAAGAGTGATCTTTTCATATTGTCCTCATAACCTATTGTGATTTGTACGATCCTGATCCGGATATTTCCTTTTTCGTTCGCAAAGCCATTGGTTGCCGGCCGGACAGAGAATTCAGGCATGGATTGATGCGACCAGACTCCTGAACTCCCTGCCACAACCGTGTAACCACCCTTGGTGCTCTCACCTTAGTTAGTGCCGGAGGAGAACACAGTACCTTGATCCTTCACCTGCGCCTGCCCGGCCATCGCCCGCGGCAACCGGAACATATAGACGCCTTCCGGAGTGTCGGCCTCGCTTAGAAAGTACTTGTCCCCTACATGCTCAAAGCTAAGCTTTGGCTGCTCAGCAGAAGTTCCATCAACAGCCATAGAAAGAACAAACGCGCCATTGTCGTAGCCGCGAATTGCTATGCCTGAATATGCATCAACAGAGAGACGGCCAACGGTGTATGTGCCCGCAGGCAGGGTCGTGCCGCCAGCGACGAACTCAAACGGAACTTTCACACGAAATCCCTCGGTGTCCTGAGCGTGGGCACTTATGCCCAACCCAAGCAGGCACGTCAGAGTAAGTACAACGAACGAATACGGCTTCTTCATAGTTTCTCCTTATTGAAATGTCTTGTATTGTTCGTCATGGATAACTGCGATCGTGAGACTTTATTCCGCAAGTCTGTCCTTAGTCTCATTTATCAACTGCTTGTCACTGTGCATGTGAGTTAGACGCGGCGATTAAGGAGGAGATGCGGACGGAATGTCACTTGATTGTCAACACTTTGTCGAGGCTTCGTAACTACATAGAGAGAACATCACTGGGAGTGTGTGGATCGGAGCGTCCCCTCGCAAACCGTGCCTACCGGCCAGGTCAGGGGGGGAGATGTCAACCACGCCGCCGAGCGTGCCGGTGTTGTCACCAAGGATCGAGGGCGCCTGGGCCAGCGCGATGTTGACACAAAACGCCGTGCCAATCGCCAGTAGTCCGGTGATCGTAAGTAATGTACCTTTCTTCATTGTTTTTCCTTTTCGTTTGATTTTGTTCACCGTAGACAACTCATGTGCGACATCGTGCGCCGCCAAAGCTACCTGGAAGCCGCTTATGCTTTTGTGGACAAGACGATCGGTTTGTGTTTGTTCGGTTAAGAGCCTGCGTTGTCTTTGAGTTTGACGTGCAACCAGAGGTCTAGCTAGAGGTTTGCGGAAGGCACAAGCCCTAGAAAGCAGACTCGCAGGACCAGTGCCGTGTAGAAGCTAGCTCCTACCGTGCTCCGCCCGATTCTTTCTCTGCGTCGGGTGCACGAACCATGCGATTCCTATGCTCACCAGGTACAGTCCAATCATGGGTGCGGCAAAGATGCACATGTTCATAATGTCCGTGGTCGGAGTAATGATCGCGGCGATGATGAAGATGACCAGAATCGAGTAACGGAAGTTACGCCACATCCAGCCGGCGCTCAAAATGCCCATAAGTGCCAGAAAGAACACCAGAATCGGCATCTCAAAAACCATGCCCAGCCCCGCAATAATGGTCAGAAACAGGTTGGTATATTCGCCGATGGTAATCATGGGCGTGAACTGGCCGCTGAAGGCGATAAGGAAATCCAGCGCCGTTGGGTAAACCATCCTGTAGCCGAAGTAGCCGCCTGCCAGGAACAGTCCTACCGTGCTAAACATGAATGGCAGCACATAGCGGCGCTCGTTGCGGTAGAGGCCCGGCGCAATGAATGCCCACACCTGGTACAGCACGAACGGCGACGCCACGAAGATCCCCGCCAGAAACGAGATCTTCAAGTACATATTGAAGGGATCGGTGGGATTCAGATAAACCAGCTTCTGGTCCAGATGATGATTAGCCAGCGCAACCATGATCGGCTTTTGCATGACAGCGAAAATCCGCTCGTGGAACCCCCAGCAGATGCCTAAGCCAGCCACTACGTAGAGAAACCCATAGATAATGCGCCGCCGCAACTCCTCCAGGTGTCCGAGGAAGCTCATGCTGCCTATCTCTGGAGAAGCATCTTTCTGATCTGTTGTGATTACAGCGCTGGCCATGACTATTCGCTATCTAAACGCGCGGTGAGGGATGGGAGCGGCTCACTCGGGGCTGCAAGCCGCTCTGGCGACTCAATATTGCTTCCTCGTAGCGAGCCTGCTTCCTCAGTGTCGGCATCCACCGAGCCGGTCACCAGGCTCATCAGCTTGTTCCAAGGATGCTGCGTCGGGGCCATGTTGGTCGCGACGTGTAGCAGCTTCCTCGGCCCGAACATGACCAAGGCAAGAAGCAGGATGAAGAACATGCTCGGCATAAGTAATCTCGATTACACGATGTACTCGGGGCTAGCTGGCTTCCGATGTTTTGTCGCTTTTGCCCGTCGCCGACGATGCAGAGTCGTCCATATGATTTCTCATCGAGTCCTTAAAGCTGCGGATGCCGTCTCCCAGCCCCTTACCGAGTTCGGGCAATTTCTTGGGTCCAAATATCATCAGGGCGATAAACAGAATCACAATCAGGTGCATTGGTTGAAACAGACCATCGAACATAGAGCTCTCCTATAGTTCCGAACTGTGAAGTGTGGTGAACGCAGGACCGGAAATCCGTTGTCACCGCTTTTTATAATCAGTTTCCGGTCCTGCTCCCTCGTATGAACACCTTGGCGCGCTGAGCGGCGGCGGGTTGCTGACCGCCGCCTGCGAAGACGTTCACACCTGGCGAGTGGCGGCATCGGCTGCGACTGCCAGCTGGTTAAGAAGGTTGAGGAACGCTGGCGACTGTCCGATGAAGAGCCCATCAGCGGTAAAGCTGGCGATGGTCGCGACCGCGCCGGCAAACTGGTCATCGCTGGGCCGAATCGCAGCGCAGAGCGGCAGGTTCTGGTTGATGAACTGGGCCGGCACCGGGAAGATTAGGCTCGGCTGAATCAGGGGATTGAGCGGGTTGAAGAAATTGGGGAAGGTCAACTTGCTGATTGGGTCGGTGAACGGCGCCACTGGGGCCTGCACGCCGTTGCCGGAGAAGTCGACCCACTCCAGGAAGTGAGCGATCTCGTCGCCGCCGATACCCAGCGTGATCTTCAGCACCTCCAGGCTGCTGACCTTCTGGCTCATCGCCGCATACAGACTCGAGCCGCCTTGCTCGATATATCCGAAGTGAAAGGCCGCGACGTTCGCAATGGCCTGAATGTGCACGTTGCCGGGGATGCTGGTGGCAGTGCCGAATGGAGGGCCGTTGAAATCCGCATCATTCCTGGGAATGGCAGTAACGTTGTTGAGTGTGATCGCCTGGGGGAAGGTTGCGCCGAGGTCGGGATTGATGGTGCTGCGATACCGAACATACCAGCTGGTGTCCACGTTCAGCTGCATGAGGTTAGTGAGCCGGCCTGCGTTAGCAGCGCCGCCGGCTTTGCTGCCCTGCAGCGTGCGGAACTTATCGAAGTTAACCGGATCGGCGCCCTTCGATTCCAGATAAGCGTTCAGGAAGGTTGCGTGGCTGATCTCGTCCAGGGTATTGCTGGAGATGTATTGCGGTCCATCGCTATCCAGGTTGGACAAAGCTATCTGATAGTTATTCAGCGTTTGGTTCGGGTCGACCTCGATGGGAGGATTGTTGCCGATACCACCCAATTCGGCATACTGCTGCCACAGGTCGCTCTCGATGAGCTCGGCTGCGGCGAGGAATTGCAGGATCGCAATATCGCCCTTATTCAGAGTGTCATTAGAGTTTTGAGCAAACGCCGCCAACCCATGGGTCAACAGCCCGGCTCCAACGGTTGCGGCGCCCGCAGCAAACGCGCCCTTCTTGATGAATGACCGGCGATTTACCGGCCTTGTCAGTATATCGTCTACGTTCTTCATGTCTATTCTTCCTTTCTATCCCAGAACCGGTTTGGCTGGGCTGATTGCAACAGTAGACTGTCCAGGTCACGGCACTTGTCATGGACAAGTCAGACTAATGTCACTGTTTTGTAAAGTCGCTAGATCTGATTGTCAGGTCCGAATAGTTCTCTCTTGAGAGATCGGGTTTGCCGTCTAGCAACAACCCGGAGTCGAGCCGACTTACGAACGACAACTGAAGAAAGCTATACGACGAACTCCTTTGCTTGGAAATCGTGCTGCCGTTCACTGCACATAACCGACGGTCTGAGTTTTTATTCCCCGGAACGGTTATGTTTTAATTGGGGTAGTAGTGATTAATGTTTTTTCAGGTGGAACGCCGACGAGAGTATTCTTATCAGGGAGGCGGCAGTTGCTCGCGATCCCATGTGGGGTTTGTTAACCGGCATTGGGTTGGCTAACTATTGTTTTGACTCGTACGATCGTTATGTGGATAGCGATCAGCTTCCTGCGGTCCCCTATCTGACGAGAGAGGCGTCGGTATCGGTGCAGCGGAACTGCGGCGGAGCGAGTCGCGAACGGCTTTTCGGGCTCTGGATAGCCGCGACATAACGGTTCCCATCGGGATCGACAATATTTCCGCGATCTCCTGGTAGGACGCATCTTCGACATCACACAACAGAATGACTTCACGAAAGATGAGTGGCAGTTGCTCGATTGCCTCCCGGCATGCCTCGATGCCGGAACGTCGGATCAACAGCGACTCGGGAGTGGCGGAAGTTGCGGACGAGACAGGGAAGTCCTCTTCTGATTCCGTCGCAACAGTCATCCGGCGATCAAGGGTTGAGCATGAGCTTAGAAAGGTGTTCCTGAGGATCCTGAACATCCAGGCCCGGAAATTGGTGCCGGGCTGAAACGATGCGAAGCTGCGTAAGGCCTTGAGATAGGTCTCTTGTACTAGGTCCTCGGCATCGCTCGAATTGTGCACCAGCCAGCGCGCAAAGTTGTAAAGCGAATCAAACAGGGGCATTGCCAGCTCTTCGAAGCCTGCCGCCGGTCGATCATTCTGGGAAGTCCCGAATCGGATTATCGCTTGTGCGCCAACTCCACTTTGACTCATTTGCCATCCTCCTGAATCTCGAACCCCGGTTGCGACCCACTCTGACGCGCCGGTCGGCAGTCGTCAATTAACTGCGAGTTTTCACCACCTATCCTGTTGATTACCCGTTAAGTGATTGCTAGTGAAAGAGTTGACCGCGTTCATATCCTGAGTCGGAGAGGGCTTGAACGGAGTGCTAGACTTCTATCCTGAGCCCAAATAGCCCCTATGGAACACGTCAGGCCCATCTCCGTCGTGCGATTCGGCACCTATGAGGTTTCCTTCCAGGCGGGCGAGTTACGCAAATCGGGTTTGAGAATCAGGGTGCAGCAGCAGCCGATGAAATTGCTGGAGATGTTGCTGGAGCATCCGGGAGAAGTCGTTACCCGGGAAGAATTGCGCGGCCGGGTCTGGCCAAACGAAAGTTTCGGCGATTTCGATCAGGCTCTGAGTATCGCTATTGCGAAGCTCCGCAGTGCGTTAGGGGACTCGGCAGACAATCCGCAGTTCATCGAGACCCTACCCAAACGTGGCTATCGCTTTATTGCGGATGTGTCGGTCCTCGATGCAGACGCCCGCCCAAAGAGGCCTGAATCTGCGGCTGGAGATCTGCCGGGGAAAGAGCCCGAACGCAATCCCGAGGGCGCGGGATTGGCCGTTGCGCCCAAGCGCCGGCTGTGGTCGACGCGTTGGGTCGTCTTCGCCTTGGCGGCGCTCCTCGTGAGCATGGCGATTCTCGCCGTCTTGCTATTTCGCTCGCGCAGCCGTGCGCCCGCGGGCATACGATCGCTGGCGGTGCTTCCTCTGGAAAACCTCTCCGGCGATCCTGCACAGAATTACTTCGCGGACGGCATGACGGATGAGTTGATCACTGACCTGGCGCAGATCAGCGCCTTACGGGTGATCTCCCGTACCTCGGCAATGGTATACAAAGGAGCGCGCAAGCCTCTGCCGCAGATCGCTCGTGAGCTGAACGTGGACGCCGTAGTGGAAGGCACCGTGCTCCGTTCTGGCGACCAAGTCCGAATCACGGCGCAGCTGATTGAGGCCTCTACGGACAAGCACTTATGGTCCCAGAGCTATGAGGGTGAGTTGCGTGATACCTTGGC
>Ga0187871_10001591_pt1 | contig 19523 bp, 12 predicted proteins | sample June2016WEW_16_1_FD_132988 | JGI IMG/M metagenome (GOLD analysis project Ga0187871, IMG submission 132988) | Peatland microbial communities from SPRUCE experiment site at the Marcell Experimental Forest, Minnesota, USA - June2016WEW_16_10 | ecosystem: Environmental > Terrestrial > Soil >...
AACTCCGTCATTGTTGAGGTCTTGCAACGTCTGATCGATAAGATCTTGCTTCTTGTCGGGCATTTGTCCTCTCTGATTTGTAGCGTTCTGAGTTGATAACTGAAGCGGTGTACTTTTATTCCCGAAAAAAGCAGAAAGCGAACAAGAACTTTCTGCTGTAGGACCAGACGAGATTGTTTCCTGAAAAGTCGAAGAGGAACGTGGACAGAGAAATGTTTCGATAAAAGAAACATTTTTCAGCCCCGGTTTGTCGTCAGCTTACGAACCGGAAGCTGGGACCCCTCAGGGCATTTAACCTGGTAGGTTTACGCCGCTGAGAAACCCACCCAAATGTCCGGTCACCGCAACAACGGCGACTGCCAGAAGTTCAACCGCCAGTCGATAACTCGGCAAATATACTGTCCGTCGTCGAGCGCGGAAGTGCACCCACCACACCAGCCAGATCATCAACGTCGAAACACACGCCAGAACGAGGTGCAGTAATAGGATCCCCTTCAGTTTCTGTCCCTCGAGTTGGAACCGCCACGCGAGTAGCCCAGTGGCGAGAACCGGAACAGTCGAAATCGCCGCCATCAGCAGGTTGTAATAAGCTGCTTGCGCCAGGCCACGGCGCTTGGTCCATTGCGCGATAAGGTCGAACGCTACCGCCGTGATGAATAGCGCGATTGGAAAATGGATCAGCACGACATGTTGTGCGTGCTTGGCCAGAAGTGCCGTCTTAAAATCAAAAGGATTTACCATCGCCATACCTCTTCCAGATTTGCTGAATGTCCTTAATGCCTAGAGAACTCCCAAGTTGGAGTCCAAACCCCGCGCGGTGAAAAGCCCTCACCCCCGCGCTAAAGGAGAGGACCAAAACGCGGGGATGAGGCTCGAACGCGCTACGACAAGTAGTAGCGGAACGAACTAAAAATCATTCCATCCAGCCCGTGCGGCTCTCCGCCCAAGCAACCCGCGAACTGGTTATTGCCCAGGCGCTCGCGAAAGAGTCGTGCGAGCCTGTGCCTCCTCCGGCCCGCTGCTATCCACGCGCAAAAGCATCGCGCTGCCCTTGTCGACTTTCACCGCCTTGCCGTTGGAGGTCAGGGTGATTTCACCAAACGGCTCGGTGCGTCGGGATTGGAGGATTTTCAGGTCGCCGAATCCATACGCGCCGCGGGCATTTACCGAGAAGAGCCAAAACGCTTGCGGACGGCCATTGTCATCGATCGTGCCCCCACTTGGGGTGCCCGAATCCTGGTCCACATAGGCGAGCACGCCTTGGCTGGTATATTTCCCCACGACCTGCTCTTCCACCATGACTGGCCCACCTTCGCCGTAGGAAATCTGGTCGCCTCCGATCTGAATTTCGTAGTCGGCATAATCGGGGGACGTTAACTGCGGAGTGGCAGCCAATACAGCCCTGATTGACGCTACCGCGCGCAGGGTGGTGATAATCGGGATGGTCAGGCTCCCAAGTTGGACCTGGTCCAATTGAAATGAGATCTTTGATTCGTCAGATCCTTTTCCTGGAGTGATGGCTTCGACCACATGGCCTGTCACCTTGGATCCTTTAGGTAACGTTTCTCCCCTGCCCAACGGCACGTCCTGCATAATCGTCGCGATTATGGTGGCTCCGCTTCCGCTCTTGTCCGATCGCAAGGCAGAATTCAAGCTGACGGGAAGGATGGTGCCCGCCGGAATCGGTTCTGCAGATCGTGTGTTCTGCCCTTGGGCGGGTTGATAGGTCGGTTTCAGATCTTGTCCTGTTCCGGCGTGCAGGTACATCGGCAGCACGCACAGCGCTAAGCCAAGCATTTTCAGATTGTTTCTCATTTTGTTCCTCCTCAAGGTGCTAAAAGAGCGTGTGGTTCTTCCGCACCACCATTCCCTCGGTGACTCCAATTCGCTCTCTGACTCGTTGTGCAAAACCGGCGGCCCTCGGTTTTATTCCGTGGTATTTTTTTGTCGGCTATGGGAATAAAATGCCCGTCCGATTGTTTACTCTTGTGTGGATGTCGGAGAGAACCTGCCATCGCAGTCGTTCGAGCAGCTAGCTATGCCTCACTTCGAGCGGCTCTATAACTTTGCCTGCTGGCTGACACATGACCGGCAAGAAGCCGAGGATCTTGTGCAGGAGACTTACGCCAAGGCGCTTAAGGGGTTTCCCTCGTTCCAGTCGGGTACGAATTTTCGCGCCTGGATCTACAAGATTCTGCGAAATGCGTTTCTGACCTCCCGTACCGGGCTGAAAGCGACCGCAACCGTGTCGCTCGATCTTGAGGGCGAAGAGGAAGCCTTGCCCACAGCCAAGGAAACGCCCGAGAGCATCCTGCTGCAGCGTTCGGATGAACAGCTCGTGCGGCAGGCCCTGGAGGAACTGCCAGTCGCCTATCGGGAGATCCTGCTGCTGTGTGAAGTCGAAGAGATGTCTTACCAGGAAATCTCTGCTACTCTCGCCATCCCGATGGGAACAGTGATGTCGCGTTTGTCCCGTGCCAGAAAAGCCCTGCGCGGTGGCCTACAGCAACAGTTTGCAAAAAGGATGAACTAAAATGGTGACCTATGGTTTGTGAGTCTTGGAAGGCGAAACTAGACACTTACCTCGACGGCGAGGTTCCAGAGGAGGAGATGCGCACCGTCGACGCTCACGTGCGCGGCTGCCGCTCTTGCTCGGCGGATGCCCTTACACTCGTACAGACGAAGCGTGCGATTCAAGTCGCTGGAAAACGTTACACTCCCAGTGCTGAGTTCCGAAAACGGATGCAGCAGAAGATTGCTGCAAAACCGCGGCGCAGTTTTGGTCTGGGATGGACGTTAACTGCGGCGGCAGCCGTCATTCTCGTGGTCGGGACGTTGACATCGGCCTATCTGGGAACTCGATCTGGCAGAGATCAGGTTTTCAGCGAGATAGCAGACTTGCACGTGGCGACGCTAGCCAGCTCATCTCCGGTGGATGTGATCTCCACCGATCGGCACACGGTGAAACCCTGGTTCCAGGGAAAAATCCCCTTCGCGTTCAATTTGCCGGAACTCCAGAACTCCGAGTTCACTTTGCTTGGCGGCCGGATGACGTATGTTGATCAAACGCCGGGTGCGCATCTCATTTACGACGTGGGGAAGCACCATATTTCCGTGTTCGTATTCCAGGAACGGTCATTGCCAGCCAGGTTGGACCAAGATCCTGTCTCGCCTAAGCAACTGACGTTCAACATGGAAACATGGACTCAAGGCGGGCTTCGCTATTTCGTGATCGGCGATGCTAGTGTTGCGAGCATCGATAGTCTTGCGAAATTGTTTAAAGCCGCGCCATAGATTTGTGACGTGAAGGATTGCACCTGCAATGGGAATTAAGTGAGGGTGGGCAGCTTCTACCGGGGCAGAAGTGTCCTGCTTAAGGCAAGAACTTATAGCCCCGACCGTGTACTGTAAGAAAGTGCGACGGGCGCGATGGGTCGCTCTCCAGTTTTTGTCGTAAGTTCAGAATGTGGTTGTCCACCGTCCGGGTACAAGGACAGTGCTGGTAACCCCAAACCTCCTTGAGAAGCTCGTCCCGTGAGATCACACGTTCAGCGTTCTTGGTTAAGAATTCCAGCGTCTTGAATTCCTTTAGAGTAAACATGATCTTCTTGCCGCAACGGGTGATTTCCGTCTTGAAAAAGTCCACCGTCACATCCGCAAAGACATATACGTCTGCGTCCTCCGGACTGGAGCGCGACGCACGCCTGATTAATGCGCGCAAACGGGCAACAAGCTCCCGTGGGCTGAACGGTATGGTCACGTAATCGTCGGCCCCCGTTTCCAAGAGAAGGACTTTGTCGGCAACATTTGAGCTCGTGCTAAGAATCATCAGGGGCAAACCAGGGACCACGTTCGCAATCTCCCTGCAGAGATCACAGCCGGAAGATCCCGGGTGCGGCAGATCGAGGATCATTGCGGCTGGCACTCCTTCGCGAAGTCTGTCCAAACCACAAACGGCATCAGGGACAACCTCGACCGCGTATCCTTCCGAAGAGAAGAGTCGCTGCAGAATCTTACGCAACGCAACATCGTGCTCGATAATCAAAATCTGTTCGACTGAAGGTGACCGCAGTTCTGGTGCTGGAATGCTCAAGGTTGCTGCCAAGGTGGTGGCTGCCATGCGCTTCTCCTCCTTCTCCGGTTGCCGCTTGATTCACGCGGTAAGCGTCACAGCGTCGCTTCACACGCTGGTCTCGCGGTGCATTTCACCCCCCTCCTAGTGCATCTCGACGGGATAAGGCAAGTCTCTCGATAGCGGTGCATTTGGAGCGCTGAGGAGTGACTGGCGGACTGCCTTCCGGGCCCTAGCCAGACGGGACATGACAGTTCCTATTGGGATCGACAATATTTCCGCGATCTCCTGGTACGACATTTCTTCCACTTCACAAAGGAGTAGCGTCTCCCGGTAGTGCACCGGCAAATCCTCGATGGCACGCTGCACTCGTTTCGAATGGGAGCGATTCATTAGAATTGTTTCGGGAGTTTCCGTATCAACCAGCAGTTCAGGTCCGTCCTCCTCCGAGTCCATCGCAACGGTCATGCGCCGCTCCAGTGTTGAGCGCGAACTCAGGAAGTTGTTCCTCAGGATTTGATATATCCATGCCCGGAACTTTGTGCCAGGCTGAAACGACGCGAAACCGCGTAAAGCCTTGAGATAGGTCTCTTGTACGAGATCTTCGGCATCGTTCGAATCGCGCGCCAGCCAGCGCGCGAAGTTATAGAGGGCATCGAAAAGGGGCATGGCTAGCTCTTCGAACCCTGCCCACGCTTGATCGTCCTCGGAGGACGAAGCCCCAAATCGGACCATCCCTTGTGAGCTAAGTCCAATATTCCCCATTTGCCTTCTCCTGAATCAACTCGAACCCACCGTTGCAGCCCATGTAATGCGCGAGTCGTTCTGGCGTCAATTAACTGAGGACTTTTTCCACATATCCAACTCATTGCCTGTTAAGTGAGTGATGGCTAACGAGTTGGCTCCTCAGATATCCTGAATCCGGAAGTCTCCTGGACGCGAAGTGCTAGACTCCTGTGCGCAGCCCAAATGCGCTATGGAACCTCCGCAGCCCAACTCCGTCGTGCGATTCGGTACCTATGAGGTTTCTCTTCAGTCCGGCGAAGTGCGAAAAGCGGGTTTGAGAATCAGAGTGCAGCAGCAGCCGATGAAACTGCTGGAGATATTGCTGGAGAATCCAGGGGAAGTCGTCACCCGGGAGGAATTGCGCAGCCGAGTCTGGCCCAGCGAAAGTTTCGGTGATTTCGATCAGGCGCTCAATATCGCCATCGGGAAACTGCGGAGTGCCTTGGGAGACTCGGCTGAGAATCCGCGATTCATCGAGACCCTTCCGAAACGTGGCTATCGCTTTATTGCGGACGTGTCGGTTGTTGATACAGACGCCCGCCCAAAAAGGCCGGGATCTGTAGCTGGAGATCTGTCTGGGTCACAAGAGAAGAAGGCAGACCCCGGGCATAAGATCCAAGGCATCGGGCTGGCGGTTGCGCCCCAACGCCAGCTGTTACCGACGCGCTCCATCATCGTTGCCTTGGCGGTCGTCATTATTGTTTGTTTGGCGATTCTCTCCGTTTGGCTATTTCGTTCGCGGGCCCCTGCTCCCTCGGGCATCCGATCCATAGCGGTGCTTCCGCTGGAGAACCTTTCTGGCGACGCTTCCCAGAATTACTTCGCTGACGGCATGACGGATGAGTTGATCACTGACCTGGCCCAGATCAGCGCTTTACGGGTAATCTCACGCACCTCCGCAATGGTGTACAAAGGAGCGCGCAAGCCTCTGCCGCAGATCGCTCGCGAACTGAACGTGGATGCCGTGGTAGAAGGCACGGTGCTCCGCTCCGGCGACCGGGTCCGTATCACGGCGCAGTTGATCGAGGCCTCTACGGACAAGCATCTGTGGTCCCAGAGCTATGAGGGTGAGTTGCGTGATACCTTGGCGCTCCAAAACAGAGTGGCCAGCGCCATTGCCGATCAAATTCGGATCAATCTGACCCCGCAAGAACAAGCTGCGCTGACAAATGCAAAAGTTGTTAATCCAGAAGCCTACCAGTCCTATCTCAAGGGGCGCTATTTCTGGAATAAACGAACGCCAGATGGTTTGAAAGCGGCCCTGGCCTATTTCAACCAGACAATCGAAGAGGATCCGAAATACGCCCAAGCCTACTCTGGCTTAGCCGACACTTATGCATTGTTGGGAGACTGGCAGTACGCTGTGATGACTCCCAAGGAAGCGTTCCCCAAAGCGAAGGCGGCCGCGATCAAGGCTCTGGAATTGGACAGCACGCTCGGCGAAGCCCACAACTCGCTTGCGTTCGTGCTGGATGGCTTCGACTGGGATTTTGACTCTGCCGGGAAGGAATTTCAGCGGGCCATTGAACTAAACCCAGGCTACGCCACGGCTCACCATTGGTATGCGTGGCACTTGAGCCTGTTGGGCCGATTTGACGAAGCGCTTGCGGAAATGAAGAAAGCGCAAAACCTGGACCCGCTCTCTCTTATTATTAACGCCGATCTGGCAGAGCTTCTCGTCCTTGCCCACCACTATGACGAATCCATAGCACAAAGCCGCAAAACGATCGAGATGGATCCTAATTTCGCTCTTGCACATAATCAACTCGCCCAGGCATATCTTCAAAAACAGATGTACGACGAAGCGGTCGCAGAGCTTAAAAAAACAGTCCAGCTCTCTGGCAATAGCCCGACATGCATAGCCAATCTTGCTCGCGCCTACGTCGCGTCCGGCAAGAGGAGCGAAGCGGTAACGCTGTTGAGCGACCTGAAGAAGCGCTCAAGCCCTGGTTATTCGAATGCTTCGGAGATTGCCATGATCTATGCAGCTCTCGGAGATACGGATCAAGCCATGAATTGGCTCGAAAAAGGCTACGACGAGCGATTTAACCCCGGCGTCCTGCTGCGGCCCGGCTTCGATCCTCTCCGGTCCGACTCGCGCTTCCAGAACCTCGTGCACCGCATCGGCCTGCCCCGGTGAGATCCGCACTCCAAGTGCCGTGACCATGACCGTTTGCTGACGAAGTCTTATGTCGCGACAGCGAAATAAATTCGCGACCTGTTCTGAAACCTCCTGTGCAAAAGTGACCATTCTTAAGGGTGGCTCCGAGACTAGAGTGGGCTTTTGTCGCAGAAACTTTTGCCGCCACTGTGCCAAGAGTGTCTTCATATTTCACAAATAACAGGACGCCAAACTTGCGGCGACTTCAAGGAGAGGAACAGTGAATAAGGATCAGGTTTTCGGCAAGGTTGAGCAGGCTGCAGGAAAGGTAAAGCAAAGCGTTGGGGAAGCTCTCCGCAACAAGAAACTAGCCAATCAGGGAGTTGTGGATCAGGTCAAAGGTGCGGCGAAGGAGACGTGGGGCAACGCCAAAGACGCTGCCAAAGAAGTGCAACAGTCGCACCAGAACGCCGCAACGGACAAGGCACAGGAAAGGCGGACCAAGATAAGTCAGTCGGTGCAAAACGCCAAGAATAAAGCCAGTGAGAAGATCGACTAATTCAAGGAACGCCATTCAGCCTGATGTGCGATACCGTCGAACGACCGAAGTCTCCAGGCCTAGGCGAGTGTGGTTTCAAGGACGGACCGGAGGAATAAACTTGGCAGAAATTCGACTGCAAGAAGGCGAGTCAATAGACAACGCTCTTCGTCGCTTCAAGCGGAAAGTTCAGACGGAAGACATCATTAAGGAAGTGAAGCGCCACTCGTTCTACCTGAAGCCGGGTGCGAAGCGCCGGGTGAAGCAATCTTTGGCGCGAAAGCGTGCCCGAAAGAAGATTCGCAAAGAATCGGATTCAGTTGCACCCAAATAGGGTAGTCCGCTGATGCGGAGCATTCCAATACCGGGTGCGTAGCACCATGTGAGGAGGATTTATGTCTCGTCCACGAATGATGCAAGTTTGGATGGCGACTGCGATGCTGTGTGTGGGATTGGCAGTCGTGCCGAAAGTGGCTGCGGGTGGCACGCAGACCTTCACCGGAAAGGTTAGCGATGCCATGTGCGGAGCCAAACATTCAGAGGGGAATATCGCTCCCGCAGACTGCGTTCGAGCCTGCGTGCAGAAAGGCGCTAATTATGCGCTGGTGGTCGGCGACAAGGTATATTCGCTTGACACAAAGGATCAAGCGGTGTCGGCCGAACTGAACAAGCTGGCTTGGCAGCAAGCCCAAGTCACCGGCACAGCCAACGGAGACAGTATTTCGGTGGAGACGGTGACTGCCGCCACCAAGTAGCAATCGAAAACTTACTTCCAAGAAACGCGGGTGACTTGAGTCGCTTCGTCTGCGAGGGGGGCGTCTGCCCATCAAGGGTGAAGAGCCTGGCTAGGCAGCAAGTCGGTTCCGGTGCGATTCAACACAAACGCCCTTGGGCAGCACTGAAACGTGCCGTTCACTGCTCGTGTGGGCAGCACATAAGCAGTTCTCGCCTCCATGTTCGTTGACTTCCAGATAATCGGCGATGTCTTCGCACTTATAACGGTTACAAAGGATGAGTCGATCCGGTGGATGATCAAGCCGGAAGTATTTCATATGGGACTCCCCGATATAGTCCGTGACGGCGGACTGGTTAAGCGTGAGTCCTAGAGAGGACGCCGAAGATCGGACTCACGACATGTCTAAAGGTGGGTGAACAAACAAGCGCGGTGCTCCCAAATCAGATCACCTCCGCCGCCCGGAAACGCTTGCCACACCACACTGCAAGCAACGTGCTTGTCGAGATGTGATTAATCCGCAAGACGGGCACATCCTCTGGGATCGGGGCCCGCCCGCTTGCTCGTTCCTGTGTATCCAGTGAAGCAGCAGGACCACAACCGCCAGAATTAGCAAACCGAGTGAAATACCCATGGCGTTCATCAAGCGACCTTTCTTGGCGAGTGCTGCCGCAGCGAACGGGGTGCAGCAGACTTACCCGCTGAAAAGCCTAAGGTGGGAGAACTTCAGATGGACTGGCTTAGGTCAGAAGACCTGAAAGAGGAGAAAAACGTAACCGCCCCAGTGCTCATTGTAGCAGTCCACGCACTCTGTCGTTGCCAAAGGGTGGCGGGCGTACCATTAAGAGATGCACCGAATAAATCCCGAATACTTGGCACCCGACCCATCTGATCGCTCGCAACTCGCCGATATTCTCCTGAGGGAAGAGCCCGAAGACGAAGAAGAAGAGGACGATGAGGAACACCACGGCGGCGACGATGATGAAGATGGGGACGAAGGCTATTCGGAGTGATCCCGAGTGAGGAGAGTCCGATGGTAGAGCGGAGTGTCGGACCTACGTTCGAAAGTCCCAAATCGCTAGTAACAGGTTGAGTCCGGAACATGTAGCCCACATATTTTACAGTCGTCAGGACTGGAAACACGTGGTTCCATAGCTATGTCCAGCTTGGCGCTCTTCGCGAAGTCGACGATGAGTACCCATATCTCGGGACTGTTTATCCTAGCGCCTCGGAATGACCTTGCTCAGTTTCCGCTCCCGCTGTGTGGGTCGGCCGGCATTCATAGACTCAAGCGACCGGGGTATTAGCGTGAAACGTGCTCCCAATCTTCCGCTTGTAGACAAACCGGCGGTTTGCGCGCTCGCATGCAGGGAAGCGCCGACTGTCAGAAAATGCCGGGCGTTAATTACGGGGTTGGTTTGGAGGCGATAGGATAAGATACATTGACGCCCGAGACAGGCGCACTCCGCCTGTTCGATAATTCGTCAACTATGCTCTGCCCGGCATGTAAAACTCCGGTCCCTGGGTCGGCATGTCAATGCCCGGCCTGCGGCACAGCCACTCCCGTCGATGCAGATGCAACCCAGATGTTCGTTGAGGAGAATTTCGCCGAGGGCAGTGACGATCTCACGCAGGCGACCCCCGAGCCTCGGGGCTGGTCGAAGCCCTTTACCCCCTCCGATGCAATCGCATACCGAAAGGTCTCGCTGGCGCCCGGGTCTGTTCTTGGGGGCCGCTACGAAATTTTGAAAACGCTGGGCGAGGGCGGAATGGGCTCCGTGTTTAAAGCGCACGACAATGAGGTGGATCGCATCGTGGCGCTGAAAGTGATTCGCTCCGAACTGGCGGGGAGTGCGGAAATCCTGCAACGCTTCCGCCAGGAGCTAGTGCTCGCGCAGCAGATCACGCACCGCAACGCGGTCCGAATTTATGATCTCGCAGTCGCCGATGGCGTGCGTTTCATCAGCATGGAGTACATCGACGGCCAGGAACTCCGCGACGTCCTGGATAAACGTGGCAAGCTGCCCCCGAAAGAGGCCGCGGAGATCATGCTGCAGGTCTGTTATGGATTGGCGGCAGCTCATCGGCAGGGCATTGTTCATCGCGACCTCAAGCCGCAGAACATCATGATCGACAAGCAGGGCCGCGTGGCGGTGATGGATTTTGGGTTGGCAGGCTCCATGGAAACGGCGGCACTTCTCAAGCAAGCCGCGCCATCTCCGTCCGACGCCTCGCCATCCAACGTCGAACGATCCGCTCTTCTTACGCGAGTCGGTTCGCTGCTGGGTACACCCCGATACATGTCGCCCGAGCAGGCGCGAGCTGAAAAAATCGACCTGCGCTCGGATTTGTTTACGGTCGGGCTGATTCTGTACGAGCTCATAGTCGGCAAAATGCCGACAGGCCCAGAAGGGTTGCCAGAACTGCTGGGCGAGCGCGGCGCGAAGCAGATGCCGTCTCCGATCGAGGCCGATCCCCAGGTGCCTCGCGCTTTGAACGACATTATTACCCGCTGCATTCAACTGAGCCCGGCGGATCGCTACGAATCGATTGAAGCGCTGATCGGGGATCTGGAAACCTGGCTGGGCATCAGGAAGCCTTATGCCAGCAACTGGAACATGCTTTCTGCTCTGGCGGCATTGATTGTGCTGCTGGCCGGAGGGCTGGTTTACAGCCGACTTCATCCCAAGGCTACAGCGGGGGCGCACGCTCCTGTGAAGATTCTGATTTCCGATTTCACCAACCAGACGGGCAACCCACTGCTCGACGGCACGCTCGAGCCTGCGATGAGTACTGCGCTGGAAGGAGCTTCCTTCATCACCACGTACAATCGCGGCAACGCACGCAAAACACTTTCCAAGCTTTCGGGCTCTACGAAACTCGATGAAAACTCGGCGCGCCTGATCGCGCAACGCGAAGGCGTAGGAGTGGTGGTCTCCGGTTCGATCCGTCAGGATGGAAGCAAGTATGCGGTTTCGGCCCAGGCGATCGACGCCAGAACCAATAAGGTGATTGACAGCGCGAGTGCCACTGCATCTACGCCGAACGACTTGAATTATGCGGTTGCCCGGATTGCTGCAGGCTTCCGGAAGGCGCTGGGCGATGCAACTCCCAAATCGTCGCAGCTCGCGGCTGCCGAGACTTTTTCCTCGCAGTCGCTCGAGGCTTCGCAGCAATACGCGCTAGCGCAGGAGTTGCAGTGGCAGGGCAAGTGGGATGGGGCGCTGCAGGCCTACGAGCGCAGCACGGAGTTGGATCCCGGGCTGGGCCGCGCCTATGCCGGCATGGCGGTGATCCTTGCCAATATGGGCAGGAAGCAGGACGCGGAGAAAGATTTTAAGCTGGCGCTGTCGAAAATCGATCGCATGACCGATCGCGAGAAATACCGCACGCGCGGCGCTTACTACCTGATGGAACGCGACTATGACAAGGCCGTTGAGCAGTTCAAGGAGCTCGAGAAGCAGTTTCCGGCGGATTCGGCTGGCATCGGCAACCTGGCGCTCGCTGAGTTCTACGCCAGGAACATGACTGGCGCGGTGGAGGACGAGCGGCGCGTCGTCGCGATTTATCCGGACAACGTCCTTTACCTCAATAACTATGGTCTGTTCGCGATGTATGCCGGCGACTTCGACACGGCTATTCGCGAGTCCGAGCGGCTGCTGGAGCTCAATCCCGGATTTGAGAAGGCGTATATCTGTTTGGGGATTTCCCAGCTTGCTCGAGGAGACGAAATGGCTGCGGCCGAGGCTTATAAGAAAGCGGCGCCGCTCAGCGCCTGGGGGGCTTCCGCGTCTGCGGTGGGACTTGCGGATATGGCCCTGCACCAGGGGCGCCCCGATGATGCGCTTGCGATCCTCGAACCAGCGGTGAAAGCGGATCTCGCGGCGAAAGATGTTTCGCGAGCCGCCGCCAAATATGTAATGCAGGCCCAGGCATGGCTCGTGAAGGGACAGAAGGCGAAAGCGATGGCCGCCGCCGAGAGCGCAGTAAGCGGCAGCACCGACGAGAGCCTGCTCTATCCGGCTGCGATGGTCTTTCTCGAAGCTGGCGACAGCGACAAGGCCATGGAGCTAAGCCAGAAGTTGAGCCAGCGCCTGGAGCCCGACCCCGGCGCTTACGCCAAGCTTATTGAGGCCGAAGTCCAGATGAAGCGCAAGGATTATCGGGACGCGGTTCGAACCTTTCAAGATTCGCAGAAGATCGCCGATACCTGGCTGGGACGCCTCGGGCTGGGACGTGCATATTTGGAAGCGGGCGCATTTCCGGAAGCCGACACCGAACTCGATGCTTGCGTCAAGCGGCGGGGAGAGGCAGCGTCGGTGTTTCTGGATGACGAACCGAGCTGGCGTTATTTTGCGCCGGTTGATTATTACCTCGGTCGCACGCGCGAAGGCTTGCAGAGTCCCGGTGCAGCGGAAGCCTACCAAGATTACCTCAAGGCTCGCGAAAAGAGCGTGAACGATCCTCTGGCGAGCGACGCGAAAAAGCGCCTCCGCTCGCTAGAAGCAGGCGGAAGCGCCGTTCGCTAGGCTCTTCTCCACCCTCACTACCAGACGTCGACCACCCCGATGTATCGCGTGGCGGTCGGCTGCCCGTTCGCCCAATATGCCGAGGAATACAGGAAGCCGTAATCCTCGCCGAAATCGATCGCGATATAGTACCGGCCAGGCGTGTTGGGCACGTTGATGTTGACGCTAGCGCTACCAGAATTAAAAGATCCACCGTTGTATGCGTAGGTTTGTGGGGTCGCGTCCGTGTTCAAACCAACCTGAAGCTGATCGATACAACCTGGACAACCGGTGTTGTTGATTGTGTAGTTAAATGCCACGGTCACTGGATTCGGGTTTGTGCCGCCGGCTTCGATTTCAAGCACGTTGCCGGCAGCCGCGAACGCGTTCGAATTGCCGGAGTCGGATAGCACAAGGCTCGAGATAGTGGTGGCCCCGCCAAAGTACGTTGGGCTGGGCAATGTATCCACCGACTCGAAGACAATCGGGGCCGGAGTTGTCGGGAATGCCGTTACAGGGCACGCCTGGGTTGTGCCGTCGATTGCTATATCGAAGCGACCCGGCTGTGATGCGGCGGTAAGCGAATTCGGCACATTCTGGAAAGTGCCGCAGAGCTGCGGGGCGGTACCAGTAAATCCGAACAGCGCATTCCCGCTGAAGCCGGAATCCGCAGCATAAGTTCCGGGAAGGAAGGCGAAGCTCTGCCCGGTTATAACCACTCCCTGCTGATCGTAGCTTGGCGGCACATCAGCCCCAATGCCCTCGGAGTTGACGTTGACTGTGCCGTTATCCTGCGTGTCCGACGCTACGACCTGTAACGGCAGGGTGAACGTGGAGGTCCCCGCGGTGAACTGAAGCTGGTAGGAACCGCTGGTAATACCTTCTCCGCTCAAGCACCCCGTCAGCATGTTGCCGCCAGCCGGAAGAGTGTAAGAATAAGGAACATCGGTTTGCACGCCCGCCGATTGCGACAGGGTCAGAGTGGTTGCCGAATTGACAGAGGCCACGGGGTAAGTGACGTTGTTAATCACGATAGAAGAGGGGATGGGAGACAAGTAGAACTGATCGTTTTGACCCCCTTGGTTGCTGACCCAGGTAACAGTCGTGCCGTTGGTACTGACGTAGCCAGCAACTGTCGCCGTGACCGCGGAGAGGAATGTCATCTCTCCACCCAGAACCCCGTTGGTTACGCTCCACGGTCCAGCGGTGCCATTACTCGAATAATACATAGGCGTGGTTGGATAGGGCATGTAGCAATTGCCGCTACCGGCATAGCCCGTTGCCAAACCGACTGTGAGAGACAGAGTTGCGTTTGCGGTCAACGAAGTCGAATCCGTCACCGTGATCGGTATGGACCAGACGCCCGCCTGGGCAGGTGTTCCCGAGATGGTGCCCGACGGACTTAGAGTCATGCCCGCGGGCAAAACACCACCAGGTTGAACCGTCCAGGTATAAGGCGCGGTTCCGGAAGTTGCCGACAGGGTCAATGGCGTGTAGGGCGAGTTGTACTGGCCATTGGGCAGGGATGATGTGCCAATCGCCGGACCGGCGGCAATCACCGACAGCGTGTAAGGCGTGGAAGTCGTGACGTTATTCACGTCCGTGACACTGACCGTGAAGTTGACCGAGCCCGCGGCAGGCGGCGTACCGCTGAGGGTGGCGATCCCAGTATTGAACGTAAGCCAGGACGGAAGCGTTGAACTGCTCCAGGTAAACGGCGGCCCTGTTCCCGTTCCCGGGCTCACCGAGAATATCTGCGAATAGGACGCACCCTGCGTCGCCGCGGGCAAACTGGCTGGCGCCGGCGAGATGACGGGCGCCGGATTCACCAGCAGCGTGTAACTGGCCTGGTAATACGTGAAGCCGGCGGCCGAGTCCTTCACCTTGATCGTGAAGGAGTAAGTGCCCGCGACCGCCGTACCGCTGAGGGTGGCGCTCGTGGTGCTAGTTGACGGAGTGAACGTACCAAACGGAAGCGTTGAAATGCTCCAGGTGAACGGCGGCGTGCCCGTTCCCGGGCTTATCGAGAATGTCTGCGAATATGCCTCACCTGCGGTGGCCGCGGCTAAGGGTGGGGCTGGCGAGACTACGGGCATCCCATTCACCGTAATACTGTACGTTTGCGACGCCGCAGCGCCCAGGCTGTCCGTGACAGTCACACCGAACGTGTAGGGTGCCGGGGACGACGCCGTCGGAGTCCCCATGATGATGCCGGTGGTCGGGCCGAGCGACAAACCATTCGGCAGAGAACCGGACGTCACCGCCCACGTATATGGGCCGCCGCTAGGCACGCCGCCGCTGGCTACGAGTTGCTGGGACGGGTAAGTATCTCCCAGAGTGGTCGCGGGCAACGTTGCGCTCGCCAGGCTGATGTGCGGATCTACCGTCAGGGTAAGCCCTTTAGTAGCGGTGACGCCGAGGCTATCGGTTGCCGTCACGCTGACCGCGGGGGACCCGGCTGACGTGGGAGTGCCGGTGAAGTTGCCGGACGAATTCGACGAACTGAGGGTCACGCCGTCAACCGTTAGCGGAGTAAAGTTGAGAGTTCCTGTTCCTCCAGTGGCAGCGATTGTCGTCGTAAAGGGGACGCCCGCCTCGGCAGTCGGCAAAGATGTGGTGGTGATCATAGGCGGAGGATTCACCGTGATCGAAAGCGACTCCGTGGCCGATACCCCATTGGCGTCGGTGATCTTTACTGTGAAGGTAGACGTTGTCGCCGTCGGCGCGAGCGTGCCAGTGATGCTTGATCCGGCTAACGAGAGGTTGGCAGGAAGCGAGCCGGAGGAAATGCTAAAGGCGCTTAACGGTTGCGTCCCTCCGGTAGCCGACAGCGGCTGGGAGTATGCTGATCCCTGATCGCCAGGACTCAAGCTCGTGGTAGTAATCGTGGGCGTTGGATTCACGACAATCGTCAGCGGCTGCTGCGCGATATCGCCTACAGCATCCTTGACCTGCACGGTGAAAGGAAACGTTCCGGGTGTTCCGGTTGGCGTCCCAGAGAGCACGCCAGCAGCGCTCAGCGCAATGTTTGTAGGAAGTGTCCCGCCGAAGAGCGTCCACGTGTAGGCGCCGGAGCCGCCTGTGGCTTGCAGCGTCTGCGCCGGATAGGTTCCAGTGAGCGTGGCTTGCGGCAAGGCCTTGGTCAGAATCGTCAGCGTGGCCGGAGGAGTGGTGGTTCCGGTGTTCGCGCCTTGTGCTACGACGGCCGGCGTGACTGCCGTGATTGGGTTGTAATCGAGCAGAGCCTGGGCAGGATTATTGGTCGTCGGGTCATAGACGCGCACAGTAACGTATTTCGTCTCGCCCGGCTTGAGCGCCAGACCGGGTAAGGTGGGGTTGTTGGCTGCGGGTTGGAAAAGCTGGGACAGCGTGGCGAACGAGGGGCTGATGATATTCGCCACCGGAACAAAGTGCGATTCCGTGATCAGCGTGCATCCCGAGGCGGGCGTGACGAGAGGCGTCGTGTAGATCCCGTAGACGATCAACTGAAGGGCTATGCCCTGGGGTGGACTCTGACCAATCAAATTCACGGCGTATGCGCTGGATGTATTGCCCGTGTTGGTAATCGCCCAGGTGCCGTCGGTAATGGTGCCGTCCGAAAGATCAGTGTTGGCGATGTTGGGATTGGCGATATTTGGGTTTGCGATATTTGGATTCGCGATATTTGGATTGGCAATGTTGGGATTCGCGATATTTGGATTGGCGATGTTCGGGTTCGCGATGTTCGGGTTCGCGATGTTCGGGTTCGCAATGTTCGGATTGGCGATATTCGGGTTCGCGATGTTCGGAGTTGCGATGGTGGGAGTGTAGTTCTCAGCGGTCGAGATGTTTGTGTCCTGACTGGCGGGATTATTGGGGTCGCCATTGATGGTCACTGATGCAGTCTCTCCGCCGGGCACGATAGTGCCGCTCAGGGCGGTCAGTTGCGCGGCGTTAACCGTCACCGTCGCATTCGCAACCGTAGAAGTGACAAAGATGCCTCGGGACGTGCTCGACAGCGCGGGAACCTCAACCTGAATTTGAGTCAACGGAAACGGTTGGCCCGCAACAGCGAATTGAAGAAAAGATGCCGCGCCCCCGGTTGGCTGGGCTTCAACGGTGAGCTCGTAATATTGCGTCTGCGCTGTCGTGTTTGCGACAACAATGGCAAACTGGCGCTGGATCAACTGGCCGTTCGAGCCTGTTCCCAATTGCTTTGAATTCCCTGGCGAGCTGAGCACGAGACCCGGCGCAAGCTGCGCGGTGTAGATGTTCTGGTTCCGGTCGCCGGTGTCGGGGGTGGATGAGGTGCAAGCCGGGCGAGTTTGCGTCGGATCGAAGATGCTGGTCGTGGATCCGGGGTATGTGGGTGGAGTGTAGTTGGCCCAATCCCCGTCCGCGGGTGGAACCACGTCGCGATTGTCCGCCCATACGATGTGGGTGAAATCGGGATCAGTCGCCAGATTGTTGAAGCGCCAGGTGCCGTTCTCATTCGGAATAAACGTCGGCCCGGCCAGATCGATGTAATCTCCAAAAAATGGCAGCGTTCCACTCTGGAACATGGGCAGATTCGGCGGATCGACCTGCAGTTGTTGAATCTCCGAACTTGCCGGAAGCGACCCGTAAGAGTAATCGGAGACTTGTACGGAAGGAAAGAACACTGGAGGATTCCCGGGTGTTGCCTGCGCCGCGCGCACATCAAGCGTCTGCCTGCGCGCGTCCGACGGGTAGGGTAGTTCGGGATCCTGAATGTATGTGCCGAACATTGGGAAATTCGGCGCGCCACCGTCGTTTTCTTCCTGCTCCGAAAATTGCCCAGCGACTCCGAGAGCGGTGTAGATTGCGAGCTCATCGTCGTAGCGGAGGTCGTACCATGCAACCGTCAGCTTTCCCGCCGAAAACGCCATGCCGGGCATGAACTGATGTCCCCGGCTGGCCCAATTGTCAACTACTAGTGGAGCGCTCCACTGCAGGGGTGTGTTGTTAGGATTCGATGTCGGGATTCCAGTCGACACTACAATTCGGGCGTCGCCTCCGTTGGCACTGATATTCCCTACGTCACGCTGGCTCCATGCTAGGTAAACGTGGCTGGCCGCATCTACCGTGATCGTCGGATAGTCGTTTGTGCGAAAAGAAACGGAGGTATCGCCTTGATCGAAAGCGTTGATATCTGCCACCAGCGCGGGCTTAGTAAAAGTGCTTCCTCCATTGAAAGAGGCAACGTACATGATGGCGTCGGCCTGTGTAGGGTTCGTCGATGCAAAGACGCGCCACGCGATGTAAAGCGCGCCGGTATTGGGATCGATGGCGAGTGAGGCACCCTGGTTGGTCTTGGCGGTGCCGCTGATTTGCACTGGACGAGTCCAGGTGAGACCGCAGTCGATGGAGCGTGAAAACATGATTGCAGCAACGCCGTTCGATTCCGCGCCCGTGAACTGCGTCCACGCTGCGTAAACCGTTCCAGCCGGGAAAATTTGAGTGTTTTTCAGTGGCAACGCAGGGATGACGCAAAGCCCGGACCAAGACCGCGGAATATCGACCGCGATCGACGGCTTATCTTCGAAGAGATTCGATGTGCCGGTATCGACTGGTGTTGCCCAGAGATAACGAATGGAATTCCCACCCTCGAGATCGTTGTCATCCGTGTAGGTGGCTACGAATACTTTACTGGCGCCGCCCGCTTGACGATTAAATGCCAGGCCGCCGTAATAGAACATGCCGTTGGTCCCGGCTCGCACGGTCGGGTCAGCGCCTGCGCCCAGCCCGTGTATCGGAGAAAACAGCCCCTGGATCGACGTATCTTGCGGGTAGCCCGGGACTAAGTTGCTGGTCCAGGTCTGGCCTCCGTCAAACGAGGTGAAGAATCCTAGCCACGCATCGCCAGTGGGTGCGACCTCACCGGAAACGGCCGGAAGATCCACCGAGCGATAATCGTTATCACCGGCAACCATGTGCAGCGGATTGCGCGACGAGATCGCCATCGAAGGCTCGTTCTGGCGTTGCAAGAAGGGGTCGCCGCCAGGCCACTGGGTTCCCGTCACCATATTGACGTTGGTGCCTACTTGCTGCGCGTGGAGTGAGCCGATAGCCCACAGAGACAATGCCAACAGAGACAATCCGAATCGAGCGCCAGGCCGTAATGGCGTGACCAATCTCATCATGCCTGATCTCATAATTCCCCTCTTTAAGAATTCCTAGCGGCGTTCTGTTATTGTTGGCTAACGTTGTCGCGCTAAACTAAAAAGATAAAAATCGCTGCGGCTGCCAAAGCAGGCGGCTGACAAACCGTCCCCACATTCACATCGCTACGAAACGAATGACCCGAACCTGCGCGGCATTGTTCTGGTTTCGGCGTCCACTGGGATTTGGGGGAAGGCTGGAATCCTGGAAAAGAGTTTTGACAACCCTGATCGGCCCGCGGTAATGACCCTGCCGCTACCCCCGGGCCAAGGGAGTTTGCTACCTAAGCGCACTTCTGTCAAGGGAAAAACGTGGTAGGTAGCGTCCGATGTAGTCCGTCTGGTGTATCACCTTCCAAGATGCCGACAAAAGTCAACTCGCTGTGGCCGAATCCCCGGCTTCTGATCGCATTGCATTCGCCTTATCCCTGCTTGAAACCGGACTGCGCATGTGCCCGACGGAGAAAAGCCGGCACAGTGACCCCGTTCTCAGCTCAGCAGTCCGTTCTCTGCAGTCCGGCTTGCTAAGGAATTATCGCTAAAAATAGGCACCTTTCGGGTATTTCGAGGGAAAGAGCGGCGGAATTTCTCTGCAGTTAAGACTTGCTGGCGGAGAGAGTGGGATTC
>Ga0187871_10001592_pt1 | contig 19517 bp, 17 predicted proteins | sample June2016WEW_16_1_FD_132988 | JGI IMG/M metagenome (GOLD analysis project Ga0187871, IMG submission 132988) | Peatland microbial communities from SPRUCE experiment site at the Marcell Experimental Forest, Minnesota, USA - June2016WEW_16_10 | ecosystem: Environmental > Terrestrial > Soil >...
AGGACCAGTGTACATCAACTGAATCAGCTAGGCAAAGCAGCATGACCAGAATCGTCGCGGCGCGCAAAGATTTCAGAGTTTAGTAATACAGGCTTCAGCCTGTGAGAGCCTTTTTCAGCATCCTGCTAGCCTAGACTAGCAGGTCTGGAGTAGTTCCCGGACTTTCCCTAACAACGTCTCCAGCTCAAATGGCTTGTTCAGCGTCGCGACTCCGGCGTGATCGGAATGGCCATTCAGGAATAGCGTCCGCAATTGGGGCTGCAGGCTTGCCACACTCTTGACCAGGTCCGGCTCGGGCTCGCTGATCAGCAAATCCGGCAGACCCTGCGTTTTGGCCATCTCCAGCGCGTCGGTTGGCGCGGGGGCCGCCAGCACACGGTAGCCGCGCTTGTTCAGGATATTGGTCATGACCGTGCGCAGGCCGTCGTTCTGCTCCATCAGCAGAATTGTGGCGGGCTGCGAGGCAACCGATTGGGCTTGCGCCCGTGGCAGATAAATGCGGAAAGACGCGCCCTTTCCCGGCTCGCTGTCCGCCCACAAGCGGCCGCCCATCTGACGGACGATCCCGTACACGGCGGCCAGCCCCAAGCCTCGTTGGCCTTGCCGCCTGGTGGTGAAGAACGGCTCGAAAAGATGGTCCCAACTCTGGTCGTCGAAGCCGGGCCCTTCGTCGCAGACCTCCAGCATCACGTAAGCGCCGCGGTCGCCTGTGCGCCCCAGCGTGGGATCGTCCGCGGGCGCGTTGCGCGTCCCGATGCGGAACTTCCCGCCGTGCTGCATGGCCTCGCCGGAATTGGCGGCCAGCTTGAGAAGGATCTGCCGCACCTGTGCGGGGTCCGCCATCGCGGGCGCCACTTCGCGGCTCAGGTCCATCACAAGCTGGACATCTCGACCCAGCAGTTGTTGGAGCGCCGGCCGCATGGATTCAATCGCCTGGTTGAGCTGCACCGCGCCGGTTTCGAGGGCCGAGCGTCCGCCATAAGCCAGTAACTCCTGGGCGATGTCGCCCGCACGGCCGGCCGCTTTTCGGATCTCATCCAACTCCGGAGCGGTGGATGGGCCGCGCCTGGCACAGTTTGCCAGCGCCTCGCCTGCGGCCTGCAATGCCCGGTGGGCTTCGGTGAACTCCAGGGCCACCCGCGCAGCCAGGGAGCGCTGCGCCTCCATCCGCTCGGCCCTGCGCGCGCCCGCCCGCGCGGTGACATCCTGCACTTCCAATTGGACCACGCCGCCGGTCAGCTCTCTGCCACTCATTTCCAGCAACAGGCAGCTTCCATCGCCGGTTTTGAGAGGCAATTCGGCGCCCTCCACCTCCCCGCCGGCGCGCAGGTGCTCGAAGACTTCGGCGCCCGCTTCGGCATCGTCGACGAACGGCGGCGCCCAGAGAATGCGGCCCACGACTTCGCCGCGGACGCGCCCGCACAGCCGCAGGAACGCCGTATTAGCTTCCATCACGCGGCCGGTGGCCTTTTCCAGCAGCAACACGCCGGTCCGCAGATTGTCAAATGCCTTGGCGAAGAGATCGCTGGAGTTCATATTGATCCTCTTCCAAGTGTTCCACAACCGCGGATGAAAGCTGGGTAATGCAGGTACGGGGAAGAGTTCCGCTGGATGTGGTACTGCGGGGCGTTGCGCGCGGCGCGGGGCGCGGCGGAGCCTGCCCACCTTCGCGAACTGCGCTACGATGGCCTGTCCGGAGGTCCTCGATGGTTCTGTCGGATGTGGACATCAAGCGCTACATCGAAGCTGGGAAGATCAAGATTGCGCCGGATCTGCCGCCGGAGCAGTTCGGCAGTTGCTCGGTGGACTTCCGCCTGGGCAACGAGTTCAACGTCTTCGAATACAGCCGCCATCCTTATATCGATCTGCGCGACCGCACGAGTTTGCAGCACATCATGCGCACCATCGAAGTGCCGCCGGGCGAGGCGTTCGTGCTGCAGCCGCGCGATTTCGTGCTGGCCGTAACGCTGGAATCGCTGGAGCTGGATGCCGAAACGCTCGGCCGCCTGGAAGGCCGCTCCAGCCTGGGGCGGATCGGCATCATCGTACACGGCACGGCGGGACTGTTCGACCCTGGCTGGACGGGCAAGGCCACCCTGGAGCTGAGCAACCTGAGCCGCATGGCGGTGGCGCTCTATCCCGGCATGCGCATCTGTTCGTTCACCTTCGAGCAGCTTTCGTCGCCGTCGGCGGTGCCTTACGGGAAGAAGCCGGGCAACAAGTATGCGGGGCAGTTGCATCCGTTGGCCAGCCGGCTGGGCGCCGAGGCGCCGAAATGAGCTGCTCAGCGGCGGCCCCTTTAGTGGCGGCCAGCAGCCGGCTGACGCGAGCTTCGCTCACGAAAGGCCGATTAACAATCGGCCTGCAGGTTACCAACCTGCCCCACAGCAAAAACGAACTGCGCTACGATAGCCTCTCATCAAATGAACCTGACCTTCTGGGGCGCGGCAGGCACGGTGACCGGCTCCCTGCATCAGTTGGATGTGGATGGCAAGCGCTACCTGCTGGATTGCGGACTGGCGCAAGGACGGCGTAAAGAGGCCGACCAAAAGAACCGCCATCTGCCGGTGGAGGCCGCGTCGGTGGCCGCGGTGCTGCTGTCGCACGCCCACATCGACCATAGCGGGAATCTGCCCACGCTGGTGAAAAACGGCTTCAGAGGACCGATCTTCACCACTCCGGCGACCATCGACCTGTGCGACGCGATGCTGCGCGACACGGCGCACATTCAGGAACATGACGCCGAGTTCATCAACAAACGCGCCGCGCGGCGTCGCGCGGAGGGCCACGCCAGCGCCAACGGGCCGGAACCGGTCCAGCCGCTGTTCACCATGGAAGACGCCGAGCGGACCCTGCCGTTGTTTCAGCCTGTCAGTTATTACGCGCCCAAGAGCCTGGACGAGCACCTGAGCTATGAGTGCTACGACGCCGGGCACATCCTGGGATCGTCGACGTTGATTTTGAACTACCGGAACGGCGGCGCGCGCGTGCGCCTGGGGTATTCGGGCGATCTGGGCCGTCCCAACCTGCCCATCACGCGTCCGCCGGATGGGCTGCCGCCGGTCGAGTATCTGATCCTGGAGAGCACCTACGGCGGCAGATTTCACAAGAGCGCCGCGCACGTGATCGGGAAGCTGCGCGACGTGGTGAACCGGACCTGCGGGCGGGGCGGGCGCATTATCGTGCCGGCGTTTGCCGTGGGCCGTACCCAGCAACTGGTGCTGCTGCTGCATCAACTGGCCAATGCGGGCCAGATTCCCAGCGTCCCGATTTTCGTGGACAGCCCGCTGGCGGTGAACGTGACCGAGGTTTTCCGCAAACACGTGGAGTGCTTCAACGCGGAAACCCGCCAATATCTTCTGGACCACGAGGATCCATTCGGATTCAGCCGGTTGCAATACATCCGGGAGGCCGCCGAATCGAAGAAGCTGAACGACCTGCACGGTCCGTTCATAGTGATTTCGGCTTCCGGCATGTGCGAGCAGGGACGCATCCTGCATCACCTGCGAAACAACCTGGAAGATCCGCGAAATACGGTGCTGATCACGGGTTTTCAGGCGCAGGACACGCTGGGGCGAAAGCTGGTGGAAAAGATGCGGGAAGTGCGCGTGTTCGGCGAGCCGGTGACGGTGCGCGCCGAGATTTCCAGCCTCGATGAGCTGAGCGGACACGCCGACCAGGGGGAGCTGATGGAGTGGCTGAAGCCGCTGGCGCCGCACTTGAAGAAGGTTTTCCTGGTACACGGCGAGCCGGCCCAATCGCAGGCGCTGGCCAGCGCGATCCGGTCGCAATACGGCGTGGAGGTCGCGGTACCTTCGCCGGGCGATAGTTTCCCGCTGAACGCCTGAAACGCAAACAGTTCCGTAACAGTCTATAATGAATGGGATTTCCACCTTTAAGGAGTAACGATTTGTGAGCAGCCCAACGTATATACCCCCGTCGAGTGGCTCGGGCGTGAAGACCGCATTGGTGGCTGGCGGGCTGATCGCCCTGCTGGCTTCCAACATTGCCTTGTGGTATCGCGTGGAGACCACGCGCACCGAAGACCGCGCGTCCAGCCAGGCCATGCTGGCCGAGATCACTGCCTTGAAAGAGGCATCATCGGTGACCACCGCGTCGCAACGGCGCAGCGTGGACACCTTGAAGGAGGAATTAGAGGCCGCGCGACAGCAAGCGAACCAGGCGGCCGGCCACGCCAAGCAGGAGGCGCAAGCGCACGCCGACCAGCTGGCGAAGCAACTGGGCGAAGCGCAGGCCAAGCAGCAAGCGCAGGTGCAATCCCAGATCACGGATGTGCAACAGCAGGCCTCCACGGCCAACACCAAGATCGGCGAAGTGAGCGGGGACGTCACCGCCGTCAAGACCGACTTGGGGGCCACCAAGGCTGAACTGGAGAAAACCGTCTCCAACCTGAAACAGGTGCAGGGCGACCTGGGTGTACAGAGCGGGTACGTCGCCACCAATGCCAAAGAGTTGGATGCGCTGAAGAGACTCGGCGAGCGCAACTACTTCCAGTTCACGCTGCTGAAGAAGGACAAGCAGCCCAAACGGGTGGGCGACATTTCGCTGAAGCTGAAGGCCGTGGACAAGAAGAAGAACAAGTACACGCTGGACGTGTTGGCGGACGATAAAGGACCGGTTGAGAAGAGGGACAAAGGCATCAACGAGCCGCTTCAGTTTTACGTGGCCAAGGCGAAGCAACCGTATGAGTTGGTGGTGAACGAGGTGGGCAAGGATCAGATTACGGGCTATCTGTCTACGCCCAAGGAGACTACACCGCGGAATTAGCTGTCGTCACTGGAGGGCGGGGCTAAAGCCCCGCGCGGGCTGAAGCCCGCCCTCCAAACGACGCGCACAGCTACTTCGATATCCACTTTATCGAGAAGCTGGAACCATCCGACGACGGGCTGGACGGCACGGCTTCCTGCGCGCTGGTGCTGCCGTTGACCATGGTGATGGCAAACACGTCGGCGCCGGGGAAGGTGTTGAAGGCACCGCTATGCGAGCTTTCGACGGCATAATTCGAGTTTGCAATGCTGGTGCTGTCCTTGCCGAAAAGCGCGGTGCCAAAGTCCGCTAGCGGATAAGGGTTGTTGCCGCTGCAGCAGGGGGCTTCGGCAATCCATTCCGCCGACGACCGCAGCGTTCCGGACTGAGTGCCGGTCTTCTGGAAGGCCTTGCCGGTAGTTTCATCTTTGATCGTCAGGATGAAGTCGGTGCCATTATACTTAACGTCCGTGTAAATCTTGTCTCCTGGGCTGATCACCATGCTGGGAATAGGGACGATCGCCTCTAGCGGGTAGAATTCGTACCACGCGCTGTATACCGGCTTGCCTCCGACACACTCGACCAGGGTTCCCGTCTGCTCGACGGTGCCATCGTTGTACCCGTCGAGGCCCACCCAAAAGGCGGCATATTCGGTGCCGGTACTGCATGTGATCGTCGGCTGGATCCAGGAGCCGATGGCGTTGGTGAACGCCGAACCGGTCACCACGTAGCCGCTCCAGTTGGTGCTGGTAGCGGTGCCATCGTCACGCAGCAGAAGGTTTCGGATGGGTCCATGCCGCAGCCGGAACTCATTTTGCGGTTCGGGCTGTGGGGCCGTCAAGGAAACCTGCGCAACTGCTGGCAGAATAGCAAGCGCACTGAGAACTCCTAATCGTTTCAATACCATATGTACCCTCGGTGTGATGTAGAATGTAACCCGAAATGTCACGGGTCTCGCCCAGTATACACTATCGAGGGTTCTCGCTTTAGTTAAATTAATGGAGCAGTCGCCGGTCCGCGCGGAAGGGTGCGTTAACTCTAACAGGCGACGGCGGCGAGCACCTCGGTGGGGGCCTGCCGCTCCTCGATGCGCACCACCTGGCGTGCCTGCTTTCCAATATAGAGCTGCCGCGGGCGCGCAATCTTCTGTTCGCCATCCAGCAGCATCTCCTGCCATTGGGCCAGCCAGCCGACGGTCCGCGGAATGGCGAACAGCACGGTGAACACATCCGGCGTGAATCCCATGGCCTGGTAGATGAGGCCCGAATAGAAATCCACGTTGGGATACAGTTTGCGCTTGACGAAGAACTCGTCATCGAGCGCGATGCGCTCCAGCTCCAGGGCGATGTCCAGCTTGGGATTGCGGCCGGTGACCTCGAAGACCTCCTCGGCAACCCGTTTGATGATGCGGGCGCGCGGATCGTAGTTCTTGTAAACGCGGTGGCCGAAGCCCATCAGCTTGCCGCGCCCGGCTTTGATTTGCTCGATGTAGGCCGGCACGCGGTCCTTGGAGCCGATCTCGTCGAGCATGCGGAGCACCTCTTCGTTGGCGCCGCCGTGCAGCGGTCCGGAGAGGGCCGCGATGGCCGCGGCTGTCGTTGCGTAGGGATCGGCGAAGGAGCTGCCCACCGCCCGCATGGCGCTGGTGCTGCAATTCTGCTCGTGATCGGCGTGCAGGATGAACAGCACTTCCAGGGCGCGCGCCAGCACCGGATTGGCGCTGAACTTGGGTTCGGTCCGCCTCCAGAGCATGTTCATGAAGTTCTTGGTGTAGCCCAGGTCGTTATCCGGGTAGACGTACGGCAAACCCAGGCTGTGGCGGTAAGCATAGGCCGTGAGCGTGGGCATCTTGCCGATCAGCCGCGTGATCTGCAATTTGCGCGCGGTTGCGTCGTGGATACTGCGGGCTTCCGGGTAGAAGGTCGAGAGTGCGGCCACCGTGCTCATCAGCATGCCCATGGGATGCGCGTCGTAGTGGAAGCCCTCCATGAACTTCTTCAGGTTCTCGTGGATCATGGTGTGGCGGGTGACGTTGGCGATCCACTCATCCAACTCGTCCGGGCCGGGCAGTTCGCCGTTCAACAAGAGGTAGGCGACCTCCAAAAAGCTGCACTTTTCGGCAAGCTGCTCGATGGGGTAGCCGCGGTAGCGCAGGATTCCCCGGTCGCCATCGAGGTAGGTGATGGCGCTCTGGCAGGAGGCCGTGTTCAGGAATGCGGGGTCGTAACTGAGCAGGCCGAAGTCCTCGGGGCCGGTCTTGATCTGGCGCAGGTCGATGGCGCGGATGGCGTCTCTATCTATGGGCAGCGTATAGGTCTTTCCAGTTCGGTTATCGGTTATGGTAAGAGTCTCGTTGGGCATCGCGTGGCGCACTCCTTCGAAGATGGTCCGCTGGCCCCTATGCATTTGGATTTCCACATAGAAATGGCCCAAATATCAACACTCTGTGGAAAATAAAGGCGGCCGCATGACGCACCCAGGGTGTTTTCGCGACACTGTGGGTGTAGGCGCGCGGCAAACTGGGAGACCCTCGGCCTCCCAGGCGGCCTGCGCGGATCGCCTCGCCTGCACGCCCAGCCCCATCCGTGCGTCATAGTATATGTAAGCCCGATGAAGCCCACCGCACTTTTGTTGATCTTTGCCTGTTCCGCCCTGGCGGGCGAATACGCCGTGCTCGCGAGCGGCGCGCGCCTGTATGCCGAACGCCATGAATCGGATGGCGGCAAAGTGACACTCTTCAACAGGACTGGTTCAACCGAGATAGATGCGTCCCAGGTGATGCGCTTTGAACAGGAGGATTACGCGCCGCCGCAAGAGGAGCGCGCCTCCGTGGCGGCCGACCCATCGCCAGCCGTGAAACCGGTGGATTTGGCGGAAATGGTCGATAATGCCGCCCGCAGGTACGGCTTGCCGCCCGCATTTGTGAGGGCTGTAGTGGCAGTCGAGTCGGGTTATCGCGCAAATGCGGTCTCACCCAAGGGCGCCATCGGCCTGATGCAGCTCATGCCCGCCACCGCGCGCGAACTGGGCGCAGATCCCAATATACCCGAGCAGAACGTGGATGCCGGCACCCGCTACCTGCGCGACCTCCTGCTGAAGTATGACAACCATGCCTACCACGCCCTGGCCGCCTACAATGCCGGCGCCGGCGCGGTCGACAAGTATCATGGCGTGCCCCCCTACCGGGAGACCCAGAACTACATTCTCAACGTCCTCCGCAACTGGCAGAGACAACCACCCACCGATTGAATGGAATACCTTCGAGAACATCCAGTAAGGTATTGATATCGATGGTCGTTACGCTTCAAGTGCAAGCCTTGCGGCTGCCCTCACAGCTCGGAGCCAGGGTGGCAACCTGCCCCGCAGAGTAGCATGGCCGCAACCAAAAGAGGCGGCCTGAGAGGCCGCCGCAGGCCGGGGGCCTGCCCCACGAAGAATCCGTGCGCTTTCATCGCTAGTTGGTGATATCGCTGGTGCGGCTTTCCTCGCGGATGGGCATGTAGGCTTCGTACCACTTCTTCTGCGCGGCGCTGTCGGCATAGTCCTTGAGGGCGTCTACGCTGGCGAACTCCATCACGATGACGTGGTTATAGCCCTCCGGAAGCTGCTTCTTGATCGGCTTGGTCCACACGCGGACGATACCGCGGTATTCCGATGGCAGCGCTTCGGCGCCTTTAATCGCCTTGTCGATCTGTGCCGGCGTGGCACCGGCCTTCCACTTGATCGAGATCACGTGGATCACGGTCTTGGGCGTGGCGTCGGCGGCGAACAGGCTGGTGGCGAGCATCAGGGCTGCGCCGCAAGCCCCCAGGAACAGTCTTTTGGTCATGGTTTCTCCTCATTGAATATTAGAACATTACGGACGGGCCCAGCGTGGCTAAAGCCACGCGCGGGCTTAAGCCCGCCCTCCAGTTTAGTTTAGAAGTCGCGCAGAATTCCGTCAGCACGGGCGTGCTTGCCGGGACGCACCAGCGTGACCATGACCAGCGCGGCCAGGCACGGCACTATGGAGGCTACGATGATGATCGGCTGGAACGACAGGCGGTCGGACACGCGCCCGATCAGGTACGTCGAGACCAGCGTCACGATTCCCGCGCCGGTGCCGCTCATCCCGCTGACGGTGGCTACGGCGCTCGATTGGAAGACGTCGGCCGGCAGCGAAATGAAGATCGTGGAGCAGGCCGCGTAGCAAAACGTGGCGAAGGCGAACAGCCCCACCAGCAGCCAGTAGCGCGAGGCGAAAGCCGCCGGAATCAGCAGCAGCATGGCCGGGCCGAAGATGGCCACCACGGTGCGCCGCGATTTGCCCACGGACCAACCGCGCCGGATCCAGTAGCTGGACAGCCCGCCGCCGAAAAAGTTGCCGAGATCGGCCGCCATGAAAGGCGCCCAGAAGCCCAGCGCGCTCTCCTCCATGCGGAATCCTTTGCTGGCCAGGTAAATAGCGAACCACTCCGCCATCATGAACCAGTAGGGATCGAGGAGCGAGCGTCCCACGACGATGCCCCAGGTTTGGCGGTATTTCAGAAGCCGCGAGACGGCGAGGGGGCGAGGGGGCGAGGGGGCGACCGCGGATTCGACCGGTCTGCTGGACTGGATCAGTTTCAACTCCTCAGGGGTGATTCGCGGGTGCGTTTCCGGAGTGTGGTAGACCTTTCTCCAGACGATCAGCCAGAGGAAGCCCAGGCTGGCTGTGATCAGGAAGGCAGGGCGCCACGAGCCGAAGGTGTGAAAGAGGAAGATGACCAGGAAGGGCGCGACCGCTCCGCCGATGGACGATCCGCTATCGAATAGCGCTACCGCCCAGGCGCGCTCGCGATCCGGAAACCATTCGGAGACCGCTTTCGCGGCGCCGGGCCAGCCCGCCGATTCGCCCGCGCCCAGCAATCCGCGGAAGAAGCGGAAGCCGCCCAATCCCTGCGCAAACGCGGTGCAGGCGGCCACTGTCGAATAGAAAACCACGCTGATGGAGAGGCCGCGGCGCGTGCCCAGCCGGTCCAGCAGGCGGCCGGAAACCGATTGCATGATGGTGTAGACCACGCGAAAAGCGATCAGCACGGTGGCGAAATCGGTGTTCGTCCAGTGATACTGTTCTTTGAGGGCCGGAGCGAGGACGCTGAGCGTCTGGCGGTCGATGTAGTTGATGACCGTGGAGGCGAACAGCAGGCCGCCGATCCACCAGCGGAGGTTGCGGATCAAGATGAAGACCATCATAGAGCCATTTCGGATCAAGAGCGTGGAGCCGTTGCGGTACACCACGCGCGAGGAACGCGAGCGCCTGCTCGTGGCGGCGGGCTACAACCTGTTCCTGATCGAGGCGAAAGACATTCTGATCGACCTGCTCACCGATTCGGGGACCAGCGCCATGTCCACCGAGCAGTGGGCGGCGCTGATGCGCGGCGACGAATCGTATGCGGGCAGCGAGAGCTTCTTCCGCATGAAGCGGGTGGTCGACGAACTGACCGGGTTCCGGCACATGATCCCCACGCACCAGGGCCGCGCGGCCGAGCGCATCCTGTTCACGGTGATGTGCCGGCCGGGACATGTGGTGCCCAACAATACGCATTTCGATACCACGCGCGCCAACATCGAATTTACCGGCGCGCGGGCCGTGGACCTGCCGATTCCGGAAGCCGCCGACACGCAGGCGCGCCTCGATTTCAAGGGCAATATGGACGTGGAGGCGCTGGAGCGGCTGATTCAGGAAACCGGGGCGGAGCATATTCCGCTGGCGATGCTGACCATCACCAACAATTCAGGCGGCGGGCAGCCGGTGTCGATGGCCAATATCGAAGCGGTGCGGCGGGTGACCGCGCGCTACAAGATTCCGTTCTACCTGGACGCCTGCCGTTTCGCCGAGAACGCCTGGTTTATCCGGCAGCGGGAGCCGGGATACGCGAGCTGGACGCCGAAACAAATCGCGCAGAAAATGTTCTCGCTGGCGGACGGCTGCACTTTTTCGGCGAAGAAGGACGCATTCGCCAACATTGGCGGCTTCCTATCCACCAACGACGACCGTCTGGCGGTGCAGGAGACCAACCTGCTGATCTTGACGGAAGGCTTTCCGACTTACGGGGGCCTGGCGGGGCGGGACCTGGAGGCCATCGCGGTGGGTCTGCAGGAGGTGCTGGACCCGGCCTACCTGAATTACCGCATTATTTCGACGGGTTATTTGGGGCGGCACATTGCGGACCACGGCGTACCGATCGTGGAGCCGCCGGGCGGACACGCCATCTATATCGATGCGGCGCGCATGCTGCCGCACATTCCACGCGCGCAGTTTCCGGGGCAGGCGCTGGCGGTGGAATTGTACCGGCACGCGGGCATCCGCGCAGTGGAGATCGGGTCGGTGATGTTCGGCGATCAGGCGCGGCACGAACTGCTGCGGCTGGCCATTCCGCGGCGGGTTTATACGCAGAGCCATATCGACTATGTGGTGGAGGCGATCTTGGAGGTGAACGCGCGGAAGGAGGAGATCCGCGGGCTGGAGATTGCGGAGGAGCCGCCGTTCCTGCGGCACTTCAGCGCGCGGTTCCGGCCGGTGGGCACCGTGGGGCAGGACTCCAGTCCTGCGGCCGGCGTCCACGCCGGCCCTGTTCGTGCCGGGTGAGGCGCGCGAAGAGCGGGCCAGATGCCGCAACCAAGCGGGTACCGCCAACCACGAGGCAACGATGCGGGAGCCGCCAGCGACGCAGAGTTACAGGCCGGGCGGGCTCAGAGCCTGCCCCACTGGCCGCAATGTCGGTATGATGGCCCTGGCATGGTGCGAGTCAATCTGCTTTTTGTCACACTGCTCGCCGCAGGGCCGGCGCTCGCGCAGGACCCCACCACTTGGCGCGCCGGCAGCGGCGCCTGGAACGACGCGGAGCGCTGGACCGCCGGCCTGCCCAATCCCTTCGCCAGCGCGGACGTAGGAGGCAACAGCCAGGTGACCGTGCCCCCTGGCACTTGGGTGGCCGGCGATCTGCGCATCGGAACGCATGCCGGCGACCGGGCCCGCGTGGAAGTCGACGGCGGCAGCGTCATCCTGGTGCAGGATTCTCTCTTCGTGGGCGAGGAGAGTGGCGGCCAGGGCGAGTTCGTTCTCAACTCCGGCGCGCTGCACTCCGTCATGGATGTCTTCGTGGGCGGCGCCACGGCTTCCGCGGGCAGAGCCAACGACGCTGTGCTGCGCATTCGCGGCGGCAGTTTCCTGGGGCGCACGCTTTCCGTGGGATTTGGTTACGGCTCGCATGCCATTCTGGCAGTGGAAGGCTCGCAAGCGTCCGCCGTTCACGTGCTGGATTACGTCTATCTCCAGGCCACGGCCGATCCCGGCGGCAGGACCGGTCTCGCAGCGCTCTCCTTCACCCTCGATGAGCGCGGCGTGACCCCACATCACCATTCAGTCGCGCGTCAGAGGCCTGCGCATTATGCCCAATGGCGCCAGCCGCTGCCGCCTGGAGATCGCGCTGGTTGCCGTCCCGCCGCGGGAGGATATCACGCTGGTTGCGAGTCACGTGCCCACCAGCGGCACGTTCGATGGTCTTCCGGAGGGCAGCGAAATCACAGCCGCATTCGCGGGCAAGACCTACCGCTGGGCCTTGACCTATCGCGGCGGCGCCCACGGCACCGACCTGGTCTTGCGAAACCGCAGCACCTGTGACGAAGGCGCGCCCCTGACTCACGTACGCCCCATCCCGCAACCGCCCGCGCCCTTGTGGCGCGAGCATCCCGTCTACCCGCTCGCCATCCCCGCGGGAGTGCCTGCGTTCCCCGGCGCCGAAGGGTACGGCGCCTTCAGTCGCGGCGGCACAGGGGGCCGCAACGTGTACGTGGACAACCTCAACGATTCCGGCCCCGGCAGCCTGCGCGCGGCGGTGGAGTCCGAAGGTCCCCGCATCGTCGTCTTCCGCGTGGGCGGCCCGATTGCGCTGAACACGCGCCTGCCTCTCCGCCACCCGTTCCTCACGCTGGACGCCCAGAACGCTCCCGGCGAGGGCATTCTGATTCGCAATCACGGCATCGACGTCAGGACGCACGATGTGGTCCTGCGCTATTTCCGCATCCGCCTGGGCGATGAGGGCGTGAGCCGCGACGTGAATTACGAGGCCGGCGAAGGCGAAGACGGAATCCGCTTCGCGAGCGGCGCCACAGACTGCATCGCCGATCACCTTTCGCTCAGTTGGACCACCGGCAAGATTGTCACCATCAGGGAGATGAGCGACCGCATCACCATCCAGTGGTCGATTCTGAACGAGAGCCTCAACTTCGCCGGCCATGGCTACGGGGCACTTGCCTCTGGCAACCGCGTGAGCTGGCACCACAATCTGCTGGCCCACAACTTCAGCCGCAACGTTCGTTTTCAAGGCGCGTTAAATGCCGACTTCCGGAACAACACCATTTACGATTGGGGCGAAGCGGCCGGGTATGGGGAGTTCGACCGGCTCAATTACATCGCGAACTACCTCAAACCGGGCCCTTCCACGACGCAGCATCCCAGGCTGTTTCATGTTGGCGACCGCATGGCGATGCCGGGATCTATCTTCGTCGAGCGCAACGTGCTCGAAGGCGAGCCCAAGGTGGACCAGGACAATTGGCGCGGCATGGGCGCCTACTATCTCGACCGCGACACACTCAAAGCCGCCGAGGCATTCCCGGCGCCGCCCGTGATCACCGAATCCGCGCGCGACGCTTATGAACGTGTGCTGGAGGAAGCCGGCGACACCCGGCCCGCGCGCGACGCCGTCGATCGGCGCGTCTTGCGCGAAGTGCGGGAAGGCGGCGGCCACATCATTCGCTGGGTCCGCGAGGCCGGGCAGTGAGCCGGCCTGACTATCGCTTCCAGAACGAACGCTTGGGAGCTTCGATTCCCAGCAGCCGCTTATAGGCTTCGGCCTCGGCTTCGGGCAGCGGCTTCGAGGCGCGCAGCACGTCCACCACTTCGAGCAGGCGGCAGTAGTGATCCAGGCAGTGCCAGCAGCCTTTCACATGTTGCTCCATTTCCTCGCGGCCGCGCCAGGTCGTGCGGCCGTCGATCACGTCGAAGAAGGCTTTGGCGGGCAGGCAGTCCTTGGTGGATAGCGCGCTGGCGGCCTGGCCCAGCAGCGGTCCGTTCTCGGGGAGCACCGAACTGCGCCAGGCATCCAGGCTGCCGCGGATCAACTCGGCGGCGCGGGCGCGGATCTTTTCGGCGGTTTGCGGCGACATGCGCAGCATGCGGCCGGTATCCGAGACGGCATAGTACATGGTTTCGAACCAGGCGACCAGCTTCTCGGTTAGCGTGAGCGGTTCGAGGGCTGCGCCCAGCGCTTCGATATCGATGGAGATTTCCGGCGCGGCGCTGGCGCGATCGGCTTCTACGGCGCGCAGGACGTGCTGGCGGAGTTCGGCGACGAAGGTCCGTTCGGGGGCTGGGTCGAGGGATTGGAAGAGATTGGTGCGCAGCACGCGTTCGAGGAGGGATTGGTCGGCGGCACGGTCGGGGAAGTAATGCTTCAGGAATTGGCGGACTACTGGGAGATAGTTTGTTAGGAAATAGCTCCAGCCTTCCGGACGGTTGGCACGGCAGTCTTGGATCATTTCGTAGGAGGTGTAGATCATTCGACGGAGCGGGGCTGAAGCCCCGCGCGGGCTAAAGCCCGCCCTCCAGCTTGAATTCGATGCCTTGGGCCAGGGGCAGTTGCGACGACCAGTTGATGGTGTTGGTCTGGCGGCGCATGTAGGCTTTCCACGAATCGCTGCCGGATTCGCGGCCGCCGCCGGTATCTTTCTCGCCGCCGAACGCTCCGCCGATCTCCGCGCCGCTGGTGCCGATGTTGATGTTGGCGATGCCGCAGTCGCTGCCGGCGTGGCTCAGGAAGCGCTCGGCGGAAATCAGGTTGGCCGTGAACATGGCCGAAGACAGGCCCTGCGGCACATCGTTGTGCCACTGAATGGCCTGGTCCAGGGCGTCGAATTCCACCAGATAGAGAATCGGGGCGAAGATCTCCTCGCGCAGGATGGGCATATCGGGCTTGGCCTTCACGAGGGTTGGCTCGACGAAGCAGGCGCCCAGCCGTCCGCCGCCGTAGATCACTTCCCCGCCCTGCTGGCGGACGGTGTCGAGACCTTCCATCATGTCCTCGACCGCGCGCTGGTTCACCAGCGGACCCATCAGGGTATGCGGGTCGAGCGGGTTGCCGATCGCAACCTGTTTATACGCGGCAACGAGCGCGTCCGTCATCCGGCCGGCGATGCCTTTCTGCAGGAACAGGCGGCGGGTGGTGGTGCAGCGTTGTCCAGCGGTGCCCACTGCGCCGAACAGGACCGCGCGCAGGGCCAGGTCGAAATTGGCGTCATCCATCACCACGATGCCGTTGTTGCCGCCCAATTCCAGAATGGTCCGGCCCATGCGCTGCGACACGGTCTGCGCCACACGGCGCCCAACTTGCGTAGAGCCGGTGAAGCTGATCAGCGGAACGCGCGCGTCGTTCAGCATGGCTTCGCCGACCGGATCGCCGCGGCCGATGACCAGGTTGAAGATGCCTTTCAGCCCGTGGCGGTCGAGCACGCGGTTGGAAATCTTCTGCACAGCGATGGCGGTCAGCGGCGTATCGGACGACGGCTTCCACAGCACGCAATCGCCGCAAACCGCCGCGATCATGGCGTTCCAGGCCCACACCGCGACTGGAAAATTGAACGCGCTGATGACGCCGGCGACGCCCAGCGGATGCCATTGCTCGTACATGCGATGGCCGGGCCGCTCGCTGTGCATGGTCAAACCGTACAACTGGCGCGAGAGACCCACGGCGAAGTCCGCCACGTCGATCATCTCCTGCACCTCGCCCTGACCTTCGGCGCGAATCTTGCCCATTTCCATGGTGACCAGCGCGCCGAGGTCGGCTTTGAAGCGGCGCAACTCATCGGCCATCTCGCGCACGATCTCGCCGCGCTTGGGCGCTGGAATCATGCGCCATTCGCGAAAGGCATGGGCGGCGTGCGCGGCTACATGCTCATAATCCTCGCGGCCCGCCATGCGCACGCGCGCGATGACGGAGCCGTCCGCCGGGTTGATGGAGGCCAGTTCGCCGCCGGAGGGTTGGGGAATCCAATCGCCATCGCAGGCGCCGGAATTGACCGGTTCAATTTCCAATCGTTCCAAAACTTCGTTTGCCGTTGCCGTCATGAGAGACCTCTGCCAGCGTTTCTGCCAGCCATCCAAATGCCGCTGCCCCGGTGGCGAATCGCCGTCCGGCAGCCTCAGCCTTTTGCCGCATTCTTTCAGTGACCGCCGTTTGAAAGGCGGGGTCGTGCCATTCCGTAAAACCCTGAGCGCGGCTGATGCGCACGCCCGCATCGCGCGTGGTGGCGCCGCACTTCTTCACTGCGCGCACGTGAAACGGATCGCCGATGATGTCGCGGTCCGTGGCGTCGAGCGCCAGGCCGATGAGCGCTTCCGGATCGCAGGGCAGCAGCGGCGCCAGCGTGGCGTATACCGCGATGCCCGCGGCGCGCAGGCGGCGCACGGTTTCCAGGCGCTCGGAAATGGGCGCACAGTGCGGTTCGTATAGGCGGCGCACGCGATCGTTATCGGTGGTAATCGAAAAGCTGACGCGCAAGGTGGCGCGTTCGGCGAGGCGCTCGAGCCGGGCGAGGTCGCGCAGGATCAGCGGGCCGCGCGTCTGTATGGCGAAGATGCGCGGCGGGCGCGCGATCAGCTCGTCGAGCAGGCGCGGCATCATGCATTCGGTTCGCTCGGCGGGCTGATAGGGGTCCACCAGGGGCGAGCAGTAAATGGTCTGGTTGGGCCGCAGCGCGGTGCGCAGCAGAGCGGGCGCATTGCTTTTGAAGGTGGTGAAGCGGCCCCAATGGTTCCAATCGTCCGGTTTCAGCCCGCCGTAGATGCGCATGGTGGGGACGTAACAATAGGTGCAGGCGAAGGTGCAGTTGCGGGCCGGCGAAAGCGAGTGCGTGAATCCCGCCTGGGCGATGAAGCCGGACGTGGGAGAGAGGATGCTGGCGGAGTCGGCCCGGTAGATCTCGAAGCGCACAGTCCTATTGTAGGCGCGCTTGGAGCAGGAATGCCGACGCCGCCGCGAGCGATTGGCGGCCTTCGGGCACGAACGGATGGAACATTTGCCAGACGTGCGGCACGGCGGGCCACACCGTCAGATCGACCTGCACGCCGGCGGCGCGAGCCCGCGTGGCCAGTTCCGTGGAATCGTCGCGCAGGGTTTCATCTGCGCCCACGTGAATCAGCAGCGGCGGCAGGCCGCGCAGATCGGCATACAGCGGGGAGGCCAGCGGGTCGTGCGGATCGCCGCCGGTGTGAGCCATGTAGAAATCGGTGGCGCGCCCCAGGCCGCTGCCATGAAACATGGCGCAGCGCCGGTCGTTGGTGCGGCGCGATTCGCCGATGCCGACGAGGTCGGTCAACGGGGAGAACAGGACCGCGGCGGCAGGCAGCGCGGCGTCTTCGTCACGCAGCCTGAGCATGGTGGCGAGCGCCAGGCCCCCTCCGGCCGAATCGCCGCCAATGAACATGGGGGTGGATGCGCCGGTCTCCGTGCGAAGCGCATGCCAGGCGGCCACGGCATCGTTCAGGCCGGCGGGGAACGGGTTCTCCGGGGCCAGCCGGTAATCGGGAGCATAGACCCGCAATCCGTGTTGCGCGAAGGCCGTGGTGAAGGGGCGATGGGTGCGCGCCGAACAGGCGAAATAGCCGCCGCCATGCAAATACAGCAGCACAGGCGCGCCGGGTTGGGGCGCGGATTCGACCCATTCGCCCGGCACGCCTCCCAGCGCGGCGGGGGTGATCTTTACGTTGGCGGGAGTTTTGAAGAGGGCGGTGTTCATGATGGCGCGGGCGTGTTGGGCATCGGCGGCGCGTGCCAGGCGGGGCTTGAAGGTGTGCCGCAGGATGAAACTCATGGTGTGGGCTTGCCAGGTGGCCATGGTTGCCGATTCTACCGCATCGGCCGGTCGAGGTGGGCGCCGGCGCGCGGGGTTGTGCGGCATAGAAGTGGAGACCGGCGCGATTCATCAACAATACGGCTGGAATCTGAACGTAGGTGTACGCATGGCAGGGCGCCATTGTGGGGCACCGTCGAAAACACTCTGGAGGGCGGCCAATCTTGGCCGCAGCCGCCTTTTAGGCGGCCAGAGCCGGCTGAAAGCGTTGGTAACCTGCAGGCCGATTGTCAATCGGCCTTTCCTGCGACCTTCCGTCGACCGCGGCCTCTCGATCATGCCCCACCCGGGCGGCGTGCGGCGCTACACTCGATTCATGGGGTATTTCGGAGTTGTCGCTCTGTTTGCCTTGTGGCTGTCCGGCGCCGCGCCTGCCTCTGTGCCGGCCGGGCTAAAAGTGCTCAAAGATCCCAAGGGCGCCTGCCAGATCACGGTCCCCGAAGCCTGGAATTCCTCTTCGGAGCAAGCCGGTTGGGCCGTCCTGCGGGACGCCACCACCGCCATCGCGGTGGTCACCAGCCAGACGGGCCAGGCCTTCAAACCGCTGCCGGAGTCCTTGCTGAAAATGCTGGGCATTCCCAAGGAAAAGATCTTCGAGAACTCGGCCAAGCGCGTCTATTATCAGGATAAAATCGCCGCCAGTCCCTCAGACACGAATGCCTTCAGCGCGATCGTGCCGGGCAAGGCGGGCACTTGCAGCTCGCGCGTGCTCTTTCTGCCTGAAGTTTCCGAGGAGACCGCCAGGAAGATCGTCCTCAGCGTCGGCCCGGCGCCGGAATAGCGTGACCTCATCCAAGGCAAACACGACCCGTCGCACGGCCTGGCGGCGGCTGTTCCCGCCTGGCGCGGCGGCGCCTCTGGCAGCGCTTTCGCTTGAGGCGCAGGCCCATGCGCGGCGCGCCGCTGGGCTGATTCTGTCTGCCCATCGCGGCTATCTGGCGGAGTTCAACGCCCTAACCGCCAAAGCCAAAGAAACATTCGAAAACAGGGCGTGGACGCAAGGAGCCCTGGATGCCGGGCGCCGCGTCCAACTCTACCGCGACGCGGTGAACGGGACGTGGCGAAAACTGCAGCGGCTGTTTCCCGAGCGCGCGCCCGACCGGGAGTTCTGGATGGGTGTGCGGCAGGCCTTTCTCGAAACGGCCTTCGACGAGTATGAGGCCGACGTCGCGCTCACCTTCTTTTACTCCACCATGCGGCTGGCCTTCGACGCGCAGGACATCCCGGTGGAATACGCGGACGACGGTTTGGCCGAGCGGTCGCATGTGCGGAGAACGCGCCCGGTCTGGCAGTCACACCGTGCCGGCCCGCAACATCTGACCCGGTCTGTCGTCGAAGTGCTGACGAACTGCGCCTTCCGCGCACCCTTCGAAAACACCGAACGGGACGCGGCGCTAGTGGCCGGACGGCTGCGCGCGGAATGGTCCCGGCTGATCGGCGCGGGCTCTCCGCGCGATCTGCAGATGCTGGAGCCGTTGTTCTTTCGCGACCGGGAGGCCTATCTGGTCGGCAAACTGCGCGCCGGCCCACGCGAGCTTCCGGTGGTGTTCGCGCTGCGGCACGAGGAGCGCGGCATTACGGTTGACGCCGTGCTGGCGGGTCGGGAGGACATGCGCAATATTCTGTTCGTCTCCACCCGCTCCACGTTTAACGTCCGCACCGACGCCTACCGCGAAGTGCTCGAATTTCTCGATACGCTGGCCCCCGAGCGCGGTCACCCGGCAATGTGCGCCGTGCTGGGTTTTACGCACCCGGCGCGCGTGGCGCTCAACCAGCGGCTGCGCCGGCATTTGCGGGAAACCGGCGAACGCTTCACGCCC
>Ga0187871_10001596_pt1 | contig 19486 bp, 11 predicted proteins | sample June2016WEW_16_1_FD_132988 | JGI IMG/M metagenome (GOLD analysis project Ga0187871, IMG submission 132988) | Peatland microbial communities from SPRUCE experiment site at the Marcell Experimental Forest, Minnesota, USA - June2016WEW_16_10 | ecosystem: Environmental > Terrestrial > Soil >...
ATCCCCCATTGCTTCTCACGATTGGAGAGATACCGGCTCAGCAGCATCTGCAAACGGCTATGATCCCATTCGCCCACGTTTCGTTCCAACAATTCGCCGTCCAGATATTCGCGGTCGGGACGGTAGCTGGCCGCCAGATATTCGCTGAGAGGTACGACCGTTACTGTCGACACGGCGCTGGTTTCCTCATTGGATATTATCGCAAAGAATTGTCCGCCGGGCCGTGTTTCAATGGGGTTATCGACCCGCTGGCGGCTCAGCCGAAAATCCGATCCACGCTGACCGTGGCGTCGCCGAACATTCGCAAAGGGACGGCTTCGCCGCACCCATATACCCGCGAGCCGCGCAGATCCGTTGTGTGGACCGTCCGCGTCTCGGCGTCCACCACCCAAAACTCCACAGCGCCCGCCGAAAGAGCGACGATTCGCTGGCGGTTTACCTTGGCGGCAGTGTTCGACGGAGAAAGAACCTCCACGATGAGCGGCGGAGCATAGACCGGGTAAACATCCGGTGGCAGCGCGTCCCAGTCTGTTTGAGGGATGTAGGCGACATCCGCGAACCAATACTGCAAGTTCGGAACTGGGCGATAAGGAAACTCCGTCGTGACCACGCCGAAGTCCCCACTGACGGCCTCGAGCAGGCGCTCGATCCGTTTCTGCAGCTTAATATGGAGCGGCCGCGCTGGAGGCACGATCACCACCTCGCCGTCTTGCAGTTCATACCGTTGGCCGGTTTCGGGGCGTTCCGGCAGCCGTAGAAACTCCTCCCAGGCCACCAGCGATTGCGCCAAGCTGCTCATAAACGCTCCCCGTCTCATATTAGCCGATCCGAGCCGAAGCTGGCCTGTTTGACATATCGAGGAGAGGCGAGCGAAGCTCGAGCCGTCGCCGCCAAGCCGTAATAGTACCGATCCGCCGCGCGCCCCCGCCCCCCTTGATACCATTGATCTTGCCCCAATGAAAGCCATCATCCTGGCCGCGGGACTCGGCACCCGCCTGCGCCCCATCACCTCCACCACCCCCAAATGCCTGGTGCCGATCAACGGCGTGCCCCTGCTGGAACTCTGGCTGCGTGATTGCGAGCGCGCCGGCATTGATGCGGTGCTCGTCAACACCCACCATCTGGCCGAACGCGTCGCGGAATTCGTCGCGGCGCGCCGCGGCGTACCGGTTACCTTGGCCTACGAACCCACGCTGCTTGGCAGCGCCGGAACCATTGCTGCGAATTGGAATTTTGTGGACAGCGGCGAATCTTTCCTGGTCGTATACGCCGACAACCTCACCACCTTCCCTCTCTCTGAGCTGATTGCGTTCCACGCCACGCACCACCGGATCGCCTCTATGGCCCTGTTCCGCTCGCCGAATCCCTCCGCCTGCGGCGTGGTCGAAATGGATGGCGACGGCCTGGTTACGGGATTCTGGGAAAAACCGGCAAATCCCCCCGGTAATCTGGTGAATGCGGGCCTCTACGTTTTTCGCCGCGAAGTCCGGCAGTTTCTGCCCCGCGAAGTCCCTTCGGATGTCGGCGGCGCGCTGATGCCGGCGCTGGTCGGCCGCGCCAGGGGATTACCCATCAGCGGCTACTTCGTGGATATAGGTACTCTGGAGAATTACTACAGCGCGCAGGCGGATTATGCCGCCGCCTGCCGCGCCATCGAGGAATCATGATTATTTCACAAACCCCATTGCGCATCAGTTTTGCCGGCGGCGGCACGGATTTCCACCGCTACTATCGCGAACACGAAGGCGCCGTGGTCAGTTCCGCCATCGACAAATATGTGTACGTAGTGGTCGTGCCGCGCTTCGATGAGCTGATCATCGTCAATTACACCAAAAAAGAAACCGTAGAGAACGTGCGCGATCTGAAGCACGAGCTGGTACGCGAGGCCTTGCTGCGCACCGGCGTGGAGAACGGCGTCGAAATCACCACGTTGGCCGATGTGCCATCCGAAGGTTCCGGCCTGGGCTCCTCCAGCACTGTGACCGTGGGGCTGTTGCACGCTTTGTACGCCTATAAAGGCAAGCTGACCACCGCCGAGCAGCTCGCCCGCGAAGCCTGCGAAATCGAAATCGATATCTGCGGCAAGCCCATCGGCAAGCAGGACCAGTACATCGCGGCCTATGGCGGCATCTGTCATTTCACTTTTCGCAAAGATGAAAGCGTGGACGTAAAGCCATTCCGCCGCTCGGCGGAGCTGTTCCACGGGCTGTCCCGCAACATCATGCTGTTCTATACCGGCCGTACGCGCAAAGCCGGGAACATTCTGAGCGTGCAGGATCAGCGCACCGACGTCAACCTCGAACAACTTCACTGCCTGAAAGCCCTGGCGGCGCGCACCGCCGAGGCGCTCGATCGCATGCGGCTTTGGGAAGTCGGCCGCGTCCTCAACGATGGCTGGCAGCTTAAAAGGCAGTTGGCAGAAGGCATCAGCAATCCCGAGATCGAGGAGATGTACGACCTGGCCTTGAGCGCGGGCGCTTCAGGGGGCAAGATCTGCGGCGCCGGGGGCGGCGGATTCCTGCTGCTCTACTGCGATCCGGCCCACCACAAGGCGGTCCGCAAGGCCATGGAGGCCTACCGCGAACTGCCCATCGCGCTCGATCCGGACGGCAGCAAGATCATTTTCCAGAATCGTGCCGGCTACCGCATGGCCAGTGTTTGAGCCCGTGGCGCACGCTTTTAGCGTGCTGGCGGGACTTTTAAGTCCCGCTTATCGGTACCCATAGTACCTGTCCGCAAAGAAAAAACGAATGCCGCCCGTAGTAGAACTACAGTCGGGCTATGCTCGGGGAATGAGTTGTTGGCGCCTCATCTTCTGTGCCTCCTGTTTCCTGCCTTGTGCCGCCCTCGCCGCCGCGGATTACAGTGCTCCCCAGTTCACGCTGTCCCACGCGGGCTCCCAGACAGGTTTCACAGACAGCCCGACAGTCAGTGTGAACGTGACCTACCCGGCAAACCCGCGGGCGGGCACGCTCTGGTGTATCACGCAGGACTCCACGCTCCAATATTGCGAATACAGTTCAAGCTGGTCGAGCCGGCCCACCGAGTTTACCCTCATTCGCGGCGACGGCTTGAACAACGTATATTTGCTGTACAGGTACCAGACCACGGTCAGTGCCCCCGGCGAGGCCCAGATTACCTTGGACCAGCAGCCGCCCACTATAACGTTGTTCGCGCCCTCGGGTCTGCCTGGGGCCTTGGCCGGCGGCCAGCGGCAGATGATCGCCATAAGTTCGCAGTTCATCACCGGCTCCGTCTCGGATGCCGTTTCAACGGATCCGGTATCCGTTTCTCTGCGCGCCTGCAATCAGGAGGAAATCTGCACCAACGTCAGTACCATTTCCCCTGCGGCTGCACCCTTTGTGTGGACCTGGCCTGCAGCCGCCGTGTCCAGCGATACAACCTACATACAGATCGAGGCCATGAATGCGGCCGGTAAATCAAGTTCCACGGCCGTGCCGGATCCGGCGTCCGTATTCACCGTCTTTGCCCCCGGGAGCATGACTTCCCCGATAAGCTGCAGTGCGGCTGTGTGCCCGACGATCGCCGGTACGGCATCGGCTGCCCAGTATATGCCGGACGATCCTCCGAGCCAGGCGGTGGACGGCTATACCTTTACCGGCTACGCCGATCCCAGTATGCGGCGCGACCCCGCGGTAGGTACTCCAAATCTAAACGGCACGAATCTCTGGATGCTCTATTCCCGCCCCGAAGTCCAAACGAATTCAACTTACGGAACGGCCAGCGAGATGGTAGAGATTCACCTGGCTTCGAGCCTGGATAGCGGAAGCACCTGGAAGGCATGGTGTACACCTTCGCCTTGCTCGCAGGAAACGCCTATCTGGCCCTCGTACCACTGGTTGCCGGGGCCGGGCCGCCAGGAGCAGTTTTCCTCGCATGAGGTGGCGAATTTCTGGCCGTACTCCAGCGATAACATACACTGGCAATGGTACGCCGTGCACCTGATGTATTTCGTGCAGCCGCCACAGGGTATCCCCTACAGCATCTCCAACAATGGCTGCCTGGTGACCACGGTCGCCCCTACGCCATACGGCTTGGGCGAGGGCTGGACAGGGATCGCCCAGCCGCCGCCCGCCAGTTGCGCGGCGAACATGCCACCCGGCAGCCATACCATCGGCTATAACGTCTTGACCGCCGCGGCGGGCTCGCACGCGCCGGCCGGAGTGTCTTGCGTCTGGGCCGAACCCGCCATCATGGTGCAGGGCGGAGTCGCATATCTCGCCACCTCGTGTTTCAACGCCAGCCTCTATAGCTACGGATACTTCGTTTTCGCGAATACACTGGACAGCTCCGGCGGCCTGTCGGGTCCCTGGAGCTACTACGGAGGACCTTTCACGGTCGCCGGCCTCAAGCGCTTGACTCCCAAAGCGGACTTTGTCACCGAATTTGACTGGGCCGCCCGCTCGGATGGCAGTCTGGTAGCGATCGTCTCGCCTGCGTCGATTACCAACCATCTTGAAACGCAATATGGATGTATAGCCTTGGATTTCAGCTTGACCGCCGGATTTGGTGACGCCGTGATTGCTACCAACGACCAGGATCCCCTCGAAAGCGAGGGTCCTAACGCCTGTACGTATGAACCTACCTCGAACACGGGCGTCCTGATCGTCCGGAGGCTTGTGAACGGCCAGAACTATACCTCGTGGTCGCTCATCGCCAGCGGTCTCATGCCGTGATGGACTACGTTACCATGCTCTCTCCAGCGGCAATCTAATGCGGCGCTGCCTCTTTCTGGACCGCGACGGCGTAATTAACGCTGCCCCTCCCGCGGGCGAATATATCCAAGACTGGGACGAGTTCAGGCTGCTGCCGGAAGTCGTCGCCTGGATCCGTTTATTCAAAGCCGCCGGCTATCTCGCGATCGTCGTCACCAATCAGCGCGGCATTGCCCTGGGTCGATACTCGGAAGCCGGTCTGTTAGCCCTCCATGAAAAAATGCGCGCCGCGCTGGCAGCCCAGGGCGCTGTCCTCGACGATATCCTCTATTGCCCCCATGCCGAGGGCGCCTGCAACTGCCGTAAGCCCTTGCCCGGAATGGTGCTCCAGGCACAAAAGAAATGGGATATCGATCTCTCCGCTTCTCTCCTGATCGGCGACGGCGAGCGCGACCGCCTGCTCGCCGAGTGTTGCGGCATCCCATTCGTCCTGGTGCGGGATGGGCGCGTGGTCCGCACGGGCTGATTGCTTTATCCCGACATTTGGCGCATAATAATGGACATATGGCGCAAGCCGCTTCCGTCCATCCGGAAACCACCACGCAAGTAATCGGCGCGGTCCGCAAAGGCCTTCCAACCGGGAAATTGACCCAAATGGCGCACCTCCTGGCTGTGGACCGCATGCTCCTGTTGCGCATCCTGGGCGTCTCCGAGCGCACCATTCAGCGCAAACACATGTTGTCGGAGCGCCTCAGCCCGGCGGCGTCGGATCGTCTGTCCCGTATCGATCGGATCTACACGCTGGCCGTCGATGTGTTCGGCGATGGCGGCAAAGCCGCCCAATGGTTGAAGCGGCCCAGCCGGGCGCTCGCCAATGAGGCTCCCCTCAAACTGCTCGATACCGACGCCGGCACCCAACAGGTGGAGCGCGAATTGCGCCAGATTCAGTACGGCTTTGTCTATTGATGCCATCATTATGGAGGCTGTACCGGACCAGGCATGGACCCGGCCTGGATGGAATCGGCGGTATGTTCGCGGACGGGCGCTGGCACACGTTGGGTGAACGCGTGGTTTACTTCGGAGGGTCGGCAGCCATCGTCGTGCTCGAACGCCTGGCGCATACCGATCCCGATTTGCTGCCCAACGACCTGCAACTCGCCCGCTTCGAGTTTTCCACCCCGGTCGCGGAAACCAAAGTCGAGGATCTGGCCGCATTGCCGGCGAACTGGACTCAGGCCGAGAATACTACGCGCCATATAGGAAGCCAGTGGCGGCGGCAACGGTCTTCCTGTCTCTTAGCCGTACCTTCGGCGATCCTTCCGGAAGAGCGCAATTTTGTGCTCAACCCCGAGCATCCGGACGCGCCCCATTTGCGCCTGGTTCACCATCGCCGCTTCACCTTCGATCCGCGCCTGATTTAACGCCTTGGCCTATTACCGTTATAATCTTTAGATACTGGTGCCGAAGGGTGTTCGGCCCTATACTGGAAAACTGGACGCCGCCCCCTTCCACGGCGAAGCAGCGGTTCGGATTTCTACAATAATTCCGTCACGGATTGCCTGGGGATCGGAGAAAATGCCGCAACAATTTGAATTTCTCATTCTGCATGCGCCGGAGCGTCTCCAGCGCCAAGGTCGATGCCTTTTCGCCGTCAGGCTGGACTCTCGCCAGCCGGAACTCGCGCCCGCAGCCGAATACGCGATCGTGGCTGCGGCGGGTCGCAAGCGCAGCAAGGAATTGCTGAAACTGGGCCGCGCGCATTCCCGGCGCGTCTTGCTGCAAGTCTCCACGGCGGATGAAGCCGCTCTAGCCGCCGATCTGGGTTTCGACGGTATCGTCTCCGCGGCTCCCCTGGCGTCCTCCCTTCCGGTATGGGGCGCCGGCGGCATCGGCTTGCACTCTGCGGCTGCCTGGTATGCCGGCGGCGCTGCGGGCGTAGTATTAGACGTCGAAGAGGCTTCCTGGGCGCCGCTGGCCCAGCGCTTCCGCACCCTGCCGGGCATCCTGCGCGGTTTGCGCGATTCCATCCGCGAGCATGTCGAATCGGCGAAGAAACACGCGCGCCTCGAGCCTTTGGAAACAGCCAGTCCCGATGCGCGGATCGATGCGCGAATCATGGACACGCTGGCCGATGCGGGCATTGAGACGCTACTCGCCGTCGGGGCGCAGCAAGTGGTGTTTTCAGGCTTCTCCGATGCCCGTTCCGCCGCCATGGCTGCGGTCTTGGCCGCTCCCCTAGCCGAAAAAGGCGCGCGCATCGGCATCCTGGCCGGCGCCGGGATCGCCGATGAAGGCGCCCGCCTGATCGGCGAACTGGAAGTGCCGTTCGCCGGCCCGCGCGTCGAAACCGCGCCCCCGCTCAAGCCATTCGACGTCGCCATTGTGGGCATGGGCTGCCTGCTTCCGAAAGCCCCCAACGTGCGCGCCTTCTGGGCCAATATCCTGAACAAAGTCGATGCCATCGGCGACATCCCCAAAGAGCGCTTCAACATCGACCTGTATTACGACCCCGACCGTAAGGCCAAAGACAAGATGCATTCGCGCTGGGGCGGCTTCCTGGACGCCGTGCCCTTCGATCCCATGCGCTATGGCATTCCGCCCAACGCCCTGCCATCCATCGACCCATTGCAGTTGCTGGCGCTGGTTACGGTGGACCAGGCCCTCCGCGATGCCGGCTATCACGACCGCGAATTCCCGCGCGAGAAGACTTCCGTGATTCTGGGTCTCAGCGGCGGATTGGGCGATGTCGGCCTGCAATACGCCGTGCGCTCCATGCTCCAGCAGTTCATCGCCAAACCGCCCGCCGAACTGCTTCAGGAGCTGCCCGAGTGGACCGAGGATTCCTTCGCCGGTCTGCTCCTGAACGTCGCCGCGGGCCGCGTGGCCAACCGCTTCGACTTGGGCGGCGTGAACTTCAGCGTGGATGCCGCCTGTGCTTCTTCGCTGGCCGCCGTATACCTGGCCGCGCGCGAGCTGGCCGATCATTCGAGCGACATGGCCATCGTGGGCGGCGTGGATACCGCCCAGAGCCCCTTCGGTTACATGTGCTTCGCCAAGGCGCAGGCGCTCTCCGCGCGTGGCCGCTGCCGCACCTTCGATGAAACCGCCGATGGCATCGCCATCAGCGAAGGCATCAGCATGATGGTGCTCAAGCGCCTCGAAGACGCCGAGCGCGACGGCGATCGCATCTATGCCGTCATCAAAGGCGTTGCCGGATCGAGCGATGGCAAAGGCAAGAGCATGACCGCGCCGCGTCTGGAAGGCCAGATTCTGGCTCTCCAGCGGGCCTACGCCCGCGCCAACATCCGCCCGTCGACCATAGGCTTGATCGAAGCGCATGGCACGGGTACGGCTCTCGGCGACGCCAGCGAACTCTCCGCGGTGGCCGATGTCTTTGCAGCTGACGGAGCCAAGCCGCAAAGCTGCGCCATCGGATCCGTGAAGTCCATGGTGGGCCATACCAAGTCCGCCGCCGGAATTACGGGCTTGATGAAGGTGGCGCTGGCGCTCTATCACAAAACGCTGCCGCCCACTCTGCACGTCGAAAAACCCAATCCGAAACTGCTCGAACCCGGCACGCCGATCTTCGTGAATACCGAAACGCTGCCGTGGATTCCGCCGGCCGGCACCCCGCGCCGCGGCGGCGTCAGCGCATTCGGTTTTGGCGGCACCAACTTCCACGCCGTACTCGAAGAATTTCAAGGCGACCTGCGAGATCCGGTCGATGTGCCCCAAACCGAGAAGTGGCCCGCCGAACTGTACCTTTGGAACGACCCCACGCCCGCGGATCTTGCCGCGGCCACCGGCGCAGCAACAAGTCTCTCTCCGTCCGCCCAAACCCGGCTGGCCATCGTGGCATCTTCGCCCGATGACCTTCGCGCCAAACTCGCCAAAGCCAAAACCGCGCTCGAATCCAAACAACCGTTGAACGATTCGCAAGGCATCTACCTGGCGTTCGGTCCCCCGCGCGGCAAGGTCGCCTTTCTCTTTCCTGGCCAGGGCTCCCAGAAGCCCCACATGCTGCGTGAGTTGGCCCTCACTTTCCCCGAATTCCGCGCCAGCCTGGAACAAGCCGAGCAGGCTCTGGCTGGGCGATTCCCCAAGAAGCTCAGCTCCTACATTTATCCGCCGCCCGCGTTCAGCCCAGACCGGGAAAAACAGCAGAACCTGGAAATCACCGACACGGTAGTTGCGCAACCCGCGCTAGGCGTGGTCGAGATCGGCCTTTACCACACGCTCTCCCGCCTCGGCGTTCATCCCGATATGACCGCGGGCCACAGTTACGGCGAATACGTCGCGCTGGCCGCCGCGGGCGTGATTTCCGATAGCGCTTTGTTCAATCTCTCAGAATCCCGCGGCCGCGCCATCAAGGATACGACTCACGACGAAGCCGGCACCATGGCCGCCGTATCGGCCGACGCCGAAGCGATCGCCAAGGCGTTGGACGGCATGGAAGGCATCACGCTGGCCAATCACAACAGCCCTCGCCAGACCGTGATCTCAGGCGCCCACGCCGCGGTCCACGCCGCTATCCAGAAGCTCGAAACCGCCCGGCTCGCGGCCCGCCCCATCCCCGTCGCCTGCGCCTTCCATTCTCCGCTGATGGAACCGGCCCGCGAGCGTTTCGCCGAAGTATTGGCCCGCCAGACTTTCGCCAGGCCCGCCGCCGCGGTTTTCTCCAATACTTTGGGCGCGCAATATCCCGAAGATCCCCAGGAAATCCGCGCGCTACTCGCCAGCCACTTGGTGTGCCCGGTAAAATTTGTCGACGAAATCCGCGCCATGTACGAGCAAGGTGCGCGCGTGTTCCTCGAAGTCGGACCCAAAGGCGTGCTCACCGGCCTTGCCCGCCAGATCCTGGATGGCAAGGACGCCCGCTTCATTCAAATCGACAGCGATCGCAACGCGCTCATCCAATTCTTGAACGCGCTGGCGCAGTTGGCCGTTGAAGGCGTGCCGGTGGATGCCGCGCAACTCCTGCGCGGCCGCGTCCCACAGCCCGAACCCGCGGCCCGTGAAACCGGCTGGATGGTGAACGGCCTGCGGGCCTTCCCGCGCACCCAGCCGCCGCATATCGTGAAGCCGCTCGAACTGGTCTCCCCATCCTCCATTCCACAACCGGCTCCCGTAGTGACTCCGGCCGCGGCGCCCGCGCCTCTTCCGCCCTCTGTCCCTGCGCCTGCCGCCAGTGACGCGGTAATGATGCAATTCCAACAACTCATGAAGCAGGTCCTGCAGACGCAGACCACTATCATGACGGCATACCTGCAAGGCGCGCCCGCAGGTCCGATCTCCGTTGCCCTGCCGTCGCCACCGCCGCCGGTAACTGTTGCCGCCGCAACTCCTGCAGTGGCCGCGCCGCCGTCTCCCGCGCCGGTCGTTGCGGCGCCAGCCTCGCTAGTGACTGCACCGCCCGCCGCGCCGTCCGCACAACGTAGCTTCGTCGAAGATCTGCGCCGTGTCGCAGCCGAACGCACCGGCTATCCGCCGGAGATGCTCGACCTCGACGCCGGCATCGAATCCGATCTGGGCATCGACTCTATCAAGCGCGTCGAAATCCTCACCGCGATGCAAAAGCTCGGCACCCCCGAGCAGCAGCAACAGGTGCAGGCGGTCCTTAACAAGCTCACCGGCGCCAAGACTTTGCGCGAAATCGCCACGATTCTCGAGCAAACCGTCGGGCCAGTCGCCGCACCTACCGTACCCCCCGCGCCTGCCGTCGCATCCGCCTCCTCCAGCCGCGACTTCATCGGCGAACTGCGCGCCGTCGCCGCCGAACGCACCGGCTATCCGCCGGAGATGCTCGACCTGGATGCCGGCATTGAATCCGACCTCGGCATCGACTCCATTAAGCGCGTCGAAATCCTCACCGCGCTGCAGAAGCTCGGCACGCCAGAGCAGCAGCAAAAAGTCCAGGGAATCCTCAACAAGCTCACCGCCGCCAAGACTCTGCGCGAAATCGCCGCCCTTCTTGAAGAGACCGTAGGGCATTCCGCGCCTGCCCCCGCCGCGCCGCCCGCGCTGGCGCCCGCATCCGCGCCGCCAATATCCACCAGCCGCGACTTCGTCGAAGAATTGCGCGCCGTCGCTGCCGAACGCACCGGCTATCCGCCTGAGATGCTCGACCTCGACGCCGGCATCGAAGCCGATCTGGGCATCGATTCCATCAAGCGCGTCGAAATCCTCACCGCGCTGCAGAAGCTCGGCACACCCGCCCAACAGCAGAGCGTGCAAGGCATCATGAACCAACTCACCAGCGCCCGCACGCTGCGTGAGATCGCCGGCCTCCTTGCCGGCTGCGCCGGTGCAAACGCAGCCGCGCCGCCTGCGCCGGCATCGGTGCCCGCTGCCCCCGCCGCATCCACCAGTCGCGACTATCTCGGCGAGCTCGTCAAAATCGCCAGTGAACGGACCGGCTACGAACCGGAGATGCTCGACCTCGACGCCGGCATCGAAGCTGATCTGGGCATCGACTCCATCAAGCGCGTCGAAATCCTCACCGCGCTGCAACAGCGCTCCAGCCCCGCCGAGCAGGCCCAAATCCAGGGCGTCATGGAAAAGCTCACCAGCGCGCGCACCCTGCGCGAAATCGCCGATCGCATCGCCGCTGCCGCAGGGCTGCCCGAACCGCAGGCCGTCCCCGTGCCCTTAGTTCAGGTACCGCGCTTCATCCTGACCACTGCCGACAAGCCTCGCAGCCCCGCCAAGCCGCAATACTATCCGGGCCGTGTCTGTCTGATCACCGATGATGAAACCGGCCTTGCCTCTGCCTTGGCCGATGAGCTAAAGCGCAACGGCGAACGTGCCCTGCTGCTCCGCCACAGTCCCGACGCCACCATCGGTGCGGGCGACGTCTTCACCACCGACCTCGCCGATCCGGCACAAGTGGAATCGCTGATCGCGACCATCCGCCGGCAAATCGGCCCCATCGGCGCCATCATCCATCTCCTGCCGCTGCGCGCCACCCAACCCGCGCTGCAATCGAGTCTTGACGAATGGCGCGAGTTGGTCCGCCTGGATGTCCGCAGCCTCTACGCGCTGGCCCGTGCTGCCGAAAACGATCTCAAACAAACCGGACGCGCGGGTGGCGCCCTCTTCGCCGCCATCACGGCGCGCGGCGGAGCCTTTGGCCTCCAACCCAACGGCCCGTTTTCGCCCACCCACTTTGCGGTGGCCGATTTCACCAAAACGCTGGCGCTCGAATTCACCGGCGTCCTATGCAAGGTCGTGGATCTGGATCCCACCGATCCCAATCCCATCCTCCGCCAGAAACTCGTTGACGAGTTGACCTCGCCCGATGACACCCTCCAGGTCGGCTTGCCCGGCGATCGCCGCCTAACTGTGCTGCCGCAGATCGCCCCGCTGGATACCCAAACCATCCGCCAGATCCAGCGCGACTGGGTCTTCCTGGTCACCGGCGGCGCGCGCGGCGTAACCGCTGAAATTGCCCGCCAGCTTGCCGAACACCATCAACCTACGCTCATCCTGGCCGGTGCCTCTCCGCTACCCTCGGGACCCGAGTCCGCCGACACCGCCGGTATCGCCGAGACGCCGCGCCTGAAAGCGGCCCTCACGGCTCGCCTGCGCGCTTCTTCCACAACGGTGAAACCCGCCGCCGTCGAAGCCGCCCTCCAGCGTCTCCTGAAAGATCGCGAAATCCTGCAAAGCATCGAAGGCCTTCGCCGCACCGGCGCGAAAGTGGAATATCATTCCGTGGACGTCCGCGACGGAGCCGCCTTTGGCGCTTTGATCGATCGCATCTACGCCGCGCATGGCCGCCTGGATGTGGTCATCCACGGCGCAGGCATCATCGAGGACAAACTCATCCGCGATAAAACCCCGGAATCCTTCGACCGCGTGTTGCATACCAAGGCCGATTCTGCCTTCCTGCTCAGCCGAAAGCTGCGCCCGGAAAGCCTGCAGTGCCTGCTGCTGATGTCGTCCATTACCGCGGCCTTCGGCAATCGCGCCCAGGCGGATTACGCCGCCGCCAACGGCATCATGAATGGCCTCTCCGTACTCCTCGCCGGGCAGTGGCCGGCCCGTGTGGTTGCCATGAACTGGGGACCCTGGGGATCGAGTGGCATGGTTTCCGAGGAAGTGCGCCAACAGTTCCTCACGCGCGGAATTCAAATGATCCCGCTCGATGGCGGCGCGCAAGCCGCCCTCCGCGAAATCGAATCCGGGCCGCAGTCCGACCCGATCGTGGCCATGGGTGAAGGCCCATGGAGGGAGATCGCCCTGCCGGCCGGCACTCCCCGCGTTCCGGTCCACGCGTTCGGAAGCCTGAAATGAACCCGTGGCGCACGCTTTTAGCGTGCCGGCGGGACTTTTAAGTCCCGCGCTGGAGTTTGGACATCTGGCGGAGCCACCAATCGTGCTGACTGGCCGCAGCCCGTGGCGCACGCTTCAGCGTGCCGGCGGGAATTTTAAGTCCCGCGCGTGCGTCCTCAGGTTAGCAAAACAGCATGGTCGGCTCGCTCGGCCAACGCCCGGTCGAACGTAATCACCGCGCCATCGGCGCATTCGGCGAAGGCCAGCAGCCAGGCGTCTGCCCAAAGCTTAGGGGAGGCGTGAATCTTGCGCGCATATTTCCGAAAGGCCTCGTCTATCCCGCTCGGTTCATCGACGAACGCCACCCGGTCGTCACCGAACAAGCGGTCATAGGCCGCCCAAGCCCCCGGCATTCGCAGTGGCCTGCCGTTCATGGCGGCTGGCGTAGTGAGCAACCGTAGAACGCTCATTTGGGTTACCCGCACAAAACCGATCACGCCGGAATCGGTCGATTCCAGCCACCGCCTGGCGGCAGCGCGGTGCATGTGATCCTCCATCAACAGAGCCAGCCACACGTTTACATCAGGGAAAGTCGATGAGATCATAGATCTGCTCGTTGGTCAGATCGAATGGCCTTCCCGTTGACGGCACAATCGGCTTATCCAAGTTGAGACGCCGCCTGGGACGCTTTGGCGTGGCTTCATCAACGGCTTGCTCGATACTGCGCAAGATCAACTGGCGTGCCGAGCAGCCCTTTCGGGCGGCAGCCTCGTGGAGCCGGCGGTGCAGATCCCGCGGCAGATCGATGCTGGTGCGGACCGATTCCGGCTTCACAATCATCAATATAGTTGCGGCGACTTAAATAAGTCAAGCCGCCCGCGCCGCCAGATCGATTCCCGCCAGATCCGCCGCATTCAGCGCGGCCACCGCGCCATGCACGCCCGAATTTGCGATCGCGACCGCCGGACTGACGCCCAGGCGCTTTTTCCAGGCGCCTTCCACCGCCAGCCGTCCCGCCGCCGGTTCGGCGATCTCCACGTCCGCGGCGCATAACTGCTCGCCGAAACGCTCCTGGATCAGCACCCGTATCGCGTCCTTGGCGGCGCAACGCCCCAACAGCCAGTCGTAGCGTTCCTTCCCCGTCCCTTGCATCCTGTCCCAAACCGCCCGCTCGCGGCGGTTTAGCACCAGGTACGCCAGCGTTTTCAGCCAGACGCTATGCGAGGACTCCAGGAACGCCTGCGGCAAATCCTCCACGCGGCAGCCCGCCACCCCGCGTTTCCCCGCCACCGGTTCCAGCCACGGCGTGGAAATATACGTCCCGCGCGGATCGATCCGCAACCGCAAGAACCGCGGAGGCTGCGGGAACCGGCGCGTCTCCCAGTTGTCCAACCGGTAATAAACCTTGCCCGCCCTGTCCAGCACTTCGATGTCGGAATGGATCACCGCGTCGCTCTCGAATCGGCGCACCACACGGCATTCGAGTTGTGTGCCCGTCGGCGGCGCGGGCGCATAGCAATGGAACGCGCCCACGCGGTACGGAAACAGGTCCGTCCCTTTCTCGATGGCCTCCCAAAACCAGTACGCGACCACTTGTCCGGCCGCATCCAGCAACACCGGATCGAACAGGAACGCGGGCCGCGGATTGTCGGTGAATAGCTGCGTGTGTGGCAGGGCCTCCAGTGTGGCGCTGCAACCGTTGCGTCCGGCGCGCTCCACGCTCTTGGTGCCTTGCATCAGCGATCCATGGAACATCCCCGTGCGATAGAGTTGCCCGGGTATCCACGCAGATGGCTTTTCGTTTTCCAGCACAAATGGACGCGGTGGCCCGGACTCCCCGTATCGCTCCGCAAACACCGCCACGGCCTCGGCCAGAATCGGACGCAGCGTACCGGCCGCGCCCGCCTCCCGCAGAGCCACATGCACTTCGCCCGGCGCTGTCTGCTTGGCCGCGGCCTCGATGGTGTATCCCGGCTTCTCCAGCGTGATCCAGCGCGAAGCCCGGATGTCGCGCATGCCCACCAGCACCTTGCCGGGCTCCAGCATAGCGCCGCCTTCCGCCAGCATTTCCATCGTTACCGTCAACGGCACCAGTGTCAGCCCAAGCAGTGATGGATCTTCCGTGGATACATCCCGCCCCAGGGCATGGTCGTGAAAAACGATTTCCCGCTCCGCCGCGAAACGATGCCGCGCCAACGCGCGCACACCCGGCACGTTCTCCACCACGTCGTGAAAGAACGGGAAGCGCGGCGCGCTCGTTGTGCCCGCCGTGCCCTGGCGGGCCGCCAGGTAAGCCGCCATCACTTCTTGCTGCGTTTGCACGAGCTGCTCCATCATGCTGAGATGCTCTTGCATCAACGCGGAACGCGCATCGGCCGGCGCTATGGGAGCCGGGGCTGGCGCGGCCGCCACAGCCGCTGCGGTTGCCGCGGCTTGCATCTTCGCGTTTCCGGCTTCTGGCTTCCGGCGTCCGATCTCCTCTTTCTTGCCCTCCAGCTTGAAACCCACCGGCAGCCGCGCCGGCTGCAATCCCGTTCCCAGCGCCAGCGAACGCCTGGGTTTTACCTTCTCGCTCGCCGGCCGCGGCGCTCGCCGCGCGTAAAGATGCTCCAACTTGGGATTCAAGCCGTGCGCCACCAACTGTCCCAGCATATGGTGAAGCTGCACAATGCCCGAACGATGCTGCACGTTCGACGGAATCGACGCGTGCGGTTTCGCGCGCAGCACATCGTCCGTGAACCCGGTCAGGTTACTGCGCGGGCCAACCTCCAGGAACAACCGCACGCCGTCGCGATGCATGCCTTCGATCGTCTCGCGGAATCGCACCGTGCTCGACCATTGCACGGCTGCCAGCGCGCGGATTTCCTCGGGATCCTGCGGATACGGCCCGGACGTCACGCACGAATACAGCGCCGTTTCCGCCTTGCCGATGCGCAGCCGGTCGAAATGCTGTTTCAGCGGTTTGCTGAACACTTCGAACCAGGGCGTGTGGTAGGCGCGCGCAAACGGCAGCTTCTGGCAAATTGCCCCCTTGGGCGTCAGCACGCCCACCAGTTTGTCGATCACCGTTTCGTGGCCGCACAAAACCACCTGGTGAATGCAGTTGTCCAGCGCGATATAAAGCTCGCCGTTGCTGGCGGCTACTTGTTGCTCCAAGAAGGCATGGTCCGCTCCAGCTACGGCCAATAGCACCGCTTCCGGAATATCGCTGGTCGAATTCAGCTTGTCGAAAACTTCGTAAACGCCCAGGATGTGCCGGATGAGTTCCTCATCGTCGGCCACCTCCACCACGTGCGACGCCAGCAGCGCCGAATGCTCTCCGGTCGAGTGCCCCACCATGGCATCCGCGTGGATCCCCAGCTTCTCGATCAGCGCGTACATGGCCTGGTTCGCGCAGAACACCGTTTCCGCGCCGGAATCCATGTTGTATAACCGATCCTGGCTCGGCGATCCCAGCGGCGGGGGAAAGATGACGTCGCTCGGCAGATAATCGCGCGCATGGTTCTCATAAGCGCGATCCATCAGGTCGAATACCTGCCGCACTTCCGGAAAGTGGATGCACAGGTCGCCCAGCATATTGCGGTACTGCGACCCTTCGCCGGGAAACAGGAAGGCCAGCTTGCCATTCAACCCCAGGGGTTCTTTGAAATGATAAATCCCTTCGATTTCTTTGATATTGCGCGTCTTTTCGTCGCCCAACCGCTTGACGGCGCGTTCCAACTTGGCCGCCAGGTCCGTGTGCGACAGCCCGACCACCGCCATCCGCACGGATCCCATCCGCCGGTTGCAGTTGAGTGTCCAGGCCAGATCCTTCAACGAAAGCCCATCGCCGCCGTCCCGCAGAAGTTGCAGCGCCCGCCGCGCATCTTCCGCCACGTCGGCCCGGCTCTCGCCCGAAAATACAAACAATTCGCTGTCCCAGTCGCGCTGCAGCCATGGCGCCTGGTTCGGCCCTGTATATTCCTCCAGGATGGCGTGCGCGTTAATCCCGCCAAACCCAAAGGCATTCACCCCAGCCCGTCGCGGCGCCTTTGACGACCCGTGAACCCAGGGCCGGGTCTCCGTGTTGATATAGAAATTGCTCTTCTCGAGCTGTAGCTTGGGATTGGGATTTTCGCACAGAGTGGGCGGCAGTACCTTATGGTGCAAAGCCAGCGCCGCCTTGATCAGGCCCGCCACGCCCGCCGCCGGCACGGTATGGCTGATCATGGATTTCACCGACCCCAATGCGCAGCGCGGCGATTCCGTCGGGCGGGCCGGAAATACCCGTCGCAGCGCCTCCACTTCCACCACATCCCCGACCGGAGTGCCCGTGCCATGCGCCTCCACCAGGCCCACGGTCAACGGATCGATCCCCGCCGGTTCATAGGCGCGCCGCAGCGCCATTTCCTCGCCTTCCACGCGCGGCGCCAGCACATGTGTGGCCCGTCCATCGCTCGCAATGCCGATATTCTTCAAAATTGCATAAATATGGTTACCATCGCGCTCGGCTTCCGCCAGCCTCTTCAGCACCACCATCCCCACGCCTTCGCCCAGCAGCGTGCCGTCCGCGTCTTTGTCGAACGAGCTCAACTGTCCCCGATGCGAAAGCGCGCCGAGTTGCGAAAAGATCATCATCAGCACAGGCGATGTATTGCTGTTCACGCCACCGGCCAGGGCCAGGTCGCAGCGCCCGGTTTGCAGTTCCCGCGCCGCCATCTCCACCGCCACCAGCGAACTGGCGCAAGCTGCGTCGATCAGGTAATTCGGCCCCATCAAATCCAGCCGGTTCGCGATGCGTCCGGTGATGATATTCGGTACCAGGCCGGACGAGGTGTCCGCATTGAACGGGGGCAGCGTGCTCTGAATCTGTTTCTTGATCTCCGCCAGTTCCTTGTCCGTGTGCTCAGGATGCAACTGCTTCAAAATGCGCAGGATACTTTCCACCATCACGCCCTGCTGCAAAGCCGCCGCATTGCCCCGATTCACGTACGTGCCGCGCCCGATAATCACCGCTGTGCGCGCCTTCACCGCCTCCAGATCCAGCTTGCCGCAATCTTTCAGCGCATCCTGCGATGCCTGCAGGGCCATGTAATGGTCCGGCTCGCCCCCGTCCACCGCGTTCGGCATGATGCCAAAGCTGAATGGATCGAATTCCGCCAACTTGCCGAGGAATCCGCCGCGCTTGCAATAGGTTCGGTCGTCGGCCTTGGTGTTCTCCTCATAGAACAGCTCGGCTTCCCACTCCGGAGGAGCGTCCGAAATGGCGTTCACCTTGTGCAGGATGTTCTCCCAGTAACGCCGGGTGTCCGGTGCGCCAGGCAGCACGCAGGCCATCCCGATAATGGCGATATCGGTGATGTGGGCGAGGTCCTTGGATCCGTTGTTGTTCATTTCATTCGGTATAATCCTCTAATTGTCCGCGATCCGGACAATGCGCGCAAATCGGTGGGTGTGGAAAGCCTCGCGGTTGCACAGGCAGGGTGTGAAAAACGGGTGTTCGGGAGCAACGGAACAGAAAACTCGCTTAAGGATTCAAGCGACCGCGTCTATCGCCTGTGTTGGGCTCCGCAGCGGCCCGTAATTCCCCACGTTGAACAGGCCGGCCGCGATTTATCGCTTGGCCGCTGCCTTCGTGACTTTGGTTTCCGATAACCCCGTCTGTCGTCCACAACTCCCGGACGCACCCTCACGGAGTTACCGCGAAATCCACTGCTTGATCTGCTGGTATACGGCAGGCTCATTGAGCAGGTCAAAATGCGTTAGCCCATAACCGACCCACTGGTGGGATTTGACGAATGCCAAAGTTCGCCGCGGATCTTTGTGGCGGCCCAATGCGCTGTCGACGGGCACCTGCCCATCTCCCACCAGGCCGGTTAGCCCCCGCGTTGTTTGTCCGATGGATGCCGCCAGCGCGTAACACGCTACCTTTTCGGGAAGGGGCAGCGCGCAGCGCAAGTCCGGCGAAGGGTGGAAGCGATCGCGCCCGATCCAATCGTCATCCACCAGGCTACCGTAGCGCAGGTCCGTAATCCCTGCGCTGCGAATGCGGCCCAAATGGCTAAGCGGGGCCGTGTAGGGGCTTAACCCAAAAACCACATTTACCCAGTTACCGCCACGTTCCAGGGGAGCGCCGTGGTGCGGCGTGCCCAGGAAAAACATCTGGCGCAGATGCCGCGGCCAATCGTACCCTGCCGCCGACGCATAGTGATAGCCGCTACGCGCCACCAGACCACCCATGCTGTGGCCGATAATCACAAAGTCTTCCAACGGTACAGGCCACTGATCGACAAGGGTCTCGATCAACTTCGCGAAACCCTGCCCATTGGTAGAAACATGCAGTCCGGTATTGTATTGCAGATGAACTGGCGTGTATCCCAGATCGTGAGCTAGAGCTGCTCCATGGTTGTGCCCCTTACGCGTCCACTGCAGATCGCTCATGCACAGGCCGTGCACCAGTACGACGAGCTTGTTACTCAACCGCGGAATTGCGCGCGATAGGGCACGGTGATCGAGAACCAGAGGCCTGCCGCCATGCCGCAAACTCATAGAGATCG
>Ga0187871_10001597_pt1 | contig 19484 bp, 8 predicted proteins | sample June2016WEW_16_1_FD_132988 | JGI IMG/M metagenome (GOLD analysis project Ga0187871, IMG submission 132988) | Peatland microbial communities from SPRUCE experiment site at the Marcell Experimental Forest, Minnesota, USA - June2016WEW_16_10 | ecosystem: Environmental > Terrestrial > Soil >...
CGTCCCCTCTTTTCCAGGCGAGGTGAACGCCAGCCACTTGCCATCGCGGGAAAGCGCCGGTTGCATGGCGTCCGGGACGCCTGCGTCAAAAGGTATCAGCTCGTGAGGTGGAATGCGCAGCAGGCGCCACCCCAAAGCTCCGCCGCCGGCAATGACCAACAAAGCCGCTATCGCGATCCAAACTTTCTTGCGCGGTTTGCGCGCGCGCACCCGCTGCCCCTCCAGGTAGCGCGCCAGATCCGCATCCATCTCCGTAGCGGACTGATAGCGGCCGGCGGCATCCTTGCTCAGCGCTTTCGAGAGAATCGCGTCGAGCGGCGCGTCCAGCTTGGAAGGGTCCGGTTGCGCGCTGGCGATGAGTTTGGCCGCGCCGGCCGGCGACGGGTCGCTGACGCGGTAGGGCAAGCGGCCGGTGAGCAAACGATAGAGCAGCACGCCAGCCGAATAGAGATCGGTGGTCACAGCGACCGGCTCGCCGCGCACCTGCTCCGGGCTGGCATACTCCGGCGTGAAGGCGAAGACGCCGGTCTTGGTGAGCGCGGCTTCGGCGGTGGCATCCACCAGGCGCGCAGTGCCGAAATCCAGCAGCTTCACGTTGCCCGAGTCGTCCACCATGATGTTGGACGGCTTCACGTCGCGATGGATCACCTGGCGGCCATGCACGTAAGCCAGGGCCTCCAGAACCTGGCGCACCAGGGCGATGCGGCTGCGCGTGTCGAGCTCGTGGGCATCGCAGAAGCAGTCGATAGCCAGGCCGCCGACGAATTCCATCACCAGGTAGGGGAGGCCGGTCTCCGTGACGCCGCCATCGATGAGACGGGCGACCTTCGGGTGATCGAGGCTGGCCAGGAACTGGCGCTCGCGGCGGAAGCGTTCTTCGATCTCGTGGGAGGCCAGGGCCAGCGGTACCACCTTGACGGCGGCCGACATGCGGAAGGCTCCATCGGCGCGTTCGGCCAAGTAGACGGTGCCCATGCCTCCGCGTCCGAGCACCTTCACGGCCTGCCATGCGCCAAACCGCGGCAGAGGTCGCGCGGGCGCGGGGGCGACGGCCTGAATGCGCTCGCAATGCGCGAGCAGGAGGGCGACTCGAGTGCGGAGGTCCTCATCGGCGCCGCAGTGTTGGGCGATCAGCGCGTCGCGCCCGGCACCGGGCGGCAATTCCAGCGCTCGGTAAAAGATCTCCTCGACTTCGTGAAAGCGTTCCCGTTCAGCAGGGTTCATTGCATGTCCACATACCACGGGCTAAAGCCTGTGCCACCCTGACAGGCCAGGAGTCCTGTCCACGCGAGCTTCGCTCGCGAAAGGCCGATTAACAATCGGCCTGCAGGTTACCAACCTGCCCCACAGCAAATGGCCAAAGTCCAGGGACAGGCCAGGAGGCCTGTCCCACTCAGCCCAAGCGTTCGCGCAACCAAGACAGGGAAAAAAGCAGGCTGCGTGCCACGGTCCGGCTGGAAATCTCCAGGATATCGGCGGTTTCATCCACGGTGCAGCCCAGAAAGTAGTGCAACTCGACCATGCGAGTCTTGATGGGATCCAATTCGGCCAGATCGTTGAGTGCCTGTGAAAGATCCAGCGACTCGGCGCTCTCGCCTCCCAGCCAAGCCAGTTCGGCGTCGAGCGGGGCGCGCTGCCAGCCCAGGCCTCGCTTTTCCGATTTGGCCTTGCGCGCGGAATCGATGAGGACGCGACGGGTAAGCTGCGCGGCGAAGGTGAAGAAGTGCGCACGGTCCTTGAGGGCCAGACGGCGCATGCGCAGAAGGTCCACGAAGACTTCATTGACTACCGCCGTGGGCTGCAAAGTATGGTCCGGCCGCTCTTTGCGCAGGTAAGCTTCGGCGATGGCGTGAAGATGATCGTAGACCAATGGGGCCAAGGCATCGACTGCGCCGGACTCTCCCTGCTCCCAGCGCGCCAGAAGCTGGGTGATCTCCCCTTGCCCGGATTCGGCCACATTTCATCATAAGGCTTTCTCACCACTGGGACAGGCCGGGAGGCCTGTCCTACTTAGAGACGGCGCAAATCGGGGGGGAAAGCTGCCACGAACTGCAAAGTGAGAATCGCGTGGCAGCTTTTGGCGGCTTCTTGCGCCGTCTTAACTGAACGGCCGAGCGGGCACTCAGCCAGCCGGGACTTGCAGCAGTAGGGAGAGGACATATGAATACGAATCGCTATCGGTTTTGCATGCGGCTGACCGCCGCCTACGTACCCATTTTCTGCTTCGCCGGCACACAAGCCAAACTTAACGTGGATTTTGGCAAGGTGCCGCTCAGCTTCGAAGCCAACCGCGGACAGACCGATGCCCGCGTGGATTATCTATCGAGGGGCAAAGGCTATACTTTGCTTCTGACGCGCGACCAAGCCGTGCTGCGCCTCAAGGAAGGCGCGCCATTGCGCATGAAATTGCTGGGCGCCAGCGGCCAGGCCGGGGCATCCGGACTGGACCAGTTGCCGGGAGTGGCGAATTACTTCCGAGGCCACGATCCGTCCCAATGGCATACCGGCATTCCGACTTACCAGAAGGTGAAGTACGCTGGCGTGTATCCCGGCGTGGATTTGGTCTATTACGGCAACCAGGGCCGCCTGGAGCACGATTTCATCGTGGCGCCGGGCGCGGATCCCGCGAAGATCGTGCTGAGCTTCGAAGGGGCCCAGCCCAGGATCGACCGCCAGGGCGACCTGTGCCTGACGATAGACGGCAGCGAACTGCGGTTCCAAAAGCCGGTAGTCTACCAGGCATCCAACCAGGCAGGGGCGGGCGCGAAGCAAGCCGTGGCCGGTCGCTACGCGCTCGATGGAAACAAGGTCCGGTTCGTTCTGGGCGCATACGACCACAGCCGCGAACTGACCATCGACCCGCTGCTGGTATATTCCAGCTATCTCGGAGGCAGCGGCAACGACTACGGTAACGGGATCGCCGTGGATAGCCAGGGTTCGGCTTACGTGACCGGTAACACTACTTCGACGAACTTTCCCACCGAGAACCCAATCATCGGCACGCTGCCGGGGGCCGGCAGTCAGGATGCCTTCGTGAGCAAATTCAACGCGTCCGGCACGGCATTGATTTATTCCACTTATCTTGGCGGTTCCGCCGCAGGGGAGACCCAGGCATACGACATTGCCGTGGACTCCGATTTCAACGCGTATGTCGGCGGTAACACGAACGCCAGCGATTACCCGGTCACGTCCGGCGCATTCCAGACGGTTTGCGGGCCGAATTCACCCAGCGGCAGCTCCTGCGGCGGGAATGGAGTCAATGGATTCCTTACCAAGATAAACGCGGCCGGAAACGCCCTGGCATATTCGACATTTCTGGGCGGCAGCTACGATTCCTACATCACCGGTGTGGCCGTCGACTCCGCGGGCGAAGCTTACGTTACCGGATACAACGCGACGGCGTGCGGGTCGAGCCCGGACTGCTTCTGGTTCCCCACAACCGCCGGGGCCTTCCAGCCCGGCACTTTGATCAGTGCTAATGGCGCCTGGTTTGCGTTCTTCACCAAATTCGACGCTGCGGGCGCGACGTTGGTTTATTCTACGCTATTTGGCACCGCGACCCCCGGAAATACTCCCCCACAGAACAGTACTTATGGGTACGCCATCGCCGTCGACGCGAACGGAGACGCGTATATCACCGGCTGGACGCAGGACGGGAACCTGCCCACCACTGCCGGGGCCTTTCAGACATCGGCCAAGCCGTTGTCTGGGGGTTCCAATCCATATTTGATCGAGGGCTCGCGCGGATTCGTCGCCAAGTTCGATCCCACACAATCCGGCGCCGCGTCGCTTATCTACGCAACCTATCTCGGCGGCACCACCAACGGTTCAGCAGACCAAGCTTTTGGCATCGCAGTCGATTCGAAGTTCAGCGCATATATCACGGGCAACGCCGGATCGCCTAATTTTCCGGCCACGAGGGGGGTGTTTCAAACTACCTGCGTGATAGACGGAACGTATTGCGTTACTGCGTTCGTTACCAAACTGAACCCCGCGGGGTCGGCCCCGGCCTATTCGACTTTTCTAGGCGCCCAAGCGGCGGGCTTTGCCGCCACGAGCTCGTCGCGCATCCGGGTCAATTCGAGCTTTGACGCTTTCGTAACCGGCAGTGCGGGCGGCAGCTTCCCGCTCATGAACCCGATCAGCACTGCCGGTACCGGATTCGTCACTGAATTGAACTCTTCCGGCAGGGCTATGCTGTTCTCCACTTTCTTAGAGGGCGCGCAAGTCTCACCAGCCAGCCTGGCAGTGGATAGCCAGGGCAGCGTCTACATAACCGGCGAAAGCAACTCGCTGACCGTCACGCCGGGCGCGTTTCAACAGACTGAAGGCGGCGGAGAAAACAACGCTTTTGCCATGAAGATTGCCACGGTGGCGTCCGATCTGCAATTGACTAATTCGGCGCCCACGAGCGTCGCCACCGGCGCCCAGCTCAGCTATACCATTACCGCGGTCAACAACGGACCCGACGCGGCCAGCAAGGTGACTGTCGTCGACGCCGTGCCGGCGGGCAGCACCTTCGCGAGCGTTTCCACAACCGCGGGCACATGCACGTCGCCGGGGGTGGGCGACACGGGAACGGTTCGGTGCGTCATCGGCGGCCTGGCGGTGAACGGCACGGCGATCGTGACGTTGACGGTGAACGTGACCGCGGCGGCGGGCAAGGAAGTCGTCGATACGGCGCGCATCTCGGCTGCCGGTTACGACTCGGCCGCCAGCAGCACCTCCAGCGTAAAGACGAGGGTGGTGCGATAGTCTAGTAGTCGTGCAGTGGCAGTTCGGTTGCACCGTGGGGCGGCCAATCTTGGCCGCAGCCGCCTTTCAGGCGGCTCCAAGCCGGCTGAAAGCCGGCTGCGGGCAGGATTGCCCGCCCCACAAGGCCGCAACATTCTCACCGCCACTGCAGGAGTCGATGCATCCGCTCGCCGAGCACAAACGCGATCTTGTCTTGCGCCACCGAGATGCGGAAAAACCCCGGCCGCATGCCTTGCGGCGTCAGCCTGCCGTGAAAATGCTGCACCTCGGTCACCGGGCCCACGGGCCGTTTGGCGCCCGGGTCCACGGCGCGCGTGAAGATGCACTCGAAGCCGTCGTGTACCCGCGTGAAGTAGATGCGTCCACCAGCGGGAGACCAGCGCGAATAATCGCCTTCTCCCAAGTCCACCCATTGCGCGACCGGAACGTTTTGCAGCCCGCGAAAGGGCGCCGCCCACATGTGCGGCTGGCGGCCGCCCTCTTCGGAGGTAAACAGCGCCCAGCGCCCATCCTCCGAGAAATTGGCCAGGTACAGGTTGGCGCTGGGATGCGAATAGATTGCCCGATGCTCGGCGGTCCTGGTATCCCATGCCATGATCGAGCGATGGACCTGTGGGCTTGCCATGAGCACCCATTGGCCGCCGTTGGAAAGATCCCAGGGGACGCCGTCAGTCTGCATGCGTCCCCACGATTCTCCGGTCTTCAGATTCAGAACATTCAGGATCGGAGGAGTTTTTTCGGTTGCCTCCTGGACGATACGCAGGATAAAGACACCGTCGGAGCTGAGCAGTTTTGCCCCCGGCAACCGCCTTTGCGCACCGGTCCGGTAGTCCTGTACTAAGCTCGGGCCGCTCAGTGGGGCCACCAGAAACGAACTCCCGTCCGAGGTGATTTGCGCAAAACGGACGTCGCGCTCCGTGCCGGTCAGTGCCATGAGTGGTCCGCGCGCGGCTCCGCTCTCCGCGTCAATCGGCACGGCCCACGCGCTGGACCGGCTACCGGCTGCGTCGGCCAAGACCATGCCATTGGCCGATGTGGCGCAACCGGAGATCTCCAGTTGCGGAGGGACCAGGGGGGTAGAGTACCGTCCGGCGTAGCGGGCCGGCTTAAGCAGGAAATCGCCCAGCAACGGGGAGGATCCAAAGTAAAGGAACCGATCTCCCGTAACGGCGCAGGCGCGCTCGTCCGGATGGTTAAGATCGCTGAATTCCGGTATGATCTCGGCTGCTCCACTGTCCAGCGGGGCGCGCCACAGGCGGAGAGTGCTATGGTCGTCGAGTGCCAGGAAAAGTACGCTCCGGCTGTCGGCACTCCAGGCGGATCCCTGGACCGACGATGCATTTCTGGCCAGCCGCACCGGCGCGCCTCCCTGTGCCGGCACGCGGTACAGCATACTCATGTTGGATGCGAGCATGTCCCCGACGTTCTCGCTGACGCTCAGATAAGCGATCCAACGGCCGTCCGGCGAAAAGCGGGGAAGCCGCCCGTCCTCGACCAGCAGCCGCGCGGGGCCGCCGTCCCCGGAGGGTGCCACGGGCCGCAGGTAGATGCCGGCGGGCTGGCGTGCGGAATGAAACGCCAGCCAACGGCCGTCGGGCGAAAGCGAAGGTTCGTCGTTCACGGCCTCGCCGCCGGTCACGCGTTTGGCCGCGCCGTTGGGCATCGGCTTCAGCCAAATGTCCGGACGCGCGCCGCCGTTGCCGGGCGACGCGAACGCCAGCCAGTTGCCGTCACTGGAAAGCGCCGGTTGCATGGCGTTGGGGACGCCCGCATCAAAAGGCAGGAGCTGGTGGGCGCCTGTTGCAACACGCAGCAGCCGGAACCCCAAAAGGCCGCCGGCGCAAATGACCAGTACCGCCGCCATCGCGGCCCAAAACCTCTTGTTCGGTTTCCGCGCGCGGACCCGCTGCCCTTCCAGATAGCGCGCCAGGTCCGCGTCCATCTCCATAGCGGACCGATAGCGGCCGGCGGCATCCTTACTCAGCGCTTTCGCCAGAATTGCGTCCAGCGGCGCGCCGAGCCGGGGTGGTTCCGGCTGCGTGTGGGCGATGACTTTCGCCACGGCAACCGGCGATGGGTCGGCGATCCGGTAGGGTAAGCGGCCGGTGAGCAGGCGATAGAGCAGCACGCCGGCCGAGTACAGATCCGAAGCGACGGTAAGCGGCCCGCCGCGTACCTGCTCGGGACTTGCATAATCCGGCGTGTAGGCGAAGACGCCGGTCTTGGTGAGCGCGGCGTCGGCAGTGGCGTCGACCAGGCGCGCCGTGCCGAAATCCAGCAGCTTCACGTTGCCCGATCCATCCACCAGGATGTTGGACGGCTTCACATCGCGATGGATCACGTGGCGGCCATGCACGTAGGCCAGGGCATCCAGAACCTGGCGCGCCAGGACGATGCGAGCGCGGGTATCGAGCTGATGGGCGTCGCAGAAGCGGTCGATGGTCAGGCCGCCGATGAATTCCATCACCAGGTAGGGCAGGCCGGTCTCGGAGACGCCGCCGTCAATCAGGCGCGCGACTTTAGGATGATCGAGGCTGGCCAGGAACTGGCGCTCGCGGCGGAAGCGTTCTTCGATCTCCGGGGAGGCCAGGGCCAACGGCACAACCTTCACCGCCGCCGACATGCGGAAGGCGCCGTCGGCGCGTTCGGCCAGATAAACGGTGCCCATGCCGCCGCGTCCGAGCAGCTTGACGGCCTGCCAGGCGCCGAACCGGGGCAAACGCTGCGTGGGCGCGGGCACGGCGGCCCGGATGCGTTCGTGATTCTCGAGCAGGAGCGCAACTTCGGCGCGCAGGTTCTCATCGGCGCCGCACCGTTCGAAGATCAGGGTGTCCCGCGGCGCGCCCGGTGGCTGTTCCATCGCGGCGTAAAAGATCGCCTCTACCTCCCGAAATCGCTCCAGTTCAGCCGGATTCATAACAGATCCTGTGCATCCCTGCGGCCGGCGGTCGAGGGGAAAGGCCAATTAACAATCGGCCTGCAGGTTGACAACCTGCCCCACGGCGCAGCGCAGCCGCACGAAAAAGAGGCGTCCTGAGAGGCCGCCGCAGGCCGAGGGCCTGCCTCACGAAACCTACCCGCCGAGACGGCGGCGCAACCAGGCCAGCGAAAAGTGCAGGCTACGTTCCACCGTCCGGCTGGAAATCTCCAGGATTTCGGCGGTTTCCTCCACCGTGCAACCGAGAAAGTAGTGCAGTTCGACCATGCGGGTCTTGAGGGGATCGAATTCGGCCAGGTCGTTGAGGGCTTGTGAAAGATCGAGCGACTCGGCGCTCTCGCCGCCCAGCCAGGCCAGTTCCGCGTCGAGCGGCGCGCGCTGCCAGCCCATACCGCGCTTTTCCGATTTGGCCTTGCGCGCGGAATCGATGAGGACGCGTCGGGTGAGTTGCGCGGCGAAGGTAAAGAAGTGGGCTCGGTCCCTGAGCGACAGCCGGCGCAGGCGCAGCAGGTCGATGAAGACTTCGTTGACCACGGCCGTGGCCTGCAAGGTATGGTCCGGGCGCTCTTTGTGCAAGTAGGCTTCGGCGATGGCGTGAAGCTGATCGTAGACCAACGGGGCCAATGCTTCAACTGCGCCCGACTCGCCCTGCTCCCAGCGCGCAAGGAGCTGGGTAATCTCCCCTTTCCCGGAGTTTGCCACCCTTTTATCATATGACGTCCGGTGGGAGGCTTGGCCGGCGAAACGGTACTGCGCGATGCAGTACGGCAATCCGGATCAGGCCGCCCTCATTTAGATACGGCGCAAGCCGTGCGGAAAAAGCGCCACAGAACCGCTTAAGCAGCCTCCTTGTCGGGTTTTGATGGGTTTTTGCGCCGTATTAAGTGGGCCGCTGAAAGCCCGGGCTCCCCGTATTGACGGTGAATCACAGGCAGCCGATGGTTACGGCCGGGCGAGTAACAAGCCCCCGGGCGCCGACCCAATCCGGCTGGCCAGCGATCGTTCTTTCGAAGAGACGCCAGGGAGGTTACACAGTGCTAACTAAAAAGAAGGCTTCCGCCGAGCACCCGCAGCGCGACAAGCTCCGGTTTCCCATCGAGAAGGACGTTTGCTACCAGTGTGTGAAGCGCGGCAGGATCTCGACCGTTGGTGTAGGCAAAACCTTTCAGATCAGCAGCCGCGAGGTGCGCTTCACGACCCAGGATCCCCTCATGCGCGGCGAGAGAGTGCGGCTGGCGGTGGACTGGCCGGCCATGCTGGGCGACGCCTGTCCGATGAAGCTGGAGATCAGCGGCTCGGTAATTCGAAGCCTGCCAGGCGCGGCCGCGGTGGACATCGCACGCTACGAATTCCGGACGCGCGGCGCCACGCTCGGGCTGCCGCATTCGCGCTAAGTAAGGCTCGTCCGCTATGCCGCCGGCGTCTCCCAACTCCGGATTAGACCGCCCTTACTCATAGTACGGCGGAATTCCGTCATTCAACGGGCAAGCAGATCTTTTTGTCGGGTTGTGGCGCGTTTTTGCGCCGTATTAAGTGAGCCGCCGGACGGGCCCCTGAATTCGCCGGGCGGCCATAAGCAGACAACGGATGGAAGACGTATGAGAACTTCATTGAAGACTTTTGCGAACATGATGCTGAAAAGACTTCTGGCGAGCGCCCTGGTTCTTTCGGGCGTCGCTCTGGCCCAAGGCGCCAGCCAACCCGCGAGCGCCGCGCAGCCGGCAAACCAACTCGGGCAAAAGGCGATCCGCCGGCTGCTCTTGAGCTCGCCGCTGGTCCGGCCGTTCTCCGCATACAGGGCCGCGAACTGGCTGGCGGCCAGGCCGGCCGTGAGAACCACCGGCGTGCATGCGTTCGGCTTCCAGCCGTTTGTCCGCCCTTTGGCGATCACGGACGACGACTGGCTGGGCGGCGCCGGCAACTGGAATTCGACGAACTGGTCGACGGGCATCATGCCGGGTTCGAGCAACAACGCGGTCATTAACAATTCCACGCCGGCCGCCGTGGTGCAATTCAACGTGTCGAGCGATACGATCAACAACCTCACTGTTGGCAGCACCAGCGTCCTGAATATCAACAACAATACTGCTCTCCTCATTGCCGGGACTACTATCACCAATAGCGGCAGCATCCAACTGAGCTCCGCAGGCAACAACACATGGCTGGAAGCCGGCAGCTCGGGTGTCACGCTGACCGGCGGCGGTACCGTGACGCTGAGCAATGACGCCAACAATATCATCGTGGGCGAATTTGGCAACTACGTCCTCACCAACGCCAACAACACGATTCAGGGGTCCGGCGACATTGGCTATGGGCAGATGGGTCTGGTCAACCAGGGGACCATCGATGCCAACCAGTCCACGGCGCTTTATGTCCAGACGAGCAGCGGAACGACCAACACTGGAACGCTGGAGGCTACCGCCGGCGGGAACCTGATCCTCGACGGCGACACCTACACCAACGCGGGCGGCACCATCCTGGCTTCCGGAACCGGTTCCGTGGTGACGCTCGAAAGCCCGACCATCAATGGCGGCACGCTGAACACGGCCAGCAGCGGCCTGATCCAGGCTTCCGGCGACCCCACCCTCAACGGCGTCACCAACAAAGGCACCTATCAGCTGCCCAACAACAACAGCACGACGGTAGTGGGCACTCTCACCAATAACGGCAGCATCCAACTGAACTCCGCCGGCAACAACACGAACCTTTACGCCAGCGGCGCCGTCACGCTCACGGGCGGCGGCACCGTCACAATGTCCGACAACAACAACAACAATCTGGAGCCGGTCTCCACCGGCGGCGGTTCGCTGACCAACGTCAACAACACCATCTCCGGTTCCGGTTATATCTACAACATGGCGTTTACCAACCAAGCAGGGGGCGTGGTGAATGCCACTTCAGCGGGCGGCAACGACTTAACCATTGAAACCCTCACCTTCGGCGCCACCAACCTGGGGCTGATGGAGGCCTCGAGCGGCGGCACGCTGCAGTTGGAAAACACCATCGCCAACACCAACGGGACGACCAATGGGACCATCGAGGCTCTCAATGGCGGGACCGTGGTGCTGAACGGCGCGACGGTCAGCGGGGGCACCATCACCACCGCCGGCACAGGCGTGGTCATCGCCGAAAACGGCCCAACTCTGGACGGTTCCACAAACACCATCACCAACGGCGGAAACCTGCAAGTCCCGAACAATGTTTACGTCTACCTCAAGGGCACTCTCAATAACACGGGCACGCTGTCTTTTAACTCCAACGGCAACACCACGGGTCTGGATGTGAACAGCGCCACGGCTACGCTCCAAGGCGCCGGTTCGGTCGTCTTGTCCGATAACAACAACAATCTAATCTTGGCCGCTATCACCGGAAACCAGCTCACCATCAACCAGAATATCTCGGGTCCTGGCGGTGACATCGGCGATGGCAACCTGGTCCTGGTCAATAATGCGACCATCGACGCCACGGCGTCGACGCATGGGAACGCCCTGACCATTCAGCCGGACGGCACGATGAAAAACACCGGGACGCTGGAAGCCACTGGCGGCGGGACGCTGGTGCTGGACGGGGGTACTTTCACGAATACCGGCGCCACCATTACGGCGGGCAGCGGCTCGGTGGTGGAACTGGAGGGCGGCGCCGTGATCAATGGGGGCGCGGTAGGCGACACCGGTACGGGCGGCCTGCAGTTGGCGGGCGCCACGATCAACGCGCCGGTGACCAACAGCTCTACCGGCACCCTCGAGGTTATGAGCGGCACCAACAACACAATTGGCACGCTGACCAACGCGGCGGGGGGGCAAGTCAAGATCGATAACAATAGCTCTCTCGCACTAACCGGTCCGTCGAACAGCAACGCGGGTACGATTGCGATGAACTCCGTTGGCAACAACACTTACTTGATCGTTGGCAGTGCGGCCGTGACGCTCACCGGCGGCGGTACCGTGACGCTCTCCAATAACTCCAACAACTATATCTACGGCGCCACAGGCGGCGATGTCCTGGCCAACGTCAACAACACCATTCAGGGGTCCGGCGACATCGGCTGGGGACAGATGGGTTTGGTGAACGAGGGTACCATCGATGCCAACCAGTCCACGCGGCTTTACATCTTTACCAGCAATGGCACGACGAACACCGGAACGCTGGAGGCCACTGCCGGCGGGAACCTGTGCCTCGACGGCGACACCTACACCAACGCCGACGGCACCATTCTGGCTTCAGGGACCGGCTCCGTGGTGACGCTCGAAAGCCCCACCATCAATGGCGGCACGCTGAACACGGCCAGCGGCGGCCTGATCCAGGCTTCCGGCGACCCCACCCTCAACGGCGTCACTAACAAAGGCACCTATCAGTTGCTCAACAACAACGATACGACCGTGGTGGGCACCCTCACCAATAGCGGCAGCATCCAACTGAGCTCAGGCGGCAACGCCACCAACCTCTACGCCAGCGGCGCCGTCACGCTCACGGGCGGCGGCACCGTCACAATGTCCGACAACAACAACAACAACCTGGAGCCGGTCTCCACCGGCGGCGGTTCGCTGACCAACGTCAACAACACCATCTCCGGTTCCGGCTATATCTACGACATGGCGTTTACCAACCAGGCAGGGGGCGTGGTGAATGCCACCTCAGCGGCCGGCAATTCCTTAACCATTGAAACCAGCACCTTCGGCGCCACCAACCTGGGGCTTATGGAGGCCAGCAGCGGCGGCACGCTGCAGTTGGAAAACACCATCGCCAACACTAACGGAACGACGAATGGGATGATCGAGGCCCTCAATGGGGGAACCGTGGTGCTGAACGGCGCGACCATCAGCGGGGGAACCATCACCACCGCCGGCACCGGCGTGGTCATAGCCGAAAACGGCCCCACTCTGGACGGTTCCACAAACACCATCACCAACGGCGGAAACCTGCAAGTCCCGAACAACGTTTACGTCTACCTCAAGGGCACCCTCAACAACACGGGCACGCTGTCTTTTAACTCCGCCGGCAACACCACGGGGCTGGATGTGGCGAGCGCCACGGCTACGCTGCAAGGCGCCGGTTCGGTCGTCTTGTCCGACAACAACAGCAATCGAATCTTGGCCGTTACCGCTGGAAACCAGCTCACCATCGACCAGAATATTTCGGGTCCCGGCGGAAACATCGGCGATGGCAGCCTGGTGCTGGTCAATAATGCGACCATCGACGCCACGGCGTCCACGGGTGGGAACGCCCTGACCATTGAGCCGGATGGGACCATGACCAACACCGGACTGCTGGAGGCCACCGGCGGCGGATCGCTGGTGCTTGACGGAGGCACTTTCGCGAATACCGGCGCCACCATTACGGCGGGCAGCGGCTCCAACGTCGCTCTGGAAAACGGCGTGACAGTGACCGGCGGCACGCTGAACGGCGCGGGTGCATTTACATCGTACAACGGCACAACGCTCAACGGCGTGACCATCGGCGCAACCGTGCAGCTCCCGAATAATACCGGCACGACTTTGGAAGGAACCATCACGAATACCGGTTCGATCCAGGTGAACTCCGTTAGCAATAGCACCGACCTCTACATAAACGGCAACACCACTCTGAACGGCAACGGAACTATCGTGCTGTCGAACAATGGGAACAACTACATTGAGGGTACTGCCGGCACGGAGGTATTGACCAATAACGGCAACACCATCGAGGGATCCGGCACCATCGGCAACGGCCGTATGGGATTGGTCAACAACGCCGGCGGGACCATCCTCGCCAACCAGTCCACCGAATTGTATATTCAGCCGAATTCGAGCGGGTTCACCAACAACGGAACCGTGCAGGTGAACACAGGCAGCACGCTGGACATCACCGGCAATCCGTTTAAGAACTTCAACAGCGGCACCGGCACTCTCACCGGCGGCACTTACAATGTCAACGGCGGCACGCTGCAGTTCGACAGCGCCAATATCGTGACTAACGCGGCCGATATCATCCTGACCGGGGCTGGTTCGCAGATTATCAGCAACACCAGCGCCAATGCGTTGGCCAACTTCGCGACCAACGCGGCGGGCGGCGTGTTCCAGCTAGGCGCGGGACGCAGCTTCACCACCAGCGGCGCGGGCGGCGGCAACTTCACCAATAACGGTTCACTCATTATCGGCGCCGGCGACACGTTCAAAGTGGCGGGCGCCCTGAGCAATTTCGCAGGCACCCAGTTGACCGGCGGGACCTACTATGTTGCCGGTACGCTGCAGTTCGGGACCAGCGGCAGCCAACTGGTCACCAACGACGCGAACCTGACCTTGGCGGGAACCAGCGCGAAACTCCTCGACCTGGGCGGCAACAACCTGCTGAATGGCTTCAACGCCAACTCGAGCGGCGCCGCCTTCACTGTGGCGGCAGGGGGCAGCTTCACCACGTCCGCAGCCTTCACCAACTCCGGCGCCATTGACCTGGAACAAGGCAGTTCATTCCTGGTGTCCGGCAACCTGACCAACAGCGGCACGGTTTCGACCAATAATCAGAACCTCGGCGGCGCCACCAACATTCTGGTTGTGGATGGGACGCTGATCAATAACAGCGGGGGCACGGTGACCATCGGCGCCAATAACGACACCAGCGACATGGCCAGCATCGGGCAGCTCTCCAACGCGGGCACGCTTACGCTGGACAAGGGAGCGACTCTCGACATGCCGACCACGGCCAATACAAACTCCGGCGCGATCGTGATCAACGGGGGGTCACTGGACATGGTGCCTGAATCGGGCCCGAACGCCGTAACCCCGGACCTGACCTACTTCAACAACTCCGGGACCATCGATCTGGAGCAGAAAGGTACGCTCACGATCACCGGCGACTCGAACAATAACGGCACCATTACCACCAACAATTCAAACCTGGGCGGCGGCGCCAATACCATCACGGTTACCGGCACGCTAACCAATAACACCGGCGGCATCGTAACCATCGGCGCGAACAACGACACCAGCGACGTTGCCAGTGTGGGCCTGCTCGCCAACAGCGGCACGGTCACCGTGGACAAAGGAGCCACGCTCAACCTGACTACGGCCGGCGCGAATACCAACTCCAGCGCCATCGCGGTGAACGGCGGGACGCTGGACGTGCAGGCTGGCTCCCTCACCAATTCCGGCACTCTCGACCTGGAGCAGAAGGGCACCCTCACTGTAACCGGCAACCTGACCAACGCCGGCACGCTGACCACCAACAACGCAAACCTGGGCGGCGGCGCCAACACCATCACGGTCACTGGCACGCTGACCAATAACACCGGCGACAGCGCGACCATCGGCGCCAACAACGATACTACCGATACGGCCAGCGTGGGCTTGCTCGCCAACGCGGGCACAGTCACCGTTGACAAAGGAGCGACTCTCAAGCTGACCGTCGCCGGAGCGGATTCCAACACCGGCTCTATCGCGGTGGACGGCGGGACCATGACCATCGCGCCTGGCGGCGTGCTCACCAACTCCGGAACCCTGGACGCGGAGAGCGGCGGCAAACTGACTGTAACCGGCAACCTCACCAATGCCGGTACCCTTACCACCAACAATGCCAACCTAAAGGGCGCCGCCAACACCATCACGGTAACCGGCACCTTGACCGATAACACCAGCGGCACCGTCACGCTCGGCGCTAATAACGACACTACCGATACGGCCAGCGTGGGCCTGCTCGCCAACGCAGGCACAGTCACTGTCGACAAGGGCGCGACGCTTAAGCTTACCGCTACCGGCGCGGATTCCAATACCGGCTCCATCGCCCTGGACAGCGGGACCATGACGATCGCGTCCGGCGGGGTCCTGACCAACTCCGGCACCCTGGACGCGGAGAGCGGCGGCAAACTCACCGTGACTGGCGGCCTGACCAATGCCGGTAAGCTTTCGACCAACGGCTCCAACTTGGGCGGCGCCGCGAATACTATCACGATTACCGGCAAGCTGACCAATAACGCCGGCGCAACGGTGACCATCGGCGCCAATAACGACACGACCGACACCGCTACAGTAGGATACATGACCAACGCCGGCACCGTCACGGTGGATACCGGGGCGACCCTGACCCTGACCACGGCTACCACCGATACCAACACCGGCACTATCGCGGTGAACGGCACGCTGGATCTCAAGGGCGCCGCCACCACCCTGAGCGGCGCGGGATCGCTCACTTTGACCAATGGCTTCCTCACCGGACTGGGCACCCTGCCTACGCTCAAGAACACAAGCACCATCAGAGGTTCGGGAACCATCTCGAATCTGGGCATCACCAACGCGGGCTTGCTGTTCGCCAATCAAGCGGCCCCGCTCATTATTTTGCCGACCACGGCGGGTCTGACCAACACAGGCACTCTCGAAGTGGGCGCCGGCGACACCATGCAAATCGGCACAACGGCCGGCGGCGCGCTGACGAATTTCTCCGGCACTACGCTGACGGGCGGTAGTTACAACCTCACTGGCACGCTGCAGTTCGGCGCCAGCGGCACCACCATTGCCACCAACGCCGCCAACATCACGCTGAACGGCGCGGGACAAATGCTCGACTTCGGCAACAATAACATCCTGGCCGGCTTCAACAACAATGCTTCGACCGGCGTCTTCAAGCTGGCTTCCGCGGCATCGCTCTCGACCAACGGCGGCAGTTTCACCAACTTGGGCACGTTCACGGTCTCCGCGGGCACCACGTTTACGGTGGGCGGCAGTTCCTTCAACTTCAACCAAAACGGCGGCACGGCGATGGTGAACGGCACCTTGACCTCGACCACGCTGGGCACGCTGACGGTTAACGGCGGCACGCTCGACGGCACCGGCACGCTGGGCTATAACGTGGTGGATGCCAGCATCCTGACCCCCGGCGATTCGGCGACCGTGACCGGCAGACTCACCGTGGCCGATACTTATACGCAACAATCCACGGGGGCGCTTGACATCCAGATTAACGGGGCCGCCGCGGCCACCAAGTACGATTACCTCAAAGTGACCCAAGGCGCCACGCTGGGCGGCACACTGAACATCGACTTGGGAAGCGGATTCACGCCCACGGTGGGCGAGACCTTCACCATTATTACGGCCTCGTCGGTGACCGGCACTTTTGCCACTGTGAATGGCATAGTGATCAATGGCAGCGAATACTTCAAAGTCACCTACAATAAAGGCAGCGTGGTGCTGACGGTGGAGAGCGGCACGCCTTCGGCTTCCAGCCCAGCCTCCAGCCCGTTGGTATCGCGATTGATTCCCGCGCCGGTACACCGCGGGTCCGGCGTAAAGGGCCGCTATGGCCTCGGGGTATTCGGCCAGAGGATGGCGCCGCTTCCGGTAATTGCTCCGGCGCTCGGCATGGCGCGCACGCCGGTTGCGCGGCCGGTGGCAGCGCCGGTTGCAGGGCCGGTTTCGTTCGGGATGGCGGCAACGGGCGTGCGGGTATTCAAGCCGATGGATCAGTTCGGCTCGCCGCTAGCCGCCGTATCGGCTCCGGTCTCGACGGGCGACGCCGGCGCAGCGGGTTCCTTCGGGATCTCGTCGTCCTCGGCGGCGTCCTACAACAGCATGGGCGCAATGAACCACATGCGCTTCGAATGCGGCGTGGATCTGAAGGCCCTGTTGAAGACCAGCCGGAAGCAACTGCTGAAGGGACTGTGGGCCGCTCCGGACTCGCCGGACGCGCTGTCCCTCGGTTATATGACTTACACCGGCAGCCACTAAACACCGCCGCACTGTTTCTGGCACGCTTGCTGGCGGGCGCCCTTACCGGCGCCCGCCTTTTTATTGGCCAGCGCCAGGGTGATCTCTAGCGCGGCCGCCACCATGTCAATGAAGTCGAGCAGGCGGCTTACTCGCCCGTCAACATCGTCCCCGGCATGGGTTATTCGCGGATAGGATGCTACAGGCCCGCCTGATCGGCTATCCGGACGCGCACCGCTGCCGTCTTGGCGCCAATGCCGAGACGCTCCCGGTCAACCGGCCGCAATGCCCGGTGCATACTCACAACCGCGATGGGTTCATGCGCGCGGACGAAAACGGCGGCGACGCTCCCAACCACGAACCGAACAGTCACATGAAGGCCATCCCGGAGCGCATCGCGAAGCTCCAGATTGAACACTTCACCAAAGCCGAGCCGGCTTATGGCCGCGGCGTGGGAGAGGCCCGTCCAGGTTTGCGCGGGTCCTCCAGGGCCCGTTCTTCGCGCGATCTGGAGGTCCCGCTTCACCTGTGTCGATGCCAATTGCCGCCCCAAGTAGTCTGCATACGCGCATCCCAGGCGGCCGGATGCATTTCAGACAGACATTCCAGCTTACTCGTTCGTTCGCACCATCGCACCAGGGCGGCGAACTCCTTCACATCGGCACGCGTTTTACCCACTGCGGTGAAGCCCCGGTAGCAGCCGGGCCGCTCCAAATCCGATTGTGCCGTCCATGGGAAACCGCCCTTGTCGTGGTTGCGCGTAAACTTGAATTGCCGAACGAGCATCGAGAGTGCTTACTCGAAGAATTGATTCACTCTGGCCTGGAATCCCGGCAGGATCTCGGGGGCTTCCAGGACCCGATCTCCGCGAAATTCCCTCACGCCCGATTGGTCATAGACCGCGATGACTCGCAGTTTGGGATAGAACGCCCAAACGGCCCGGGAGCCGGCGTCCAGGTAGTCTTGGATTTTCTGGCGCAGTTCTAGGGCGTTTTCGCTTTCGGATACCACCTCGATCGCCAGATCCGGCGCAACCTGAAAAATGCGATCCGGGTCGGTCTTGACGGCCAATTCGTTCCGCAGGAAGGAGACGTCTGGTATACACACGCGCGATGGCGACAATGCAAACGACGATTCGGAGTAGATCTCTCCGATTGGGTGCTGCAGAATGTACGCCATCAGACTGCGCTCAATCCTGAATTTGGTCCTCTCGTGCCCAGCTTTGGCATTGGCCATTCTGACCAGTTCTCCGTCCTTCAACTCGTACTGCACGCCGTCTTCCTGCGGCAATTGCTCGAATTGTTCCACGGTCAGCAGCGTGGTAGCGCTCATGGCTTCGATTGTACCGCCGCCTGCCCTTCCGCTGCCAGCTTGCTCAAAATCCGGTCGTGAATCCAGTGCGCGTCGAACCATTCCACCGGATTGATCTGCACACCGTCCACCTGCATGCTGAAGTGCAGATGGTCGCCGCCGGCCAACCCAGTCGAACCGCTGCGGCCCATGGCCTGCCCCTTCTTCACCATGTCGCCCACTTTCACATCGATCCCGCTGAGATGGCCATAGATCGATTGCAACCCATACCCGTGGTCGAGCACGATGCAGTTGCCGTAGATGCCCAAGTCCGAAGCCCACACCACGCGCCCATCATTCGCCGCCACTACCGGCACGTGCGCGGTCACGGCCAGGTCGTAGCCGAGGTGTACCTGCTGGTCCACCTTCTTGCCCTTGTAGACGTAGCTCCGCACATCGGCGAAGTGCGCTTCCACCTGCGAGTTCGCAAGCTGCGAGAACGGGCCGTTCCACAACACGCGCTCTTCGGTCTTCAGCCGCAGATCCGCCAGCGCCTGATTGTTTTGCTTGCGCAGATCGCGGTTGATGCGCAGGAAGCGGGTGAGCAGATCGCCCGACCCCGCCGGATCGATCTGATTCACCACCTTGTCGAGAAATGCGTCCGTGATCTCCAGGTCGCGCGTGCGGAATGGCTTGGGAAAGACCTTGAACCAGAATCGGCCGGTGACCTCCGCGCCCGCCGCGTTGCGCGCATACACATGCGGCACGGTGTCCACGGGCAGATCCCAGGAGAAACCGAACAGCGAGAATCGCTCGTTCTTAGGGCGCCC
>Ga0187871_10001600_pt1 | contig 19477 bp, 14 predicted proteins | sample June2016WEW_16_1_FD_132988 | JGI IMG/M metagenome (GOLD analysis project Ga0187871, IMG submission 132988) | Peatland microbial communities from SPRUCE experiment site at the Marcell Experimental Forest, Minnesota, USA - June2016WEW_16_10 | ecosystem: Environmental > Terrestrial > Soil >...
ATCAGGCTTTGGTGGAGCACATGCGTGCTCGGAACTGGTATGTCGCGAATATCTTGCGCCGTGAGCGTGTCGCGCTGGGTGGTGTCCTGCGTGTCGATCTGATTCGCGGGTACAGCGACTTGCACTTGCTCGTGCACTTCGTATGCGTGATTCAGAGTGAAGGTAATCTCGTTGACCCCGGCGTGTAGCGCGATCGGCTGGCCGGAAAGAAGAAAGAACCCTTCCTTGCGAACTTCGGCTTTGTAATCACCTGAAGGGAGGTTGTGGAGTGTGAAGCGGCCCGCGCCGTCGGTTTCTACGATCCGTGGTGGTTCGTTGGCGCGCTCAAGGGTTATCTTCGCGGCGGCGATGGGCACACTGTTCTCGTCGAGAACAACGCCAGTGCAATCGGCGGTATCTGCCGCGCAAATGCGAAACGGCGCAAGGATCCCAAGGCAAGCTAAAGCCACGGCGAAAAGGCGGCTCGATCCCATGCAACACCGATCTTCTCAGATCAGGTTCGATTGTGGAGCGCTGGGTGTTTCGCCAGATAAGATGCCAAAAAAGATACTCGCGCGCGACTAACTTCGGGAATGGAAATGTAGGCTCGCGGGGACTTGAACCCGTTTTGCCCGAGTACGTGTCCGCCGTGCCCTCCCGCTACAGAATTTGCTCTAGTCGATTACGTGATTTTCCATCTAAGGGCTCAAGAAAATGTGTCGGATGCTCGCTTCACTGCATCGATTCTTTATGACGGAGGAAGGGATGTCTTTGGTGTCGGCGGTTGGCGCGCGGTGCCGGTTTGCGGCTGGCGCCGCCAGCCTGGCGCTTGTGGCGTTATTGTGTTGGGCGCTCTGCTGTGGTGCGCCCGTGGCCCGCGCGCAAGATCACGACCACATGTCGCAGCAAGGCCACGAGGGCATGACCATGCCCGAAGAGCATATTGATCCCGCCGCGGAAGCCTCACACCAGGCCTTGCTTTTATCCTGGAAGCGCGAAAGCGAGTTCAACCACCACCTCGCTGGCGCCTTTGTGATTCTCGCCGGCATCTTCATCTTGGCCGAAGGATCGTTGCGCGATCGCTGGCCTTTTCTGCGCTACGCCTGGCCTGGGTGTTTTCTACTTTCGGGGCTTTTTCTGCTGATCTTCAGCGACACGGAGCTGTGGCCGTTTGGCTCGCAATCGTGGTGGTATGGTCTCACCCACAATCACGAGGACCTGCAGCACAAAACCTTTGCGGTGATCCTGCTCGCCCTGGCATTCATCGAAATCCAGCGCGCGCGGGGCGTGCTCAGGGCCGCCTGGGCTGCGTGGGTGTTTCCCGTTCTCGCCGCAGCCGGCTCTATTCTGCTCCTCTTCCATGAGCATCACAGCGGAATGCACGGCCCCGACCACATGGCCGTCATGCAGCGCATTCAATCGCAGCACATGGCCTTTTCCATCACCGGCTTCGGCATCGGTTTTAGCAAAGCCCTCTCCGAAGTCCGCACCGGCTGGCGTTCCATCTTCGCCAACCTGTGGCCGGTCTTGCTGATCGTGTTGGGCGTCCTTCTGATGCTCTACACGGAATAGCGCATCGGCGGAACACTTGGCCTTAGCGGCCGTCCGGCGCGTCCCTGGCTCCTCAACTGCAAGTAATTGGAAAGAATGGTAGGCTCGTCGGACTCGAAACCTAGACCTCCAGCTATTGCTTACTGTTCGACGAGCGTGATGCTGCCCAGCACCGGCTTCGCTTCCGACTCAGGCTCGCCCGAAGGCACGATCGTCAAACTCGGCTTTGCGCTCAACTTCCCTGCCGCCTGCAGCGTCTTCGCCACTTCCGTGACGTCAAAACTGAAGAACTTCGATGGCACCGTCCCCGAAGACGCCGCGCCTTCTTCGGTATGGTGCACGGCCCCGAAAAAGTTTAGCGCCCCGACGTAATAGGAAGCCGCTTGGGCCGGCGGAGTACCGGGCGGCAAGTCAAAATAAACATGGTAGAGAACGCCCGGCGACACGTCCGCGCGCAGGTCCCTGGCAACAACGAAGAGGCTCCTCTCAGGCGTCAGCGCAGCGACGCTCTGCGTCAGCGGCACAGCCCCAGTTTCCGGCGACTCGAGCGTGACGCTGACGGGCACTCTGTCGAGGGTCACCTGGGTAGCAGGAACCGTGGCCCGCTGTACCAGGTTGGCCACGGACGCCCGGACCGCTTCAGCTGTTTTTTTGCACGGCGGAACCTTTTCAAAAGCGTCGTAGGTGTAGCCAAGCTTCGCGAAATCCAACACGTCTCCGATCCTCATCACCACCTTGTAGTTGTTCTCGTCGGCGAACGTGAATGTCTGCGAGAGAAAGGCGGGAGCCGTGGGATTTGTCCGGCCGCCGCGATTCCAACTGGCCCAGAGACGGTCAATGTTGCAGTGGTGCATCCAGAACACCGGGTCGTCCGCGGCCCAGGGAATCTGTCCCATGTTCTGCGTATTGCCCACCAGCACGTGAACCGATCCGTGTACGGTGTTATCCGTATCCATGCAAAATCCCGGCACCGCACCTTGCGATTCGTACGTGCATTGCCCCAGGCAGCCAAGCCCCAGCGGGTTACCGGGCTGGCCCTTGTCGATCGGCTGTCCCGCGTTGACGTTCGGCTGCGGCGGCTGGTTGCGTTTGTCCACGAACAGAACGCTACGCGATACCCGAAATTCCGCTGGTATCACGCCATGCAGACTGGGATTGGGCGTCGAGTAGTTCCAGTAAGGAAGCGCGAAGGACTCATCGCCGGAAAACTTGCGGATCATGCGCTCGAAGTGAAAAACAAACATTCGGTGCCAAGGAAGAAAGAAGTCTTCGTTTTGGCCCGGACTGTGTGCTTGACACGTGTCCCACATAGCCGTGGCCAGGGTCTGGTTCGGGCTCGGTGTCGGGTATATACGGGCGAGCTCCGCCGATTTCGTGGTTGAGCCCTTGACGAAGTGCGTGTACCACTGGAACACCCAGTTAGTCGGCTCGCCCGCGGCGATGTGATTCATCATCTGGTCCACGCCCTTGGCATAGCTCTGAAGCATGAGTTTGCCCTGCGGCGTGTTCGCTTCATGCCGAACGAAAGGCGGGCTCGCTTTTGCGTATTGCTCAAACCACAGCCAAAAGGGAATCGCGGCCGTGCCGGCCACGAAGGTCCTGCGCGAAGAGCGTGACATTTGGAGTCTCCCGCAAAATGGTTTCCGAATGGGCGGGCCTTCGCCGGGATCATATACCTCCCGATTTACGTGTCAAGAAGAGAGTTTACGCGCATGCAACATATCTCGGCGACTCTCGAGACTATTGCTCCACCAGTTCGATGCGGCCGATCGCCGGCTTCGAACCCTCTGCAGGAGCGTGCGTCGCCTGGATAGAGATCGTCGTCGGCTCGCTTAGCAGGCGCTGCGATTCAAGCTTTCGTCCGAGTTCCGTGATGTCGTAGCTGCGGAACGATGCCCTCTTGGAATCCGTCGTGGAATCATTCGCCGCCGAGCCTTCGGTCATCACCTCGTTGAACAGGTTGAAGCTGCCCACATAGTGAGGATCATCCTTGCCGGGTTTTGCGCCCTCGGGCAAATCGAGATAAACGTGAAAGAGCACGCCAGGCGGCGCGCTCGCGCGCAAATCGCGGAGCACCAGATAAATTTTCCGATCCGGTGGAAGTTTGCGCAACCACAACCCGAGCGTGCCACCCGCTTCCTGCCCCACTGCGGGCGCGAGCGAAACCCGAGCCGGGAGCTTATCCAGCGGCACAGTTCCGTGGGCCGCCAACACCGTTTGCGCAGGGTTGATTGTGGTACCCGCCGCCAGCGCTGTCAGTAACGCCGCCATCGCGCGAAGAATCGCGCTCATCGCCAGAACTCCTGCGTACCCATTGGATTCCTACCCGAGCATACGCCAAATCGGGCACGCGACAGGAAGACAGAGAACGGGAAAGTCCGTCAAATTCCCAGACCACGACAGCATCGAAACGCCTCAAAATGCGCATCGGTCAAGAGTTTGTCCAACTGCAGTCTGTTCTCCTTCATCCCTGAAGGCCTGGTCGATGTACTCCCGCGAGCATGTTTAATAGCCAGCGAATTTTCATCTTTGTGAGAGAAGGATGTTCTTGCGCGGTGGCTGCGGGTTGTTAGTGGATGAAATTTCCGCCGACCAGATACATCTGGCCGCTATCCGTGGTGAACGCCAATCCGTTTTGTCCCCACCGGATCACATGTTGAGGGAAATCTGCGAACACATTGGGTATGGTTATGGAATCAACGAGAGCGCGAGTCGTCAGGTTGAAGGATTGGATGATGGCCGTGGTTCCCGTAGTGTTTACGAAGAAGGCCAAGTTGAGATTTGAATCGGGTACCATAGCGCTTGCGGCGTTCACGAAACTGGGGGCATTGGTGCCGGTTGCGGGATTGACGACCTGCCCGTCGTCTGCATAGACGAGCATTGTGACGGGATCAAAATGGATGCGGGCATTCTTTACGAGACCAGGGTAATCCGCTGTTAGTGATGCTCCGTTTGGAGTGACGGCAATCGTGTAGAAATCGTCGCCCGTGTCTTCGAGGTTTGCCGCGAAGAGCGAGGTCGCGTCGGAGCCCCATTGCAGGGAGTCGAACAGATTGGTCGTCGAACCGAAGCCAGGGATGGTCGCAGGCCTCGCAGTAGCGTCATCGAAAATAACCAGGCCTCCTTGCGCCGCCGGGCTCACGGGGGTAACGCCGAGCGAGACGGCGGTGGTGTGTGGCGCTCCCGGCGCGACTTGAAGATCGAGGGCGTAGTAGGGACCCCAGCGGGAATTGTCTCCGAGGCCGTAGCTGACGTCGGGCTGGAGAGTCGGCAGGATGAATCGTTGAACGGAATTGCTTCCGTCGATCGATGCATATAGGAATTGCTCGTCATCCGAAAGCGCGAGGTGATTTGGTTCGCTGCCCGCGAATTGTTCGCCGACGACAGTTGCCGAAACCGGATCGAGAACGGCGATGGTGTTCGCGAAGTTGTTTGCCGTCCCTGGAACCGAGAGGTAGATGACGTCGCGAACCGGATCGAACTTCAGATCCGCCGTGGGCTGATTCAGCACGGTCACCGCGAATCCTGAGCCTCCCTGACTGGTTCCGCCCGTGGTGCCAATGAAAAAAGTGGAGGGAGCGGAGGCGCCGCCACTGGAAGACGGATTGACGACGGTAACGCTTGCCGTGCCGGGCGCGGCGATGGCGCTCGCCGCGATTGTGGCGGTCAATTTCGAACTGGACACGAAAGTGGTGGCGAGTGCGGTGCCGTTGAATTGCACGGTCGCCGCAGGATCGAAAGCACTTCCGGTTACAGTGACAGTGAGTCCAGAACCGCCCGCAATCGCGGAACTGGGGAGCAACGTTGAAATCGTTGGCGCGTTCGGCGCGAGAACGGGTGGTGTGACCGGAACGGGGGGCGGAGTGAAGGTGAGAGGAGGGGCGGGGCTGACGAAGTTTCCGCCGATCAAGACGACCTGGCCATTGTCTGTGATGAATGCGAGACCATTTTGCGCCCAACGGATCAGACGGGTGGGATTCCCCGGAACGTTGGGGAGGCTGATGGAAGTGATCGGAGAGAAGTGGGGCAGGTCAAACGACTGGACGGATATTGGGCCGTTTTCGGATTGATTCTGACCGGCGAAGAAGGCCGTTCCAAGGCTCGAATCCGGAATCATCGCGGTCGCAAAGGGATCGAAGAGTGCGAATGCGGCGAAGGCACCCGACGGTACACCGTTCGAATCGACGGAGGGGCCTTCGTCGGAGTAGATGAGATTGGTGCCGCTGTCGAAGTGAATCCTGGCATTGAAAAACTCAAATCGACTTCCGAAGTTGTGGTCCAGCGTGGCGCCGCTCGCATTGACCGACATCGAGTAGAAGTAAAAGTTGTCGTCGTAGGTGTCTGCCGCGAAGATCGTCGTTGCATCCGAGCCCCATTGGATGGTGTTGAAGACATTGCCGGTTCCCGACGCACCCGGAACTATTGTGGGGCGAGCGGTGCCGTCATCGAATATCGCGAGGCCCGCCCCGCCGGGGGTGCTTACGATGCCTGGGGTAATGCTGCCGAGTGCGACCGCAATGGTGTGAGGTGATCCCGGTGCAACTTGAAGGTCCGACGCAAGGAAGGTCGGGGAAGAAGGGCTAGTGCCGAGAGGAATTGTGAGGTTGTTTGCTAGCCCCGGCAGAGCGAAGCGTTGCACAGAGCCTGCGCCGTCAAGGCCGACATAAAGAAATTGACTGTCGCCGGATATTGCGAGGTGATTCGGTTTGCTCGCTGCAGGGAGCGGAATCGCGGAAGTGATCGTGAATGTCGACGGGTCCAGGACGCAGATGGTAGTTGGATTGGTCGGGGCGGACGCATTCACAGAGAGATAGAAGCGATTGTTCACTGGGTCGAAGACGATATCTTGCGTGGACTGATTCACGATGGTCATCGCGAAATTGCTCCCACCGGAACTACCGACGAAAAACGTCGACGGGCTGGATGCGCCTCCGTCGGCAATGGGATTTACAACGGTAACTTTGGCGGTTCCGATGACTGCTATGTCGGATGCAGTGACGGCGGCCTGAAGGCTAGTGTTCGAGATGAAGGTGGTTGTGCGAAGACTCCCGTTCCAATCGACGACCGAGCTTGTTTCGAACTTCGTTCCCGATATGGCGACAGTGAATGCCGCGCCGCCTGCAACGGCGGAACTTGGGGTCATCAGAGTGATGGTGGGAGGAGGAGGCATGATTGTGAATGCTGCGGGGGCGGAGGTGCCACCGCCAGGCGCGGGAGTCGAGACGGTCACGGAAGCGGTGCCTGGAGTGGCGATGTCGGCGGCGGTGATTGCGGCTTGCAGGCTTGTGCTGGAGACGTAGGTGGTGGTGCGAGGACTGCCGTTCCACTGAACTGTGGACGTGGAGACAAAGTTTGAGCCGGTGACGTTGAGGGTGAAGCCGGGTGTGCCAGCAAGTACGGCATTAGGGGCGAGCGATGCGATCGCGGGTACTGGGTTGTCGATCGTGAAAGTGAGAGCACTCGATGTGCCGCCGCCAGGCGCGGGAGTCGAGACGGTCACGGAAGCGATGCCTGCGGTGGCGATGTCGGCGGCGGTGATTGCGGCCGTCAGGGTGGTCGCGGAAGCGTAAGTTGTCGGGCGAGCGCTGCCGTTCCACTGGACGGTGGAGGAGGAGATGAAGTTAGAGCCGGAAGCAGTCACCGTGAGGGCGGGACCGCCCACGGTCGCCGTGTTGGGTGCCAGGGAGCTGAGAGATGGAGTTGGATTGCTGGGCGGATTGGACGAACCGCCGGAGCCACCACCGCAGCCCGCGCTCCATGCGAGACAGACCATGAAGATGAGGAAGAGCGAGATTGCGCCGATGCGCCGGGCGGAAAAACGAGAGGGTTTCGATCGCAGCAGTCGCAGCAAGAGAGCACACACCGCTGCTGCGGCGTTCGGGCCTGAAAGGCTCATCCCTACTCCTCATAACAGACCTGGTTGTTGAGGGTACGGCTATTTTAAGTGAGCAGATTATAACGAGAGGTCAGAGTAAAACTATAGGACTCGAGTATAACTTTGGTACTGTAACTTGCTGTTAAGGAAGAGTTGAGGACAGGTTCGTCGCTGTGCAGCATCTCCTAGGCATGCTAGAATTTCGATGACTGCACGCTATGCGCATTTGCCAGATACGTCTAGAATAGCAGCGGTAGAGCAGCTCGACCGGCTTTTTGACAGCAAAACCACCCCCTAATCGGCCCCCAGGCGGGAAAACCCGAACAGCGGTTGGTTGATTAAGCCGAATCGAGTCAACTCTTTAGGCTCGTAGCTCAGTTGGTTAGAGCGCCACCTTGACACGGTGGAGGTCTGGGGTTCGAGTCCCCACGAGCCTACCATTTACTTCCTTACAAATTCTAGTCCGGACTGCATAGTTTGATCCACTCTGATGAGCTGGAATCGAGGTTAGTCGATGCACGTAAGCATTGATGAGGCGTTGAAACGGAAATGCCCTCGGACGGCGTTGGGTGGTGTCACAGCGCAGGTGCAAGCGGAAGCGGCACCGGCCGATCTGCTCGCCGAGATGCAGGCGAGGGTGAGCGAGATCCTGAAGCTCGCGGAGCCGCGCAACGTCTTGGAATCGCCGGACATTGCCGCTACGCGGGCGGCATACAAAGCCTTGGGCAAGGATCCCGCGCGGTATCGCGGATCGGCAGAGGCGCTGTTGCGGCGCGTGATAGCTGGAAAAGGGTTGCCGCAGATCAATGCAGTCGTCGACGTGATCAATCTGGTTTCCGTCGAGAGCCGGCTTCCGGTCGGTCTGTACGACCTTGCTCATGTGAGCGGAGACATCGTGTTCCGCGCGGGACGCGCCGGTGAAACCTACAAGGGCATCGGCAAGTACGATCTGAACCTCGAAGGCTTGCCGGTCTTTTGCGACGCGCTCGGACCGCACGGAAGCCCGACCAGCGATTCGGAACGCACGATGGTTACCGCCGAGACAAAACGCGTCGTCGCGATTATCGTTTCGTTCGGCGGCAGCGGCCCGTTGGAGCCCTGGACGCAACGGATGATCGCGTTGCTGGAGCGCTACGCCTCAGCGCGAGAATGCGAAGTGTCGATCGTCGCTTAATTTATCGCGCATCGGATTCACGGCGCGATTTTATTGCGAAACCGGCTCCGCGAGCAGTTCTCCTTCGGCCAGAGAGCGATCCTTGAAAAATCCGCGAGCGGCTAGCAGTTCGGCGTTGAGCACGGCCGCGCCAGCGGCGCCGCGGACCAGGTTGTTTGATAGCAGCGTCAGCTTGATGTCGAGCAGCGGGCATTCGCGCACTCGGCCTACTACTGCGGCCATGCCGTTGCCTGCGTTTGCGTCGCGTCGCGGCTGCGGGCGATTCTCGTCATCGAGCACGTGGACTGGATGACGCAGGGCCGACGGCAGTGACGCGAGCTCCGGGCTGACTTCAAAACTCCGCAGCACTTCGCGGACCTCCTCCGTCGAAGCAATCTTCTTCAAGCTGACGCTGATGCATTCGAGATGGCCTTCCAGAACCGGCACGCGATTGCAGTGCGCGCTGAGACCGAGGCCGGCATCGACAAACCTTCTGCCATCCCATTTGCCGAGCAGCTTTTGCGGCTCCGATTCCAGTTTTTCCTCTTCGCCGCTGATGAACGGAACCACGTTGCCGTGGATGTCCATCGAGGCGACGCCCGGATAGCCTGCGCCGGAAACAGCCTGCATGGTGACCACGAAAATTTTCTCGAGGCCGAAGGCGTCGGCTAGCGGCTTGAGCACCAGAACGAGTCCCGCGGTGGAACAATTCGGATTGGTGACGATGAATCCCGTGTCGCAGCCGCGAAGTTTTTGCTGCAAAGGAATCGCCTCGAGATGCGCGGCGTTGACCTCGGGAATCAGCAAAGGCACGTCGGGATCCATGCGGTGATTTCTGGCATTGCTGACCACCGGGTAGCCGGCGCGCGCGAAGTCTTCTTCCGCGGATCCCGCGACCGAGGAATCCAGCGCGGAGAACACGAAGTCACAATCCAGCGAGGGGTCGAGACCTTTGATGATGAGATCGCGCGCCGCTTCGGGAATCGGCGTGTCGAGATGCCACCGCGCGGCCTCGGCGTACGATTTGCCAGACGAACGCTCGGACGCGGCAACTTCGGTCAGCTCAAACCACGGATGATCGGCGAGCAGTTTCACGACGCGCTGGCCGACCAGGCCTGTTGCACCGAGTACGCCGGCCCGCCACTTCCGGGACATACTCGCGGGCAGCGGGCTCGCGTGGATGGAAACTTCGATCGACGCGTTGTTTGACCCCTGCTCGCTCATGCCGCACCTTCCTGCTTGCCCTGCTGCGAACGGGAATTCGGGCGCCGGGACAAGCCGATACGCGTTCCGCGAGCCTGCGGCTTGAAGGTGTTGCGCACCCACACCGTCATTTCGTTTTCGGCTGCGAGTGGCAGCACGTGCGGGTGCAAAACCTTGGCCCCGCTGGCCGCCAGCGCGTGCGCTTCGTCGTAGCTGAGATCGTGCAAGAGTCTGGCTTGCGCGGACTCGTTGGGATTTGCGGTGTAAATGCCGTCTACGTCGGTCCAGATCACCAGTTCGTCGGCGTCCACCACGTGAGCGATGATCGCGCCGGAAAAATCGGAACTGTTGCGACCGAGCGTGGTGATGCGGCCGTCGGGAGTCGCGCCGATGAACCCGGTGACGACCGGGACGACGCCGTCTTCGAGGAGCGGCACCAGCAGGTCGCGCCCACGGCGCCTGGTTTGTTCCAGATGGGGCTTGGCGTCGCGGAATGTGTCGCAGGTAAGAACAAACTCGGAAGACGATACGGGAACGGCAGCAACGCCGGACTGCTCCAGCGCGGCGGCGAAAAGGCGCGCGCTGAAGCGTTCGCCAAAAGACGCGAGGCGGTCGAAAAGTTCCGGCGCAGCCGCGACGTAATCGTGTGCCGGAACCTCGTGAAGGAGATCGCGGCCGAGCGAGTCAAGCTCGTAAGAAACGCGATCGTGCTCTTCCGCATCGAGCGCCAGTTCGTCGAGAACGCCGTGGTGCAGCCGGAGAACAGCTTCCGCCTCGGCGCGCGCGTGCTGGTTTTTGCGTTCGGCAAGCAGCTGCGCGATGGCGAGAAGCCGATCGGTGACGCCCTTCATCGCGGAGACAACCACGACGACTTGCGATGCTCCGGCAACGGGCCGGACCAGGCCGGCGGCGTGCAGCATGCGCTTGGCACCGAGTAACGAAGTGCCGCCAAATTTAAACGCGACGACCGCCTGGCCCCCGCGAGCCAAACCGCTCGACTCGCGACCCCTGGGGATCGCAACTACATGACCTAGTTGCGGGGATAAGTCACCCTCCGCGACTGCTGCTTCTGCTTGAACGTGTTCGGAACTCATGGCCGCTCCCTTGTCTGTTACCGCTGGAGCGACTCTGGAGGGGGCTTAAAAGAAGAAACCCACCGCCAGTTCGCTTCGGCGGTGGGTTGGAAACTTTGTTTCGCTTGCTAGTTTCTCCACTCGCCGGTAGCGGTAATCGTCGACGTAGTCGTAGTCGAAATAATCGACGGCGACGGCATCGAGGAGGTAATGCACTTAGCGGCGATGGACGAAATCATGTCGCAAGCAAGGTACCACGAGGGTGGCTAGCGGGAAAGTGAAAATTTTGAAACTCCAGGGATACCGTGCCGTAGGAGCCACGTTAGGGATTTCTGGTTAACATAGTGTCGCCCACCCCCCACCTTTTTTGTAAGTGCGGATTCTAAAGGACTTTAAGTCCAATGTTTTTGTAAGTGCGGATTCTACGGCACTTACGGGCGAGTTTCTCGGAAGTGCGGATTCTAAAGCGTTTAGCTTCCAATTTCGCCCTGCCTCTTGCGTCTTTCAGGACCCCACGATGTAACGGCGCGCCGTTCCGAACGTGGCACCCCGTGCGGGTCCACGGTCCGTTTTTACGCGCGCCAAGATTGTAGCACGCCATTCTTGCCAGAACCGCCTTCGTAGTTTTAGTACTATATATCAAGTTATTGAAAATAGGCTAGTTAATGGCGCGACTTTTATTTTGGAGAGGGGTTTAACCAGGCAAGGGTTGCTGGGCGCTAGGCGCCTCCGGGGTAACTAAAACGATTGGAAAGGAACTGGTATGAAACCCATGAAGTGGCTCGGTGCAATTTTGGTGCTCGCAATGATGGTCGTGGCTTCCGGTTGTGGCGGAGGGGCGTCCAACTCGTCGTCTGCTTCCGCGCAGCAGGAGAGTGGCAGCGTATTCGTGAACGGTACAGACGCTCCTTTGCCGAGCGTCCTGTCGTTTCAGGTGGACGTCACCGGCATGACGGTATCGGACGGAACCAATCCGCCGGTATCGGTCCTGAGCGGGACGCAAACCATCGACTTCGCGAAGCTGAACGGATTGCATACCTTGCTGGATATCAACACGATTCCAGCGGGAACGTACACCAGCGTGACGGTGACGCTGGCCAATCCGGAAATCGTGTATTTGAACGTAACGAACCCGCAGACGACTCCTCCGACGCGGCCGACGGTCACAACGCTCAATGGAACGTCGACGCCAGCGGTCACGCTGACGCAGTCGTCGGTGACCATGAGCCTCAGCAATCCGTTGACGGTGAGCGCAGGCGACATCATCGGCTTGTCCTTTGACTTCGACTTGCGGGACTCGATCCAAGTCGATTCCAACGGGAATTTCACCGGCGTGGTAAATCCCACATTGAACCTGAACGCGGTCACGCCGAGCGACTCCAACGCCTACATCGATGACTTCGTGGCCGGCGTCGTCAGCGCCACGGGGACAAGTTCGTTCCTGATTCAAGGACCGCACGGACATCAGTTCACGGTGAATGTGAATGACCAGACCGAGTGGGAAACCAACGAAAGCATCAGCAACCTGACGAGCACTTCGATCGTGGAAATTTCGGGCACGATCGATGCGACGTCGGGCGCGATTCTGGCAGACACGGTTGCGATCCTGTCACAGAACAGCTTCTATGCAGGCGGGTTGATTACGTACGTTGATCCGGCGACAGGCGCAGCGAACGATTTCGATCTGTATGTGCGAGACGTGCTGCCGTCGGGAACAGGTTTCCAGTCAGGGCAGATCTCCACGATCGACCTGAACGGAACCGAAAATTACTTCATCTACTGGTGGCACAACAAGTTCACCAGTTTCCTGTTCAACTCCAGCCTGCTCGTACCAGGGCAACACGTGAGCATCGGCGGGCCGTTCACCAACGGCGCCGTCACTGTGCAGCGCGTTGTTTTGCGGCACGAAGGGCACAACGGAGCATGGGTCATCGGCAGCACGGACGTGGGAGCAAGCACCTTCCAGTTCAACTCCAATGGGCTGGCAGGCGTGTTGTTCAATGGACCGATTACCGTGTATTGCACACCGTTTACGGTGTTCAAGGGCGGGTTGACGGGCCTCAGCAGCTTGACTGGCACCGCGGCGATGAATTTGCGCGTTGTCGGTCTGGTGCTGAAGGATCCCATCAGCGGGCAGCCGGTGTTCGTGGCGCATAGCGTGGAGCAGCTCACGAACTAACGAAGCAAGATAAAGACAAAGGCGGCCACTCCGTGGGTTGGAGTGGCCGCCTTTGTTGTCCGCAGACTTCGCCCTGCGCTACAGGTGTTGCTACGTTTCGAACAGGAGGCTGGAGCAGGTGAGGCCGGACTCAGCTTTTTGTAACTCGGAGATGTCGAGCAGGGTTACGTGGAAGCCGGCGGCTTCGATTCGCGCGCGGGTTTGCGGGAAGGAAGTGGGAAAGATCACCGTGTCGCCCAGAGCGAGGGCGTTGGCGGCGTGGGGTTCTTCGGGCGCCACGTCGACCCATTCGTAGCGGTCGAAAAGCGTTGAGTCAAACCAGGCGATGTTGGCGAGCAGATAGTTTCGTCCCAAATAGGTGACTGCAGATTTCAGGTGCAGGCAGCCGGAGACGGGCACGGCGATCACTTTGTAATTGTATGCACCGACGATTGCGGCGAGTTGGCGTATGCCTTCGGGATTCGTGCGCTTCGTGAGGCCAACGTAGAGCGTGCGTCCGATGCGGAGGACGTCGCCGCCTTCGATTATGCCGGGTGCGGCGATGTACGCGAGCTTTCGGAACGGCGTGAGCGCTTTGGCGAGAGAGGCTGCTTCCGGGCGGCGTGATTCCGTGCCGAGTGGAAGAATTACGGCAAGCTCGTCGAGGACGATGGCGGGATCTTCGACAAACATGGAGTCCGGAAGATCAGGCTCGGCGGGGAGCGAATGCACGCGCGCGCCAAGTTTTTCGAGAAGCTGTTCGTAAGCGCGGTGCTGATCGCGGGCTTTGGAAAGATCGATCGGTTCACGTTTGACGAAGGTGAGCTCGCAATTCACGATAGCAGAACTGACGGCGCGAGTGATTGCGGTAAGCATCGTCAACGAAGGAGTTTACATTAGAAAAGTTGCTGGTGCGAAGACGGGGAAGTGCAGGCGCAAGTGCGAATGGACCGGTCTAAAGACCGGCCATTACAACGATTGAACGACTGAGCGCCAGCAGATAGACTTTCGGTCGCACAAACGAAGGAGTAGGACCAATGAGGGCATGGCGCAGAGCGTGCGGGGCGGCGACAGCAAGCTTGCTGATTCTAAGCACGAGCGGCAGCGTGAACGCGGGGCCGCGCGGACAGAAAATGGAGGCGGCGGTCGACGAGGTGTTCGAGGACCTGACCGCGCCCGGTTCGCCGGGATGCGCGTTGGGCGTGTACCGCGACGGGCAAATGACCTATGCGAAGGGCTACGGCCTGGCGAACGTCGAAGAAAATGTACCCATTACCCCCAGGTCGGTGTTTGACATCGGATCGACGTCGAAGCAATTCACGGCGGCGAGCATTCTGCTGCTGGAGAAGCAAGGCAAGCTTTCGATCAACGATGATGTGCGGAAATATTTGCCGGAACTCCCCGACTACGGCAGCAAGATCACCATCCTGCATTTGCTGAACCACACCAGCGGGCTGCGCGACTACCTGACATTGATGGATCTGGCGGGAATTCACACCGACAGCGTGACGACCGATGAAGACGCGCTGGCACTGATTACCAGGCAGAAGGCGCTGAATTTCGCGCCGGGCAGCGAGTGGTTGTACAGCAACACCGGATTTTTCCTGCTGTCGGTGATCGTCAAGCGTGTGAGCGGGAAACCGCTGCGTGAATACGCGGCGGAAAATATTTTCAATCCCTTGGGAATGGCGCATACGCAATATCGCGACAATCACACTTCGCTGATTCCAGAACGCGCGCTGGCCTACAACCCGACCGAAAAGGAGGACGGGTATAGTTTGAACGTTTCTTATTTCGAGCAAACCGGCGATGGCGCGGTACACACCTCCGTCGAAGATCTGCTGAAGTGGGATGAAAATTTTTACACCGGCACGATCGGCGGGAAAATATTTCTGGCGGAACTCCAGGACCCGGGAAAGCTAAACAGCGGAAAAACTTTGGACTATGCAAAAGGCCTGCGCGTCGCCGACTACCGGGGCCTGCACTCCGTGCGGCACGGAGGTTCGTGGGGTGGGTACCGAGCGGAATTGTTGCGATTCCCGGACCAACATTTTTCCGTGGCCTGCCTCTGCAACCTCGCGAATGCCAATCCTTCCCGGCGGGCGAATGAAGTTGCGGACGTATATCTCGGCAGCCTGATGAAGCCGAGAGACCCGAAGAAAGAATTGAACGACGCCAGGAAAAAGGAAAACAATACAACGTGGCTCACGACCGAACAATTGCAAGCGTACGCAGGCGACTACTGGGGAGCGGAACTAGGCGTGACCTACCGGCTGGGAATTGTGGACGGAAACTTGAAGCTTGCCGCGGTATTGGACCGCGCCGGATTTCCGCGGACCAACAATTTTTCGCCCAATGAATTGCGTCCGGCGGGCACCGATCAATTCACGATCGGTGGTGACGGTGTCATGATGAAATTCAAGCGGATCGGCAGCGGCGCGCCCTCGGAGTTCGAATTGGATGCAGGGCGAACGACGGGCGTGATCTTCTTGCGCTTAGCAAGCGAGCGATAGCCGAACGCTCACGGCCAGGGCGTTAACGGGCTTTGCGCGAAATGACCAATCCAGAGCCGGGTGATGGCTGCTCCAAGCAGCATTCCCGCGACGATCAACGCAATCACGCCTATGGTAATCCAGAGATCGGACCTGCCTGCGCCCGCGGCCTTTTCCACTTGATGAACTTTCCCGTTGGAGCCGCTCGCGGTTACGACCAAGGCAGCTATCGGACCCTCTGCAAACTCCGTCGGCACGATCAGGCAGTAGCCCCTGCGTGGAACCGTCTCAATGTACAGCGGTCGATCCGAGGAATCCCCCAAAGCCTGGCGAAGCTTGTTGACCGTGGTGTTGACGTTAGCGTCGTAATTGACCTGCGATTCCGCCGGCCATAAGCGCACGCGCAGTTCTTCCCGAGTCACCACCTCGCCTTGCTTTTCAACCAAGGCGATCAGTACCTGGTAGACCTTGCCTTGTAGCTTGAGCCGGATACCGTTCTTGGTGACTTCCTGCCGCTGCTGGTCGACTTGGAATGGCCCGAAGCGGATATACCGCGAAGGTAGCTGTAGCATCCGGCCGGCACTTTGGGCCGCGTCATGTTCGATCATGGAACCTAGGTCAGTGGTCATACACCCCACCTTTATGCTGATAGACGTTCGACGCGAAGAAGCGTTTTTCAGAAATACGAAATATTCATGAAAAAGTTTCTGTTCATCCGACGGCTTCGGGAGGATACCGGGCCTGGAAACACTGAAAAAGCGCCAATTTGAGCGGCTAGCATGTCGGTCCAATTTGGCGTGATTTTACAAATTGTAGACAACTACTTGCTTCAGCCAGCGTTCGCGAGGTTATTGAGATGCCGGGGTGGCACCCGCGGCAGGCAACACCGCGATCTCGACATTGGAGGGATAGCGCTTCGACCGAAAGATACGCTGCGTGGCCTTCTGATAGTCGCCGTCCTTTGCCTCGAAAATGTTGGGCACAAACTTTTGCGGGTTCCGATCGTAAAGCGGGAACCAGGTGCTCTGCACCTGCACCATGATGCGGTGACCCTTCTTGAAGACGTGGTCAGCGGTATGCAGATCGATGGTGAACGGAGTCACTTCATTGGGGGTGATGGGCTCGGGCTTTTCGAAGGAGTTGCGAAAGCGCCCGCGAAAGATTTCGTCGGCGATCATCAGTTCATAGCCGGAGAGTTTCCAGTCCTGCGCAACTTTTTCCGGATAGACGTCGATTAATTTTACGATCCAGTCGCTGTCGCTGCCGGAAGTAGAAGCGAAGAGTTTGGCGGTGACCTGGCCGGCGAGAGTGACATCATCCGTGAGCGTGTCGGTTTGCCAGGTGAGGACGTCCGGGCGTTGATCGACGAAGCGCTGATCCTGCACCAGCCAGGTGTACCAGCTGCCAGGATGATCTTCGGGATAGGTCATGTCCACGGGGCGATGGCGATAGGGGACAGGGTGAGCAGGATCGCTGACGTAAGCGTCGAAGGCTTCGTCAGTGGCCGTTTGCGATGCTTCAAAAGAAAGTTTGCCGTCCTCGCGAAAATAAAGATTGCGCGTTTTCGCTTCGCGCGGCGGCCAAGAATCGAACTGGGTCCAGACGTCGCTCCCGGTCTGGAACAGCAACGCCTCTTTGAGCGGAAGCTTTCCCTTATCTTTCAGCCAAAACGCGAACCAAGGCGCTTCGATTTTCTGGCGAAAGTAGACGCCGGTATCGCTGCCAAACGGTATTTCGCCCAGGGACGATCCGTTGCTGTGGCCCCAGCCGCCGTGATTCCAGGGTCCCGCCACCAGATAATTCAGGTTTTTCTTGTCCACTTTTTCCAAGCGTTCGTATGTGGATGTCGGACCGTAGAAATCTTCCTGGTCCCACCATCCGGCGACGTTGAGATTGGGGACGGTCGGCTCTTTCAACCCGTAAGCGATGGCATGGTGTTTCCAGAAATCGTCGTAGTTGGGGTGCGCGATGAAATCGTTCCACGTGGGAATTGAACCGTGGAAATATCTCGCGTTTGCATTCGAAAGAATCCCCAGGCGGAGATAAAACTCGTAGGTATCGAAGCGGTCGAACGGGAAACTGTAATTTTCGTTGGAGGTTTCGAGCAGTGGCGCGTACTCGAACGCATAGCTGAGGCGAAACGCGCCATTGTGAAAGAAATCGTCGCCGAGGAAAACGTCACCCATACAAGCTTGCTCGGAAACGGCTTTCAGCGCGGGGTGCGGGTTGATCATGCCCATGGTGACCAGAAAACCATCGTAGGAAATGCCGTCGAGGCCGACGCGGCCGTTGTTGTGCGCCACATTTTTGACCAGCCAATCGATGGTGTCGTACGTGTCGGTGCTTTCGTCCACACCTTTCGGATCGGCGGGGTCATGAATGGGCCGCAGCATGACGAATTTTCCTTCAGACGCGTAACGGCCGCGAATGTCCTGGAAGACGAAGATATAGCCGTCGGGCATCATGGCGTCGTAGCGAGACAACATCTGGCTGTAGCCGCCGTTCGCGCCGGAAATTCCGTATGGCGTGCGTTCGAAGAGCATCGGCAGCGGCTGGCTGGTATTTTTGGGTGTGTAAATCTCGGTGTGCAGCTTGGCGCCGTCTCGCATCGGGATCATGACTTCGATCTTGTCGAAGAGGACGATATAGTCGCTGGCCATTTGTTGCGCGGGTATCGCCAGCGGAATGAAAACCATCGTGACGACGGCGAGCGAATATCTGAGTCCCAGTGCGAAGCGTTTACCACGCATGCATTTCCGCCTTTACTGTGCGATAGGACCCGTGTGGATTCCATCGGTGAGATCGAAGGTGGCGCCGACGGTGCCGACAACGCAGTCGTGCCGGCTCAGCCCGAGTCGTTGCCGCAGGCGATAGACGCTTTCGATGCCGGTGCAGTGCGCCCCGAGAATTTGCACGATCTGAAATTCCTTCAGCTTGTCCGCGGTCCAATTCAACTGCTCGTCTTTGGCATTGTAGAGGTGAAATCCGCCGATCGCCGCATCCACGGGTGCGGGGCGAATGAACTTTCGCGCATACTCCAGCGTGTTGATGAGCCCGGCGTGGCCGCAGCCTGCCAGCAAAATCAGCCCGCGCGACGTGTTGAAGATCAGCGATTGATCGTCGGGCACATTGTCTTCCACCCAAGCGCCGCCTTCGGCAACTTCGACGCCGGCGCCATAGTTTTTTTCGGGATAAACGCGCGGCACGGGTCCGGTAAGCCATACGCCGGGGAAAATTTCGTCGGGTTTGTCGTGCTCGATGAATTTGCCGCCGGTCGCCTCGTATTCTTTCTTCATCGCAATCATCGGATTCGTGTCGCGGCCCCGGCGTTCGAAGAAAATGCCTTTCGCTACGTGCACGCGAGACAGCGCGGCGGGATTGCGCTTCGCAAATTCGCGGCGCAATGTCATCAACCCGGTCGTATGGTCGTCGTGAAAATGACTCAGAATCACGTCTTGCACGTCACTGAGATCGACTTTCAGTTCCTTAGCATTTTCCAGCACGGTGTTCGGCCGCGCGCCGGTATCGAAGAGGATTTTTCTGCCATCCTCCTCGACCAGTGCGGCAAAACCCCACTCGCCAATACCTTCGTCGGCAAGCATGGTGGAGAGAATGGTGATTTTCAATGCGTGCACTTCCGGCCGCGCGTCGGCAGCGGCGGAAACTGGCTGAGATTGGCCGCGCACGCCGGCGCTGGCGAAAAACGTAAGCGCAAGTACCGCGAAAAACAGTCGCAAATGTCTGGTCACCATTCTCCCTTCAGCAACCGCTGGATGTCCGAATGCGCGCAATAGCATACAACCTAATCTAGCCGCAATTCGCTGCGTCTGATAAACTGTACGTTGCTCGACCGCACCTGAGAATAAGGAGATTCGCCCGGGCTGCTGGTTGTTTCGGCAGCTATTTTTGTCTTTGCTTCGCGCACAGCGCGGAGCGGCAATTCACGGCAACGCCACACATGAGCCAAAATATTCGCAACATCGCCATTATCGC